>Ga0182735_1002861_pt1 | contig 10148 bp, 7 predicted proteins | sample eDN5th30CKraftMG_FD_128524 | JGI IMG/M metagenome (GOLD analysis project Ga0182735, IMG submission 128524) | Enriched Miracle-Growth compost microbial communities from Emeryville, California, USA - eDNA 5th pass 30_C Kraft MG (version 2) (version 2) ... | reverse complement strand
GGCGTCGAACATCGCGTCGAGCACGTAGGCCGTGAATCCCCACACGACCGTCCCGGCGACCTGGAACGCAGGTCCGCGGTGCCGGGTGACCCCGGCGCGGTGCAGCACCGAGGTGAAGCGGTTGGTGGGCGCGAGAAGGTCGGCGACGGGCATCCGGAAGACGGCGGCGCACTCGGCGGTGTCGACGACGCACACGGGACCGGGCTCCGCCCACCATCCGAGCACGGGCGTGACCAGGTGGTTGCTCACCGGCAGGGGGAGCGGCGGCAGCGTCCCGAGCAGCTCGACACCGGCCGGATCGAGCCCGGTCTCCTCCTCGGCCTCGCGCAGCGCGGCGTCGACGACACCGGCGTCCTGCGGGTCCACGCGACCGCCCGGGAACGCGATCTGGCCAGGATGAGCCCGCAACGACGACGCCCGCTCGACGAGCAGGACGTCGAGGTCGCCGGCCACCGCTGCGTCCGGTGAGCGACGCGCGGCGGGCAGGTCGTCGAGCACGCCGAGCAGCACCAGGACGGCCGCCTCGCGCTGGTGATCCGTCGCGCGGACGCCCGGCACGCGCAGCCGCGTGGGGTCGCCGGGCAGGGAACCGCGGCCGGCGAGCGCACGCAGGTCCTCGTGCGCGCTCATCGAGAGACCTCCGCGTCCGCGCCGCACAGGCTCCCGAGCCCGTCGAGCAGCAGCCGCACCAGAGCGTCGAAGCTCTGGTCGACGTCGTCGGGCATGCCGAAGCCGCCGGAGAGCTCGAGGTCCACGAACCCGTGGATCGCCGCCCGCACCGCCCGCACGCCGTCCACCGTCCGTGGCGCGGGGACACCCGTCTCGTGCAGCGCGGTCGCGATCACCTCGACGGTCCGGGCGCCGGTGTCCCGCCGGGCATGCCGCCCCTCGGCGCTGTCCCCGCCTGCATCCTCCCCGCCCGCACCCTCTCCGTCCGCACCGTCCCCGCCCAGGAGCCGGGGGCTGGTCTGCACCGCCCTGTACCGTCCCGGGTGCGCCAGCGCCCACCGTCGGGTGGCGACGGCGACGGCCACGATCGCGTCTGCGCCGTGCTGTCCGCGCACCGCGGCTTCGTAGACCTCGGTGATCTCCGCCACGCAGCGCCGGGCGACCTCGGCTCGCAGGTGGTCGAGGGACCCGACGTGCTTGTACAGGCTCGGGACGGCGACCCCCGCGAGCCGGGCGACCGCGGCGAGGCTCAGCTCGTCGGCGCCGCGCGCGCCGCCCTCGTCCACCACGCGCAGCGCGAGCTCGACGACGGCCTGCGGCGTCAGACCGGCCCTAGGCACGGGGCCCCAGGGTCTGCCCGGCGGCCTGCTCGTCACTGACCTGGTCTGCATCGTCCGCCGGTCTGACGGGCAGCGCCGCCGCCAGCAGCCCGAGCGCCTCCGCCGCGACGATCTCCGGCGCCTGGTGCTGCGGGTAGTGCCCGACGTCCGGCACGAGGACCTCGCGCGCGCCGATGGTGGCACCGATCCAGGCGACCTCGGCGGCAGGGTCCGGGAAGTCGGGGTCCTTGGCGCCGACGACGACGACCGACGGTACCCGCACCTCCCCGAGCCGTGCCTCGACGGGGGCGTGCGTGAGGGAGGTGGCGAGCTCCCGGAACGAGCGCAGGTTGCCGGGCCGCCGCAGCGCGTCGCGTACCTCGGCGACGTGCTCGCGGTGCCAGGTCGCCCGGCGGCCCTTGGTGATCATCGAGTAGTAGGAGCCCCACACCGCGGGCCCCCACGGTCGCCGCAGCATGGCTCCGAGCGTGAGGTGCAGGAGCGCGCTCGTCACCCGGCCGCCGGACCCGTCCCGCAGGAACGCGCCCAGCAGCACGAGACCGGCGACGGCGCCAGGGTCCTCGGCGGCGGCCCAGGCGGCGGCACCCGCCCCCATCGAGCTCCCGACCACGACGGCGGGTCCGCCCAGGTGGCCGATCAGCGCGAGCACGTCGGTCCCGGTCGCCACGTCGCCGTGGGTGCGGAACGTGGTCTCGGAGTCGCCGTGACCGCGCAGGTCCATGACGGCGACGCGGTACCCGGCGGCCACCAGCGGGGGGACCAGCTCGCGATACGTCGAGCGCACGTCACCCATGCCGGGGACGGCCACGACGAGCGGGCCCTCCCCGTCGACGGTGTAGGCGATCGAGCCTTCGGGGCGGGGGAGTCGCTGGACCGCGGTGCGTGTGCTCATGACCTCAGGCTAATGCCATTAGCCAAACGTGGCAAGAGGGCTCACCCACGCCGCGCCCGCACCGTCGCGGCGAAGGACGCGAAGCCTTCGTGCGCCGCCGCGGCGAGCGCCGGCAGCACGCGGCGTCCGTCCTCACGGATGCGCTCCGCCTCGCCTGTGGTCAGGTCTGCGGTCATCTCGGGTGTGGCCAGCCACTCGTCCAGGTGCGCGCCGTCGACCTCGAGGTGGAACTGCAGCCCGACGGCGCTGCCGAGCCGGAACGCCTGCACCGGCGTGGTCGGGGTCGAGGCGAGGAGGGTGGCGCCCGGTGGCAGCGAGACGACATCGCCGTGCCAGTGGAGCACCGTGGTCCCGGTCCCGGTCCCGGTCCCGGTCCCGGTCCCGGTGCCCGTCACAGGTCCAGCCCCGGCCCCGCCGCCGTCATGACCTCGGACCAGCGGCGCCAGCACCGGGTCTACCGCACCCTGCGGAGTCAGCTCCAGCGGGCCGAGGCCGATCTCGCGGGTGGCGCCCGGCGTCAGGGCGCCACCCAGGGCCACGCCCAGCAGCTGCATGCCCAGGCACACCCCGAGGACCGGCACCCCGGCGGCGACGGCCTCGGCGAGCAGGCGCCGTTCGTGGCGCAGGCCCGGGTGCGTGTCGTCGTCCAGCGCGCCCATCGGCCCGCCCATGACGACGATCCCGCCGAGCAGGTCGGCGCTCCCGAAGGCGTCGGCCGCCTCGTCGAGCGCGGTGACGGTGACCGTGGGCAGGTCCGCCAGCGCGGTGGTGATCAGGCCGGGGTGCTCCCACGCCTCGTGCTGCAGCACGAGCACGGGACGTGTCGCCGCGGCCACGGCCGACGCCACGCGCCGCCGGGTGCCTGGCGTCATGCGCCGCTCACCACCCCGCGGGCAGCGGCCGGCCCTCGTCGAACCCCGCCGCGGACTGCAGCCCCAGCACGGCTCGCTCCCGGAACTCGTCGAGCGTGCCCGCCCCCGCGTACGTGCACGAGGACCGCAGCCCCGAGGTGATGTCGTCGAGCAGGTCCTCCACGCCGGGGCGCTTCGGGTCCAGGTACATGCGCGACGAGGAGATGCCCTCCTCGTACAGCGCCTTGCGCGCCCGCTCGAACGCGCCCGCCCCCGCCGTGCGTGCGGTGACCGCGCGCGTGGACGCCATGCCGAAGCTCTCCTTGTAGAGCCGTCCCGTCCCGTCCTCGTGCATCTCGCCCGGCGACTCGTGCGTCCCCGCGAACCACGAGCCGACCATCACCTGGCTGGCTCCCGCCGCCAGGGCGATCGCGACGTCGCGCGGGTGGCGGACCCCGCCGTCGGCCCACACGTGCTTGCCGAGCTCGCGGGCCGCCGCGGCGCACTCGAGCACCGCGGACAGCTGCGGGCGCCCCACGCCCGTCTGCATGCGCGTCGTGCACATGGCGCCCGGCCCCACGCCCACCTTCACGATGTCGGCACCGGCCTCGACGAGGTCGCGCACCCCCTCGGCCGTCACCACGTTGCCCGCCACCACCGGGACGCCCGGCCGCACGGACCGCACCCGGGCGAGCGCGTCGAGCATCTTGGCCTGGTGGCCGTGCGCGGTGTCGACGACCAGCGCGTCGACCCCGATCTCGAGCAGCGCGGCCGCCTTGGCCTCCACGTCGCCGTTGATGCCGATCGCGCCGGCGATCCGCAGCCGTCCGTCGCCGTCGAGCGCGGGGGAGTAGATGCTGGAGCGCACGATCCCCTTGCGCGTGACCACGCCGACCGGGACGCCGTCGCGCAGCACGGGGGCGAGCGTGAGCCGTGCCTCGTCGAGGTGGTCGAAGACCGCCTGCAGCGCCTGCGGATCACGGGACAGCTCCGCGGCGTCCACGGTCGCGGGCTCGCGGGTCATGACCTCGTGCACCTGGGTGTAGCGGTCGACCCCGCGGCAGTCGGCCGCCGTGACGAGCCCGGCGAGCCGTCCGTCGGCGACCACGAGCGCCGCCGCGTGCGGCCGCTTCGTCATGAGCAGCAGCGCCGTGTCCACCGTGTCGTCGGGTCGCACGACGATCGCGCGCTCCGCGATCGGGTCGCACGCCTTGACCCGCGAGACGACCCTCGCCACGACGTCGAGCGGGATGTCCTGCGGGATCACCACGAGCCCGCCGCGCCGCGCGACCGTCTCGGCCATCCGCCGTCCGGCGACCGCCGTCATGTTCGCCACCACGATCGGGATCGTGGTGCCCGTCCCGTCGTCCGTGGCGAGGTCGACGTCGAACCGGGAGGTGATCTCCGAGCGGGAGGGGACGAGGAACGCGTCGCCGTAGGTGAGGTCGTGGGTCGGGCTCTGCCCGGGCAGGAAGCGCATGCTCCCGAGTCTACGAGCCGGGCACCGCGCGGGCACCGGACCGTCGCAGAACCTCCACGCGACACCTGCGCCCGCGGGGCCCGCCAGGGCGCCCACCGTCGCCGCGCGCCGATAGAGTGGATCGGGTGCATCTCACGCAGGTGCGCGGGTCGCGCCGACCGTCGCGACCGCTGTCGACTCTGGAGGAACACGTGGGGCTGCTGGAGCGCATCAGGTCACCGCGTGATCTGGCCCGGCTCACCCCGGCCCAGGTGACGGCGCTCGCGGCCGAGATCCGCACGTTCCTCGTGGAGAACGTCTCGCGCACGGGCGGTCACCTGGGGCCGAACCTCGGCGTCGTGGAGCTCACGCTCGCGATGCACCGGGTGTTCGACTCGCCCAGGGACACCTTCGTGTTCGACACGGGGCACCAGTCCTACGTGCACAAGCTGCTCACCGGACGCCAGGACTTCGGCGCGCTGCGCAAGGAAGGCGGCCTGTCCGGGTACCCGAGCCGCACGGAGTCGGAGCACGACGTCGTCGAGAACTCCCACGCGTCGACCGCGCTGGGCTGGGCCGACGGCATCGCGAAGGCCAACCAGCTGCAGGGACGCTCGGACCGGCACGTCGTCGCGGTGATCGGCGACGGGGCGCTGACCGGCGGCATGGCCTGGGAGGCGCTCAACAACATCGCCCTCGACCACCGGCGGCGCCTCGTGGTCGTGGTGAACGACAACGGTCGTTCCTACGACCCCACGATCGGCGGGCTGGCCCACCACCTCGACACGCTGCGCACCACGAGCGGCTACGAGAACTTCCTGCGCTGGGGGAAGCGCACGCTGCACCGCAGCGGGCGCCCCGGGAAGATGGCCTACGGCGCCCTGCACGGCCTGAAGAAGGGCATCAAGGACGTCGTCGCCCCGCAGGGCATGTTCGAGGACCTCGGCATCAAGTACGTCGGACCGGTGGACGGGCACGACGAGCCGGCCGTCGAGCGCGCGCTGCGCGCCGCGCACGAGTTCGGCGGCCCCGTGATCGTCCATGTGATCACCGAGAAGGGACGCGGCTACACCCCGGCCGAGCAGGACGCGCTCGACCGCTTCCACGGCATCGGCCCGATCCACCCCGAGACCGGGCTGCCGGTCGCGCCCTCGCGCTTCGGTTGGACGTCGGTGTTCTCCGACGAGATGGTCCGCATCGGCGAGGACCGTCCGGACGTGGTGGGCATCACGGCGGCGATGCTCAACCCCGTCGGTCTGGGGGCGTTCGCGGAGCGGTTCCCCTCCCGCGTGTTCGACGTCGGCATCGCCGAGCAGCACGCCGTGACCTCGGCCGCGGGCATGGCCTTCGCCGGGCTGCACCCGGTGGTGGCGCTGTACGCGACCTTCCTCAACCGCGCCTTCGACCAGGTGCTGATGGACGCCGCGCTGCACAAGGCCGGCGTCACCATCGCGCTGGACCGCGCGGGTATCACGGGCGACGACGGCGCGAGCCACAACGGGATGTGGGACCTCGCCCTGATGCGCATCGTCCCGGGCATCCACGTCGCGGCACCCCGCGACGAGGCCACCCTGCGCGCCGCGCTGCGGGCGGCCGTGGACATCGACGACGCACCGAGCGTGGTCCGCTATCCCAAGGGCCCGGTGGCGGACCCGCTGCCGGCCCTGGACTCGCTCGACGGCGTGGACGTGCTCGCGCGGCACGCGGCGTCTCCGGACGCTCCCCACGTGCTCGTGGTGGGCGTGGGTGCCATGGCGCGCACGGCTGTGGACGCCGCCGAGACGATCGCCGCGCACGGCGTGGGTGTCACCGTGGTCTCGCCGACGTGGGTGCTGCCCGTGCCCAGCGCCCTGGTGAAGCTCGCCGGCGACGCCTCACTCGTCGTGACGATCGAGGACGGGCTCGCGGCGGGCGGCGTGGGCGCCCTGCTCGACGAGACGGCCGCGCGCGCCGGCGTGAGCACTCCGGTGCGCTGCGTGGGGCTGCCGAGCGAGTTCCTCGAGCACGCCTCGCGCGCGCAGGTGCTGGAGCGGTACCGCCTCACAGCCCCGCAGATCGCCCGCGACGTCCTCGACCAGCTCGACCGCTAGCGGGTCCAGATTCGACCGCTCAGCCGTTGGTGATCACATCCGATCAAAACGTAAGCATTAGTTGATCGTTCGAAAGCATTTCATGTAGGTTTGTGCCATGGATGCCCGCAGCGACCACATCGTCAGACGCCTGCGCGAGCTCGGTCGTGTGGACGTCTCGACGCTCGCCACCGAGCTCGACGCCTCCGAGGTGACGATCCGGCGCGACCTGGAGGCGCTCGCCGCCGCCGGGGTGCTGCGCCGCGTGCACGGCGGGGCGGTGAGCCTGATGCTGCGCGGTGAGGATCTTCCCTTCGCGCTGCGCGAGCAGGCCGACGTCGAGGTCAAGGACCGCATCGCCCGAGCGGCCGTGGCGCTCGTGACCGACGGCGAGGCCGTCATCGTCGACAGCGGCACGACCGGTCTCGCCGTGGCACGCGCGCTCGTGGGCCGCCGTCTGACCGTCGTCCCGATGTCCCTGCCCTCCGCCGCGCTGCTCGTCGCCAGCCCGGCGACCACCGTGAAGCTCACCGGTGGCACGGCCAGCCACGGGGAGGGAGCGCTCGTGGGGCCGCTCGCCGACGCGACCCTGCGCTCGCTGCGGGTCGACACCGTGTTCGTCACCTGCTGCGGGGTGAACCTCGTCGACGGCATCATGGCGTACGACGACACCGAGGCGGTCACCAAGCGCACCGCGATGACGAGCGCCCGGCGCCGGGTCCTCGTCGCCGAGGCCGCGAAGCTGCGGCGCTCGGCCCTCGCGGTGATCGGCCCGCTGACCGACGTCGACGTCCTGGTGACCGACGCGCCGCGCTCCGCCGTGGCCGAGATCGAGGACGCCGGCGTGGAGGTGCTCCGTGTCTGAGAGCCGAGTGTCTGAGAGCGGAGCCCCGCGGCCTGAGAGCGGAGCCCCGCAGGACGCCGCCGCCTCGCCCGCGACCGTCCCGCCCGCACCAGTCCCGCCCGGCACCGTCCCGCCCGCGCTGCGCCGGGCTCGGTTCGCCGTCGCCGTGCTGTTCTTCACGAACGGCGCGATCTTCGCGAACCTGCTGCCCGAGTACCCCGCGATCAAGTCCGGGCTCGACCTCACCAACGCTCGGTTCGGCGTGGCGGTGGCGGCGTTCCCGGCCGGTGCCCTGCTCGCCGGTCTCGCTGCCGGCGTGCTGATCCGTCGCTTCCGCTCCTCGTGCGTGGCCGTGGCGGGCACGCTGCTGACGGGGGTGGGCGTCTTCGTGGCGGGCGGCGCGGGCAGCTGGGCGCTCCTGGCCCTGGGCCTGCTCGTCGCCGGGGCGATGGACGCCATCACCGACGTCGCCCAGAACGCGCACGGGCTCCGGGTCCAGCGACGGTACGGTCGCTCGATCCTCAACTCCTTCCACGCGGTGTGGAGCATAGGCGCCGTGACCGGTGGTCTCATGGGCGCGGCAGCCGTGGCGTCGGGCATGTCGGTGCGCTGGCACCTGGGGATCTCGGCGGCGCTCTTCACGCTGCTGGCTCTCGGCAGCCTGCGCTATCTGCTCCCCGGCCCGGAGGGCTCCGACCAGGCCGAGCCGGAGCACGCGCAGCCGCGTGGGACCGCCGTTCCGGCAGCCGCGTGGGCGCGCGTGGTCACGCTCGGGGCGCTCGTCGTCATCGCGGCGAGCGGGTCGGTCGTCGAGGACTCGGGCAGCTCGTGGGCGGCGCTCTACCTGCACGACGACCTGGGCGCCTCCCTCTCCCTCGCCGCCTTCGGTTTCGTCGCGCTGACCGGGGCACAGTTCGTGGGCCGGCTCATCGGCGACCGGATGGTCGACCGTTTCGGTCAGCGTGCGGTGGCACGGGCGGGCGGCGTGCTCGTGACGGTCGGCATGGGGCTCGCGCTGGCGTTCCCCTCCGTGCCCGGCACGATCGCGGGCTTCGCTCTCGCAGGCTTCGGGGTCGCGACCCTCGTGCCCGCGGCGATGCACGGCGCGGACATGATCCCCGGTCTCAAGCCGGGCACGGGGCTCGCGGTGCTGGGGTGGCTGATGCGGCTCGGCTTCCTGCTCTCGCCGCCCGTGGTCGGCCTGATCTCGGACGCGACGTCGCTGCGCGTCGCCCTCCTCGTCGTCCCCCTCGCGGGCCTGGCCGTCGTCCTCGCCGCGGGCGTCCTCGCCGGCAGGCGCGAGGTTTTTCGACGCCAGGTGCGTGCCTGACGCACCTGACGTCGAGAAAGTCTCGGCCGGTGGTTGGATGGGTGCATGACCAGCACCGATCTCGGCCCGTTGCACGCCGCTGACCTTGTCGACCCGGCGCTCGCCGCGGACCCGGGCCGCTATGCGGCGGCCCTCGGGAGGTTCGTCACAGCGAGCCCGACGTCGTTCCACGCGGCGGCCGAGGTGGCGCGGCTGCTCGACGAGGCGGGGTTCCACCGCCTCGAGGAGACGGACTCCTGGCCCGCCGAGGTGCGCCCCGAGGACGGGTGGACATCGATCGGGTCGCCCACCGAGGGCCTGCCCGCCCGCCGCTACGCCGTGCGCGACGGTGCCGTCGTCGCCTGGGTGCTCCCGGCGGACGCCGGGCCGACGGCACCGCTGCGCATCCTCGGCGCGCACACGGACTCACCCGGCTTCCGCCTGAAGCCCCAGCCGACCGTCACGGCCCACGGCTGGCTCCAGGCCGGCGTCGAGGTCTATGGCGGTCCGCTGCTGGCCTCCTGGCTCGACCGCGAGCTCGAGCTCGCGGGCCGCCTGGTCACCCGCCGCGGTGACGAGCACCTGGTGCGCAGCGGTCCGATGCTGCGCATCCCGCAGCTCGCGGTGCACCTCGACCGGGACGCCCACACCGGTGTGACGCTCGACAAGCAGCGCCACACCGTGCCGGTGCTCGGGGTCCTGGGCGAGGGCTCGGGGGACCGGTACGACGTGCTCGCGATCCTGGCACGCGCCGCGGGCATCGACGCCGACGACGTCGTCGGCTACGACGTCGCGCTCGCCGACACGCAGGAGCCCCGGACCTTCGGGATCGACGGCGCGCTGCTAGCCAGCGGCCGGCTCGACAACCTCTCGTCGGTGTTCGCGGGCCTCGTGGCGCTGCTCGGTGTCGGCGACGGCGGCCAGACGATCCCCGTCCTCGCGTGCTTCGACCACGAGGAGGTGGGCTCGGCGTCGCGCTCCGGTGCGGCGGGCCCGTTCCTCGAGGACGTCCTGCGCCGCGTGCTCGACGGGCTCGGTGCCTCGGCCGAGCAGCGTGCTCGAACCTTCGCGGGCTCGTGGTGCCTGTCGGCGGACGCCGGGCACAGCGTGCACCCGAACTACCCCGAGAAGCACGACCCTGCGGTGCGCCCGCTCGCCGGCGACGGGGTGCTGCTCAAGATCAACGCGAACCAGCGCTACACCTCGGACGCCTGGGGGAGCGCCGTGTGGACCGAGTGGTGCGAGCGTGCGGGGGTGCCCACGCAGCCCTTCGTCTCGAACAACGACGTGCCGTGCGGCTCGACGATCGGCCCGATCACCGCGACCCGCCTGGGGATCCGCACGCTCGACGTCGGCGTCCCGCTGCTGTCGATGCACTCGGCCCGCGAGCTCGCGCACGTCGACGACCTCGCCGGTCTCGCCCGCGTGGCGGGGG
>Ga0182735_1002860_pt1 | contig 10159 bp, 7 predicted proteins | sample eDN5th30CKraftMG_FD_128524 | JGI IMG/M metagenome (GOLD analysis project Ga0182735, IMG submission 128524) | Enriched Miracle-Growth compost microbial communities from Emeryville, California, USA - eDNA 5th pass 30_C Kraft MG (version 2) (version 2) ... | reverse complement strand
TTGCGATCGAGATCGGCGACGGGCGTGGCCGGTGTTGCCGTGCCGTTGCCTGTCGGGGTGGTGGCGCGGCTGATCGCGGCCTGGCAGTCGAGACGACGTTCGTAGAGATCGGTGAGGGATTCGAACGTGCTGATGACGGCTGCCGTCGCTCGACCCGAGCGTCGGGCGACCTCGAGTTGCTGCTGATAGGCCTCATAGGCGGCATCGTCGCCCCTGGCACCGGCGACCGTATACCAGTAGCCGATGACGGCACTGACGAGAGCGGCAAGCGCGATCCAAACCACGAGATGACGCGAGAAGGCGCTGCGCGTCTCCTGCACCTGCAGCGACCCGCCGGCAAAGCCGCCACCCTGGTCGATTCCCTGCGTCTGGAGCGGCTCATCGTCATCCGAGCGACGTCCAAGCCAACCGAACACCCACGCTATTCCGACGAGTGCTGCAAAGGCGCCTGTGATCCCGGAGACAATGCGGATCAGGTCTTCGTCGATCAGGATAGCAATGCCGATGCTCAGGGCAGCTGCGATGACGGCGAGGAAATAAAGACCGGCAGCGAATGAGCGGCGGCGGGTGCTGAGATCGGCAATGGTCAGCAGAACGAGCGTGACGACGAGCGCAACAACCACGACCGCGAGTTGCAGGACCTGGTCGTCGAAGGCTTCGAGCCGGTCTTTCTCGAGATAGGCGATATGCGCGTTCGCCGGCGCGGCCGGGTTCTCTGATGCAGAGGTGCTCCCGCCTTCCATCCATTCGGCCTGGAACCCGCGACGCTGCAGCGAGCCAACCGCAACGAGCCCGATGCGGCGCTCGTCGAGCGACTGGTCGGGATTGATGATATTGGGCAGGAACTCCAGGAACGGACGCAGCACGTTGGCTTTGAGCGTTGCCTCCTGGGCGGCGACATCATGGAAGCCCGCGCGCAGAGGGTCGGTCGCTCGCGCCGTATCGGCGAGGGCGCTCTGACGTTGCGCCTCTCTCATATGAGCATCCATGCGCTCTTGCAGACCGCGCGCGCTGCGGCTGTAGTCGATAAGCGGCAGGCGTTCGGCGATCTCCATGGTTTGCGCCTGGAACAATCGCCGCTCGAGGGCGGTGGATGCCTGCTGTTTGATGGCAGCCCAACCGGCGACGCCGGCTCCGAGCGAGGCGATCAACAGCATGGTCAGAGCGATGAGGGTTCTCAGGCCGGCTTGCGACCGCTGGCTGCGTGCCGCGGCGCGCTGTTCGACGTCACTCATGGTCCGCCCCCGTACGCCCGAATATACCCACCTGTCCCGTCCGGGCGGGATCTGAACGGCTGTTTCAGAATTGGTCAATGCACCGCCGGTTGCGTCGTGAAAAATGGTGTCGTTTGCGGGCCACAACACACAGATTGTTGGCGCAGGCCGATCGGGCGCCTAGACTCGGGGCGTCATCTGGCAATCGGAAAGAGACACGTATGCGCACCGCTCTATTGGGACGCCTGTTGGCGCTCGGTGCATTCGCCGTGCTTGGAATTGCGGATGCGAGCGCGACGGAGCCGCCCGCGCTTGCCCCCGTCACGGGTGCCATCGAGCCTCGAGTCGTTCCGGAAAAAGGCGACGACGGACTTTTTCATCAGCGCTGGTTCGTGCAGTCCTTTCTCGACCTCAAGGAGGATCACGCGGAGGCCAAGACGCAGGGACGGAGATTCGCCGTCATCTTCGAGCAACGCGGCTGCATCTACTGTACCCGGATGCACACCGAGGTGCTGTCCCAGCGCTACATCAACGATTATGTCCGCGCGAACTTCTCCATCGTCCAATTGGATCTGTGGGGTGCACGCGAGGTCACCGACTTCGACGGAACGCGCATGGGCGAGAAGAAGCTGGCCGAGCGGTGGGGCATACTGTTCACGCCGACGATCGTGTTCTTCAAGGAAGACATCGGCGCGCAGCAGGGGGCGTGGGGGCCTCCGCTCGAAGTAGCCAGGCTTCCTCTCGGCTTCGGGCCGGCCACGTTTATCGATCTTTTTGCGTGGGTCCGTGGCAAGATCTACGAGAAGGATCCCAATTTTCAGAGATTTCACGTCGCACGCATGGCGGAGCGAGAGGCGCTGAAGACGGGAACCGAAGGGGCCAAAGGCGCCGGATCGAACTGAATGTTCCCGCTATTCGAGGAGGATCATGAGATGGAAAAGAGAAGGCTTGGCCGGACCGGGCTTGACGTTTCGCTGCTCACGTACGGATGTGGCGCCGTCGGCGGACTGATGACGAAGGGAGATCCGGCGGATCAGATGCGGGCGGTCACGCGCGCGCTGGAGATCGGCATCAATTTCTTCGACACGGCGCCGCTTTACGGCAACGGCGCCTCGGAGACCAATGTCGGCCGCATTTTTCGCGAGTTGAAGCCGAATGTAGTGCTCGGCACGAAGGTCAATGTGCCGCCGGACCAGAAGGGCAACATCCGCGGAGCCATTGACCGTTCGATCGACGACAGCCTGAAGAGGCTGCAACGCGAGCAGGTCGATCTGCTGCAGCTCCACAACTCCATCTCTCCCGAGGGGCGGCCGCGCGATCTCCACCCGGATGTCGTGCTGGGCGAAGTGGTGCCGGCGTTCGAGCGATTGAAGCAGGCTGGCAAAATCCGGTTCGCCGGGATCACGGCGATCGGCGAGACGGCTTCGCTGCACCGGGTCGTCCAGTCCGGCGCCTTCGATACGGCGCAGATCGTCTACAACATGCTCAACCCGAGCGCGGGAGGGCCGTTGCCTCCGGGTTTCCCCGCGCAGGACTATGAGCAGCTTCTTGCGAAGGCCACCGAGGCGGGAATGGGCACCATCGTCATCCGCGTGCTCGCGGGCGGTGCCCTTTCCGGAGAGGAGGCGCGCCATCCTCTGGGTGTGCAGGATGTTGCGCCGATTGGCTCGGGCGCCGACTACCGCACGGACGTGATCCGAGCACGCTCATTCGATCCGGCCGTATCCGTTGCCGGTGTCCGCGACAAGGTCGAGCTGGCCATCCGGTTCGTGGCGAGCCATCCGGCGGTTTCAACGCTTCAGGTCGGGATTGCGACCCCGGAGCAATTTGAGGGCGCCGCTTCAGCCGTTGCAAAAGGCGCCCTCGGCGACAGCGCGCTGAAGCGGATCGCGGATATACAGGCCGGATTCCGCGCCTGAGCGGCGGGACGAACGGCAGCGGCGCAGGCGGGCAGCAATCTTAGGATTTGCTGCCGCCTTTTCCCGCGAAATGGCGATCGATACCTCTGATCCAGTCGTCCAGCGAGAGCGAGAGGGCTTCCACGTCTGCGCGCATACGGTCGATCGAGTTCGAGTCGTGGTCGCGCTCTTCGTTGATATGGCGCACCAGCCTGCCGTGCGTCGCCACGATGTCGCTCCACTGGGAGGCGCCGTAGGGCACGCCGCTCGCTGCGGCCGAATGGTGACGTTGCTCGTCGATGCGCTTTCCCAGAGCCTCGAGGCGCCCCTTCAACTCGGCCTTGGCTTCGCTAGCCATATCGTTCCTCGCTCGCTTTTCGACCAACTGCGTCTTGTTTAGCCGGCCACGCGAAGCCGGTCATCCTGCGGATGTGGGAGCCTTTCGGGAACCCTTCCAGGGCTCGAGCGTCGTTAACGGCGGCCGGTAGCATTGGTTCACAGCTCTCGCGCGCATGTCTTCGGGAATTTCCTTAATTGCGACAATTTGTCAATTGCCGCAGTGATTCTTGGCAGAAGGAGGCGCGAGCGTTTACCATCTGTTAGCGTGGCTATTCATGTTGCGGATTTTTATGATAAAATTGGCACGTTGGGTCTGGGAATTTTTACCGTGTCGCTTCAGCGCAAATTAAGGGCGCCGAGGTAGCGTAGAGGTCCAGGTCAGAGAGAGTGTATCGAGTACCATGACCGATCAGCAGTTCAGATCGCGCGCACGCTACGTTATCGGTCCGGATGGCAGTCCGCTGACTGTCGCCGACCTTCCCCCACGGGATACGAAGCGTTGGGTCATCCGGCGCAAGGCTGAGGTGGTCGCCGCCGTCCGCGGCGGTCTCCTGAGCCTCGAAGAGGCCTGTGAGCGCTACAAGCTCACCGTCGACGAGTTCCTGTCGTGGCAGCGCTCCATCGATAAGCACGGACTGGCGGGTCTCCGGGCAACCCGTATTCAAGATTATCGTAGCTGACCGTTTCGATCGGGACGGTCCGTGATCGTGTGAAACGGAGCGCCCGCGCAAAGAACGCTTGCTTGTTGCTCCCGAGCCGCAGCGCTGGCGCGGTGCCCTAATTCTGTGGACAATCTGTTGGATAACCGGCCGGGTGGGTCACAATGGCCCGCGTGGACGGCTGCGAGATGTTCTAAGCGCTACGGACATGCAACCGGATCCACAGCGGGTCGGGATTGAGTGTGTCATGAGTGAAGTATCGCGTGATGCCAGCATCGAGGGGGAGGCTCCGGTCAACCCTTACAGCCTGCTCGAAGCGGTCAACGCGTCGAGCCAGTCGGCGTATGCGGCTTGGCTCGGTTTCCTTGGATTTTACGCCTACCTGCTCGTTGCCGTCGCCGGGGTCTCGCATGCTGATCTTCTGGTATCGGCCGATGTTTCGCTGCCTCTCCTGCAAGTTCGACTGGAACTGACGCGCTTCTTTTTGATCGTGCCGGCGCTTCTGCTGCTCGCCCACGTTAGACTGCTTGCACAACTCGTTGTGCTGGCTCGGAAGTCGCTGGAGCTCGACGCCGCGTTGCGGATGGTCGAGGCCACCGATCGGCGATCCCACCCACTCCGCTTGGAGCTTGGCAACTTCTTTCTCGTGCAGGCGCTGGCGGGTCCCGAGCGAAGCCGGGTCGTCGGGATCCTGCAGCACGGACTTGCGTGGCTCGCCGTGGCCATCCTGCCGGTGCTGGCGCTGCTGTTCGTGCAGGCGACGTTCCTGCCATATCACGACGTGGCCATCACGTCGGTGCATCGCTGGATCGTGATCGCAGACATTGCCGTGCTGGCTCTGATCGCCGCATTTTTCATGTGCTCCGAGCAAACGTTGCGCCAGGCGCTGTCGAGAGCGTGGCGCCAGTCCCCGGCGAGGAGCGCCGCTGCGGTGCTGGCTGGTGGCATTGGTATCGTGCTGGCCGCCTTCGTCATGACCATTCCCGGCGAACCGCTCGATGCGCTGGCACGGCAGATCGGCGGACAAAGCCGCGATAACGGGTTCGCGCTTTTCGGTCTGGTCGCCCGGAACCTCAGCGTTCCGGACACCGATCTGGTCGTGGGAAATACGGAGAAAGGCAGGCGGCCGACGCTCAATCTCCGCGGCCGGGATCTGCGGTTCGCCCGTCTCGATCGCAGTACGCTGTCGGGTGCCGACCTGACGGGGGCCAATCTGGATGGCGCGAGCCTCGTGAGGGCGGACCTGACCAGCGCTGTTCTCGGCTGTCTCGGGCCCGATGAAAGTGGCGCGACGAAAAAGGATACGGCGGCCGACTGTACGCGGGGCCGGAGCGCAAACTTTGCGAAAGCGCGTCTCGCCGGGGCAATGCTTGCCGGCTCTGATCTCGCCGGTGCCCGATTCACAGGGGCCGACCTGACCGGTGCCGTACTGACCCACGCCGATCTGGCCGGCGCGGATCTCATGGGCGCACGGCTCGACAAGGCCGATCTCGGCAGCACCTCTCTCCTGGGTTCCAACCTGTCGACGGCATCGCTCAGCGGCGCCGATCTTTCGCATGCCAGGCTGACTGCCGCGGATATGACGAAAGCAGTCATGCGCGCCGCGGTTCTCAATGATGCGTCGCTGGAGGGCGTCTCGCTACGGAATGCAGATCTGGAAGCGGCCAGTTTCGTCCGGGCGCGGTTGTTCGGGGCCGATCTGGCCGGAGCGCGGATTCGCGCTGCCGATTTACGCGAGGCATACGTTTGGCACGCGCGCGTCCCGGAGGCAGGCGAGAGCGTCCTTGCCGATCTCGCCGGGATCAACGCGCGAATGCCGTCCGCGACGGAGAAGGATGTCATCGGGCGTTCGTTGCAGCGCGTGAGCCGGGCCCGCGCTGCGGACGCGGCATCGAGGCTGCGCATTGACGCCGGGGGGTCGAGCGGGAACGATCCTTCGGACGCCTCATGGGCGGTCCTGGCGAGAGCGAGCGAGGAGGCGACAGCACAGGCGACGACCGTGGTCGGATCGCTCGTGCCCACGGGTGGCCGCCTCACGGGAGTCGAGCCCGGCCCGTTGCCGGTTCAAGCCGGGGGTATGGCAGCGCAGCTCCGACCGGGCGATCGGAAGATGCGGCTTACCCGGCATCTGGCAGATCTTGCCTGCCAATCGCGGGCTGCAGACGGCGCGATCGCAACGGGTTTAGCTCGAAGAGCCTTGGAGGCCGGGTTCAATGCCGATGCCGGCGCGCTCCTCGAAAGCTTCCGCCGTCCGGAATGTGCCGGCGGCCGCAATGTGCCCCCGGCCATCCTCGAGCGACTGGCCGTCATGGCAGAGCCCGGCCCGCGTTGAGCCGCAGCGTCAGCTCGTCAGCTATTGCCGCGGCGCGTCCGGCCGGCGAAGCGGACGGCTTCCTCGGCGGCGCGAAAGAGCGCGCGGGCCTTGATCACGCACTCGTTCTGCTCTTCGGATGGGACGCTGTCGGCCACGATACCGGCCCCCGCCTGCACGTACATGCGTCCATCCTTGACGAGGGCGGTCCGCAGGACGATGCAGGTGTCCATGTTGCCGTCGGCGGAGAAATAGCCGACGCAGCCGGCATAGGGACCGCGCTTTTCCTTCTCCAGCTCGTCGATGATTTCCATCGCGCGCACTTTCGGCGCGCCCGAGAGCGTGCCCGCGGGAAAACCGGCGAGCAGGGCATCAATGGCGTCGAAACGGGGATCCAGATCGCCATTGACCGTGGAGGACATATGCATGACCTGGCTGTAGCGTTCGACGTCGAAGCTCGATGCAACCTCGACGGTGCCGATCCGGGCAACCCGGCCGACGTCGTTGCGGCCCAGGTCGAGCAGCATCAGATGCTCGGCGCGCTCCTTGGGATCGGCAACGAGCTCAGCTTCGAGCTTGCGGTCTTCCTCGGGGGTTGCGCCGCGGCGCCGGGTACCGGCGAGCGGGCGGATCGTGACGCGGCCGTCCCTCGCTCTGACAAGGATCTCCGGGCTCGACCCGACCAGCGCGAAATCGCCGAAGTCGAGATGGAACAGGAAGGGCGACGGGTTCGTACGCCGCAAGGCCCGATAGAGGGAAAAGGCGGGCAAGGTGAAGGGCGCTGAAAAGCGTTGCGAGACGACGATCTGAAACGCATCGCCCGCTGCGATATACTCTTTGCAGCGGTCGACCATGGCCAGGAAGTCCACGGGCGTGGTGTTCGATACCGGTTCGGGTGCCTCGAGCGGGGACCATGGCGGCGCGGTGTGGGGGAGCGGATCGTCGAGATCGCGCACGATGCGTGCGAGGCGAGCGACAGCCTTCTCGCGCGCGGAGGAGGCTGAGACGCCAGGTTCCGGGAACACGGACGTGGCAACCGTCATCTCGTCCTTCACGGCATCGAAGATCACCATGGTGGTCGGACGGATCAGGATTGCGTCGGGAACACCGAGCACGTCCGGCGGCACATCGGGAAGAGATTCGACCAGCCGCACGGTGTCGTAGCCCATATAGCCGAAGACCCCGGCGGCCATCGGCGGCAGCTCGGGTGGTAACGCGATCCGCGAGCGTTCCAGAAGGGCACGGAGCGAGGCGAGGGTCGGCTGCGTCTCGACGGCAAAGTCGCTGGGGTCCTGTGCGGGCCGCGTATTGATCTCTGCACGGTCGCCGAACGCGCGCCATACGACATCGGGCTCGAGACCGATGATGGAATAGCGCCCGCGCACCGCGCCTCCCTCGACGGATTCGAGAAGGAAGCTCATCGGACGCCCGTGCGAGAGCTTCAGCATTGCCGAAACCGGTGTTTCGAGATCGGCGACCAGCCGCAACCACACGACGGCCGGCCGACCCTCATTGTAAGTCCGCGCAAAGGCGTCGGGCGAAGGCTCGACATCGAGGACCGGCTCGCGCGAGCCGGCTGGCATGCGTGCTTCGGTGGTCACTGCTCGTCCTTCCGGAACCGACGATCGTGTGGGCGATCGGATCGTTGTTCCTTCACTGGGCCTGATCGAGGCCGACTGCTCTCTTGTAGGCGTCCTCGTGGAGCTTTACGCCCTCGCGATTGCGCAACGCCATTATAAACGTCTGCAGCGCGTCCCGTTGAAGCTCCTGACCGAGCTCCTTCCTCAGCGCCTCGATCTGTTCCTTCGTGGGCTCCGGGGCGGGGGTGATCTCGTTGATCGCCATGACGATGCGCGTGCTGTCGTCGGCGCTCGCTGCCGTTCCGGCTCCGCCTTTGGGCAAGGTGAATGCGGTGCGGGCGGCTGCCGCGGACAGGCCGATCGGTGCATTGCTGCGTTTGAAGGGATCGGTGGTCTTCACCTCCAGCCCGAGCTCGGTCGCGATGCTCTCCAGCGAGGCGCCGGCCTTGATGCGGTCGACGATCTCCTGAGCCTGCTTGCTCAGTGCGGCGCGCACCTCTCTCGTGCGCCACAGCTTCTCAACGTCGGCTTTTACCTCTTCGAACGGGTTCGTAACGGCCGGCTTTACATCGCTCACCTCGATCCAAGCCTCTCCGCCGTCGGTCAGCGTAATCGGGTCGCGCGGGGTGAGCGCATCACCCTCGAACGCGGAGGCGACGAAACGCTCGGCGTCCTTGTGTGCAAACGCCGGTTTGCCGTCCGATGCCAGGCCTTTGGCGTCGACGTCCGGTGCCTCGAGCAGCTTGAGATGCAACTCGCTTGCGACGGCTTTGAGCTTTTCGGCCGAGTCCGTCGCGCCGATCTTGTCCTCGATCTCGTCGTGAAGCTTGCCGATGAGATCGCGCGATTTCTGCTCTTCGAGGCCTTTGCGAACCTCGTCTTTGACCTCGTCGAACGTCCGGGTTTTTCCAGGTTCGATCTCAGAGACGCGCAGGAGCAGCCATCCGCCGCGGATCGGAATGGGGTCCGAGACCTTATTGAGCGGCAGCTCGAACGCTGCTTTCGCATAGCTCTGGTCGGAGATCTCGCGGCGGGCGATTAAGCCCTGGTCGAGCCGGCCATGGGCTCCGTTCGCTTCGAGTGCGGCGACTAGAAAGCTCTTGCCGCCATCGATGGCCTTCTTCTCACCCTCGGCTTCCTCTTTCGTGGGGTAGGAAATCTGCTGGATGCGCCGGCGCTCCGGGATGTTCCAGGACTCCTGCGCATCCTCCCAGGCCTTGCGGACCTCCTCGTCCGTGACCTTGGATCGCTCCTGCAAGGCTTCCGACGTCAGCAGCAGCACGGCGACTTTGCGGCGCTCTGGCACGGTGAAGGTCGATTTCTGGGTTTCGTAGATGGATTTGAGCGCCTTCTCGTCTGGCGTGCCGGGATCGGGCACTTTATCGGGGTTCAGAGTGATATAGCGGACCGTCCGTGTCTCCCCGCGAAAGCGGAAGAGAATATCGGCCAGCGTATCCGGGGCGGACAGCCCGCCGATGAGGGCCGAGGTTAGTTGCTCGCGAATTTCATTATTCCGCCGCTCGGCGAAATAGCTCTGCTCCGTAAAGCCTGCCTGGCGCATGCGCTCATCGAACACCGCGCGGCTGAAGGTGTTGCCAGCTCCGTGGAAGGCCGGGTCCGCCCGAATGATTTCTGCAACCGCCTGATCGGAGAGCTGCATGCCGAGGCTCGATGCGAAGTTGCCGACGGCAATGCCGTTGACGAGCTCGCCGAGAACGGCGGCGTCGATACCGAAGGCCCGCGACTGCTCGGGCGAGATCGGCTGTCCGAACTGACGCGACAACAACTGGCGCCGCTGCTGGAGCGCGGACGTGAATTCCTGGGCGGAAATCGGCGTGCTGCCGACCTCGGCCACAGGGCCTTGGTGGGCTGTGCGCACGACGTCACCGATGCCCCAGATCGCGAAGCTCAGAACGAGAACGCCGAAGAGCGCAAAGACAATGACTTTCGTGGCGCCACGCCTCAACTTCTCGAGCATTCGTTCGTTCCGTTCTTGTGTTGCCGGCGATCGGTCCAATGTTGCGATAATCGCAACTTGGCGTGCGCACTGGGTGACTGTTCTGCCGGTTTGTTCCCAAAATCGCAACATCGGGGAACTTATGGGCGGTCTGGTCACACTTCCGGTATAAGTCAACCCGCGTCGCAAATCGCCGCACGC
>Ga0182735_1002859_pt1 | contig 10161 bp, 8 predicted proteins | sample eDN5th30CKraftMG_FD_128524 | JGI IMG/M metagenome (GOLD analysis project Ga0182735, IMG submission 128524) | Enriched Miracle-Growth compost microbial communities from Emeryville, California, USA - eDNA 5th pass 30_C Kraft MG (version 2) (version 2) ... | reverse complement strand
GCCGGCGACAAGAGCTCCACTTTGGTCTTCCCGATACCGGTCGACCTGCTTTCCTCGCTCATGGGCAAAAAGGATGGCTAGGTTCGCCGTTTAAAGGCGGTTGAATCCGCCTTTCAATGCGTGAGACGCCGCAGGGATTTCCCAAGGCGCGCACCGTCTTGGCATCGCGTCTTTTATGATGGCGCCTTGAGCTTTCAAGGAGAAACAGCATGCAGATAGGAATGGTGGGCTTGGGCCGCATGGGCGGCAATATGGTGCAGCGGCTATTGCGGCAGGGCATAGACTGCGCGGTCTATGACGCCCACCCGGAAGCATTGCAGCGGGCGGCCGGGCAGGGCGCTACCGCCTGCGCCAGCCTGGAAGCATTGGCGGACGCCCTGAGCCGGCCGCGCGCAGTCTGGCTGATGGTTCCCGCCGCCGTCGTCGACCAGGTGCTGGACAGCCTGCTGCCCCTGCTGGACGAGGACGATGTGGTGATCGACGGCGGTAACTCTTCCTATCACGACGATATCCGCCGCGCCGCGGCCCTGGCGCCGCGCAAGATCCATTACATGGACGTCGGCACCAGCGGCGGCGTGGCGGGCCTGGAGCGCGGCTATTGCCTGATGATAGGCGGCGAGCCCCGGGTGTTTCAGCGGCTGGAGCCGGTATTCGCCGCGCTCGCGCCCGGCTCCGGCGCGGTGCAACGCACGCCGGGCAGGGAATCGTCGGGCACGGCCGAATCGGGCTATCTGCTCTGCGGTCCCCATGGCGCCGGCCATTTCGTCAAGATGATCCACAATGGCATCGAATACGGCATGATGGCCGCCCTCGCGGAAGGCTTGAACATCCTGCACCAGGCGGATATCGGCCGCCACTCCCGCGAGGCCGATGCGGAAACCTCGCCGCTGCGCCACCCCGAACACTATCAGTACGATTTCGACATTCCTGAAATCACGGAGCTATGGCGGCGCGGCAGCGTGATTTCTTCGTGGCTGCTGGATCTGACCGCCCAGGCTCTGCAAGGCGACGCGCAATTGAATGGCTATTCCGGCCATGTCTCGGATTCCGGCGAAGGGCGCTGGGCCCTGGCGGCGGCGATCGATCAGGGCGTGCCCGCTCCCGTGCTCAGCGCCGCGCTGTTTTCGCGTTTCGAATCGCGCGGCAATGGCGGCTATGGCCACCGCGTGCTGTCCGCCATGCGCAAGCAGTTCGGCGGCCATGCGGAAAAACAGAAAAAAGAGAGGGCCAGGTGAACGCCGCCCGCTCGAGCGCCAGCCCAACTCGCCCAGCCCGCGCGCACCGCCGGCCCGCCGGCGGCGAGCCGCGGCGCACCGCGTCGGACGCGCTGGTGCTGTTCGGCATGACGGGGGACCTGGCTCATAAAAAAATCTTTCCGGCGCTGTACGCCATGACCCGGGCGGGCACATTGAAAGCGCCCGTCATAGGCGTGGCCTCGTCGCGCCTGACTACCCGGCAGTTGCGCAAGCGCATCCACGATAGCGTGCGCCAGGCGGGCAAGGTGGAAGACAAAGAGGCGCTGGAGCGCCTCGTCGGCATGGTGAGCTATGTCCAGGGCGACTACAAGGATCCGGACACCTTCAGCCGGCTGCGCGAGGCGCTGGGCAAGGCCCGCTGCGCGGTCTACTACCTGGCCATTCCCCCGGCGCTGTTCGGCGTCGTCATCCGCCATCTGGATGCCGCCGGCCTGGCCCATAACGGGCGCGTCATCGTCGAGAAGCCCTTTGGCCGCGATCTGGCTTCGGCGCAAGAGCTGAACCGGCTGGCCTGCTCGGTATTCCCCGAAGACGAGATATTCCGCATCGATCACTTCCTGGGCAAGGAAGCGATCATGAACATCCTGTATTTCCGTTTTGCAAACTCGTTTCTCGAACCCATCTGGAATCGCGATCACATCGACAGCGTGCAGATCACCTTGTCGGAAACCTTCGGGGTGGGCCAGCGGGGTGCGTTTTATGAAAGCGCGGGCTGCCTGCGGGACGTCATCCAGAACCATCTGTTCCAGATCGTCGCCCTGCTGGCGATGGAACCGCCCGCGCGCCGCGGCTTTGCGGCGGTCCACACCGAAAAGACCAAGGTTTTCCAGGCGATGCGCCCCTTGCGGCCCGAAGACCTGGTGCGCGGGCAGTACCGCGGCTACCGCAAGGAAGCCCACGTGGATCCGCGATCGGATGTGGAAACCTATTGCGCGCTGCGGCTGTATATCGATTCATGGCGCTGGTCCGGCGTGCCCTGGTTTCTGCGTTCCGGAAAATGCCTGGCTCGGGACGCCGCGGAGGTGCTGATCCAGTTGAAAGCGCCGCCGCAGCAATTGTTCACCGACTCTCAGCCGGCCAAGGGCAGGGCGAATTATCTGCGCTTCCGCCTTTCGCCGCGCTCGGCCGTGGCGCTTGCCGCCAGGGTCAAGCGTTCGGGCAAGGAGTTTGTCGGCGAGCAGCGCGAGCTTTATTTGCAGGACACCGACCCGTTTGAGGAAATGCCTTATGAACGCCTGCTGACCGACGCCATCGCCGGCGACCGGGCGCTGTTCACCAGCGAGCAGGCCATCGAAGCGGCCTGGGCCGCGGTGGAGCCGGTATTGCGGCGCCACCCGAAAGCTCTGCCTTATGCGCCCGGCAGTTGGGGGCCCAAGGAGGCCGACCAATTGCTTGCCGATCATGGCGGCTGGCAGCATCCTCAAGCAGAACCCGACCGGGATTGTTGACCATGCCGACAGACAACACACATCATCGCCATTGGAAACCCATCTTGCTGGCCGGCGCCGCATGGCTGCTGGCGGCAGCCGCCGGCGCGCAGGCGCAGGCCGCCCCGCGGAGCGTGGTGGCCGCCGGGGCGGCGCCGACGGCCGCAGGGACGCCTGCCGCAGGGACGCCTGCCGCAGGAACGCCTTCCGCAGGAACGCCCGTCGCCGGGGCGCCGGCCGCCAACCACAGCAGCCAGGCCGGCTCCACTCGGGCGCTGCGGGTCAGCGAGCTGGCCTCCGAGCTGGATCATCCCTGGTCGCTCGCCTTTCTGCCGGGGAAGGAAGGCATTCTGATCACGGAAAGGCCGGGCGCCTTGCGGCTATGGCGGCCTGACACGGGCCTGCAATCGCCCATAAGCGGCGTGCCCAAGGTCTATGCCAAATCGCAAGGCGGCTTGCTGGACGTCGCCCTGGCGCCCGATTTCGCTCAAAGCCGGCGGGTGTATCTGTCCTATGCCGAAAGCGGGCGGAGCGGCAAGGCGGGCACGACCGTCGGTTATGGGCGGCTGTCGGAAGACGGCCGCTCGCTGGCGGATTTCACCGTCATTTTCCGCCAGGAACCCAAGCTGTCCACGGGCGAGCACTTCGGCTCCCGCCTGGTGTTCGACAAACAAGGCTATCTGTTCATCGCTTTGGGCGAAAACAACCAGAGGCCGACCGCGCAGGATCTGGACAAGCTGCAAGGCAAGGTCGTCCGCCTGCACGCCGACGGCCGCATTCCGGACGACAACCCTTTTGTCGGCCGATCCGGCGCGCGGCCTGAAATCTGGTCCTACGGCCATCGCAACCAGCAAGGGGCCGCCTTGAATCCCTGGACGGGCGAGCTTTGGACGCATGAGCACGGCCCGCGCGGAGGCGACGAAGTCAACATACCGAAGGCGGGCAGGAACTATGGCTGGCCCATAGCGACCCGCGGCATCAATTATTCCGGCTTCGCCATCCCAGAAGCCAAGGGGGCGTCCGCGGCCGGCATGGAAGATCCCGTTTATTACTGGAAGGTGTCCCCGGCGATTTCAGGCATGGCATTCTACGACGCCCAACGCTTCCCCGAATGGAAGCATTCGCTGTTCATAGGCGCCTTGAAGGAACGGGCGCTGATACGCCTGCAACTGGATGGCGACAAAGTGGTGGGGGAAGAGCGATTGCTCGAAGATCGGGACCAGCGCATACGCGATGTGCGCGTCGGCCCCGACGGCTACCTTTATGTACTGACCGATCATGCAAAAGGGCAGCTATTGAAGGTCGGCCTGCGAAATTGAAATCCGTCCGATCATTATCGGAGCGGAATTTTATCTGGTCATCGTCCGGTCATTACCTGACCAGGGTGACCGGAATATTCACCAGGCTGAGCACCTTGATCGTGACGGAACCCAGGACCAGGCCGGTAACGGTGCCCAGGCCGCGCGTGCCCATGAAGATGTGGTCGCACTGGTGCTTCTTGGCGAAGTCGGCGATGGTTTGCGCCACAGGCCCCACTTCTATGCTTTCTTCGTAGCTGACACCCGCTTCGTCCAGGGCGGTTTTGGCGGGCAGCAAGGCATTGCGGCCCTCGTCCTGATAATAGTCGTTCAAGGCCTCGGCTGAAAAGAAGCGCTTCACATTACCCGAGATTATGGGCGGATGCACGGTGATCAGGTGCAGCTTCGCGCCGCCCATTTCAGCCGCCGCGGCGACGGCCGCTTTTGCGGCGCGCACCGATGCATCGGATCCGTCGACGGGAATCAATATGGTTTTCATCAATACCTCTTTGGCTATGTTGTAGGGGTATCGCCTGCCAGACGCGACTGGCATAAGCGGGACAGCTAGCTTATATTAAAAGATCTTGTTCCAGGCGTCATGATTTAAATCAAGAGCCGCATTTAAATCAAGAGCCGTGCTCGTGGCAGCGGCGCGCCGGCGCCGCGCCGCATACCAAGGGCGGTTCCATTCATATCGGAGGACTATGGCAAGCCGGATAGAAGACTACGCATTGCTGGGGAATTGCCGCACGGCGGCCCTGGTTTCCAATCGAGGGTCCATAGACTGGCTGTGTTTCCCGCGCTTCGATGCCCCCGCCTGCTTTGCGGCCTTGCTGGGCACGCCGGAAAACGGCCGCTGGCAAATCGCTCCGTCGGCCCCTGTGCACAACGTGAAGCGCCGCTATCACGACGGCACCATGATTCTGGAAACCACTTTCACGACTAGCGAGGGCGTCGCCACGCTGATAGATTTCATGCCGTCCACCTTCACCCATTCCAGCGTGGTGCGCATGGTGACGGGCGTCGAAGGGCGGGTGGTCTTCGACATGGATCTGGTCATGCGCTTCGATTACGGGCAGACCGTGCCCTGGGTGGAGCGCTACGACGCGGTCACGCTGACCGCGGTCGCGGGGCCCGACATGCTGGTGCTGCACACTCCCACCCCCATCAAGGCGCGCGCCAAGCACTCCACCGCCCGCTTCAGCGTAAGCCCTGGGGAACGCAAAGTATTCACGCTGTCCCATCAGCCCTCGCACGAACCAGTGGCGGATCCGTTCGACGCGGAATCCGCTCTGGCCAAAACCGAGTATTTCTGGCATGAGTTTTCGGCGCGCTGCCCGGACGTCGGGCCCTGGACGGCCCTGGTGAAGCGTTCGCTCATCACGCTCAAGGCCCTGACTTACCTGCCCACCGGCGGCATCGCCGCGGCGCCCACGACATCGCTGCCCGAGCAATTGGGCGGCCAGCGCAATTGGGACTACCGCTATTGCTGGCTGCGCGACGCCACCATGACCTTGCTCGCCTTCATGAGCCTGGGCTATTTCGAAGAAGCCCACGCCTGGCGCGACTGGCTGACCCGTTCGGTCGCGGGCAACCCCGATCAGATGCAGATCATGTACGGCCTGGGCGGGGAACGGCATCTGCCCGAATACGAACTGCCATGGCTCAGCGGCTACGAGGGATCCCAGCCCGTGCGGGTGGGCAACGCTGCCGCCAAGCAAACGCAGCTGGACGTTTACGGCGAAGTCGCGGACGCCATGGAGCAGGCAATACGCGGGGGCTTGCCGCGCCATCCGCGCATCGAAGCCATTGCCGAGGTGATCGTGCCGTTTCTCGAACAGGCCTGGCGCAAGCCCGATGAAGGCATCTGGGAAATCCGCGCCGAACAGCAGCACTTCACCCACTCCAAGGTCATGGCCTGGGTCGCCTTCGACCGTATAGCGAACGTGGCCGGCGCCATGGAGAACGGGCGCGAGTTCGCCGAAAACTGCCGCCGCGTCGCCGATGAGATCCATGAAGAAGTCTGCCGGGAAGCCTACGACCCCGAGCTGGGCAGCTTCGTCCAGTATTACGGCTGCAAATGCCTGGACGCCAGCCTGCTGCATATCGCGCTGACCGGCTTTCTGCCGCCGGACGACCCGCGCGTGCTCGGCACCGTGGCGGCGATAGAGAAACGATTGATGCGCGACGGCCTGCTGCTGCGCTACGAAACCGAACATGGGGTGGACGGGCTGCCGCCCGGCGAAGGCACCTTCCTGGTCTGCTCGTTCTGGCTGGCCGATGTCTACGTCCTGCTGGGGCGCGACGACGACGCGCGCGAGCTGTTCGACCGCCTGGCCGGCCTGTGCAACGACGTCGGCCTGCTGGCCGAGCAATACGACCCGCATGAACGCCGCATGCTGGGCAACTTTCCGCAGGCATTCAGCCACGTGGGCATCATCAACACCGCCTTGAACCTGCATCGCGTGCAAGCGCCCGCGCAGGAAAGGGCGCACGCATAAGCCGCGCGCCGCCATGCGCGAGGCGGCGCGCGGCTCGCGGGACCAGGGGCCGGTCCCATATATGTTCAATCCCGCGGGAAATAATGATCAAAAGAAATGAGTAATCAATAAATCAGTCGTTCCGTTTCCCCGCTTCGAGCCGCACACTGTATTCCATTGTTGATACATACGCGGAGCGAAAAATGGTGCGACGGAAAAGGGGTTTATACGTTCTGATGGCGGCTTTGGCCGCGGCATTCATACTGGGCCGGCCCTTGGCGCATGCGCAGGAAAAGCAGATCCTGCTGAATGTTTCCTATGACCCCACGCGTGAGCTGTATCGCGAAGTGGATGCGGCTTTCGTCAAGGAATATAAAGCCAAGGCCGGCGCCGATCTTTCCATCCGCCAGTCCCATGGCGGTTCGGGGCGCCAGGCGCGCTCGGTGATCGACGGCCTGGATGCCGATGTGGCGACCCTGGCGCTGGCCTACGATATCGATGCCATCGCCGCCAAAGGCCTGCTACCTGAAAACTGGCAAAGCCGCTTGCCGCTCAATAGCTCGCCCTATACATCCACCATCGTCTTCCTCGTGCGCAAGGGCAATCCCAAGCAGATCAAGGACTGGAACGACCTGCTCAAAGACGGCGTGGAAGTCATCACGCCCAACCCCAAGACGTCCGGCGGCGCGCGCTGGAATTACCTGGCGGCGTGGGCCTATGCGCTGGAACGGCAGGGCGGCAGCGAAGAGCGGGCCAAGGAATTCGTTCGCGATCTGTACAAACGCGTTCCCGTATTGGACACCGGTGCGCGCGGCTCGACGACGACGTTTGTCGAACGCGGGGTAGGCGATGTGCTGCTGGCCTGGGAAAATGAAGCCTTCCTGGCGCTGAAGGAACTGGGCCCCGACAAATTCGATATTGTCGTTCCATCGCTGTCCATACTGGCGGAACCGCCTGTCGCCCTCATCGACAAGAATGTGGACAAGAAAGGTACGCGCGCCGCCGCGCAGGCTTACCTGGAGTTTTTGTACACGCCCGCCGCCCAGGAAATCATTGCGCGCAACTACTACCGTCCCACCGATAAGGAAGTCGCGGCCAAATATGCCGGCCAGTTCCCCAAGGTCAAACTGGTAAAGATCGATGACGCCATTTTCGGCGGTTGGGCGAAGGCCCAGAAAACGCATTTCAGCGACGGCGGAATCTTCGATCAGATCTATCAACCCGCGCGCAAGTAGTGCAGGCGGATTGCAATGGTCACAGCTTCTCTGCAACAAACCGCGGCATTCACCCGCCGGCGCCCGCGCCGCCATGGTGCGGGCATCCTGCCGGGTTTCGGCCTCTCTCTGGGTTATTCGGTGCTGTATCTGTGCCTGTTGGTGCTCATCCCGCTGGCCGCATTGCCCATCAAGAGCGCGGATCTGGGCTGGAGCGGGTTCTGGGCCGCAGTGACGGCGCCGCGCGTGCTGGCGTCATACCAGCTGACGTTCGGCGCCTCCCTGATTGCGGCCTTGGTCAATCTGGTATTCGGCGCCTTGGCGGCATGGGTGCTGGTTCGCTATACCTTCCCGGGGAAGAGGGTGCTGGATGCCTTGGTGGATTTGCCCTTCGCCCTGCCGACCGCCGTGGCGGGCATCGCGCTTACCGCGCTGTATTCCAGGAACGGCTGGCTGGGAAGCCTGCTTGAACAAGGCCTGGGTCTCAAGGTGGCGTTTACCCCCAAGGGCATCGTTGTCGCCTTGATCTTCATCGGCATTCCGTTTGTCGTGCGTACCGTGCAGCCTGTGCTGGAAGACCTTGAACGGGAGATCGAAGAAGCCGCCGCCAGCCTGGGCGCGCATCGCTGGCAGGTGATCCGGCGCGTCTTGCTGCCCGCCATCCTGCCCGCCTTGCTGACGGGATTTGCGCTGGCCTTCGCGCGTGCCGTCGGCGAGTATGGGTCGGTCGTTTTCATCGCGGGCAATATGCCCATGGTGTCGGAGATTACACCCTTGCTGATCATCTCCAAGCTGGAGCAGTATGACTATGCCGGCGCGGCTGCGATCGCAACAGTCATGCTGGCCATGTCATTTGTTTTGCTGCTGGCGATCAACCTGCTGCAAGCCTGGCAGGCGCGTGGCCGCGAGGGGCGGGCATGACCGCTGCAATCCTTCCTCCCCACTTGAACGAGCCGCGCTGGGTGCGCTGCATCCTGCTGCTGCTTGCCCTGGGCTTCCTTGGGCTGTTTCTACTGCTGCCGCTGGCGACGGTGTTCGTGGAAGCCTTCAAGAAAGGCTGGGTCTTGTATTTGGCGTCCATTACCGAGCCGGACGCCCGATCCGCGATCCGGCTGACGCTGATCGTTGCGGCGATTTCGCTGCCCTTGAATCTGCTTTTCGGGGTGGCCATGGCATGGGCCGTCACCAAGTTCCAGTTTCGCGGCAAGCAAGTACTGATCACGCTGATCGATCTGCCTTTTTCCGTGTCCCCCGTCGTGGCGGGGCTGATATTCGTCCTGCTGTTCGGCTCGCAAGGCTGGTTCGGTCCATGGCTGCAGGCGCATGATCTGAAAATCGTGTACGCGGTGCCGGGCGTGATACTGGCGACCCTGTTCGTGACCTTTCCCTTCATCGCGCGTGAGCTCATACCGCTGATGCAGGCCCAGGGCAGCGACGAAGAACAGGCGGCGCTGACCCTCGGGGCCAGTGGATGGCAGATCTTCCGGCGCGTCACGCTGCCCAATATCAAATGGGGGCTGGTGTACGGAGCCATACTCAGCAATGCGCGCGCAATGGGGGAATTCGGCGCCGTATCGGTGGTGTCGGGCCAAGTGCGCGGCCTGACCAACACCATGACGCTGCACGTCGAGATTCTCTACAACGAATACCAGTTTTCGGCCGCGTTCGCCGTGGCGTCCCTGCTGGCCTTGCTGGCGCTGGCCACCCTTGCGATCAAGCGCCTCGTGGAATGGCGCAGCGCGGGGCTGGCGCGGCAGGATGCAGTCCCAACCACTACGGCCCCGCAAGCCTGCAAGGCCGGCGCTACGGCCACGGCCTGATGGAGCAAACACAATGAGCATCGAAGTCAAGCATCTATCGCGGCGTTTCGGCGGCTTTCAGGCCCTGGACGACGTATCCCTGCGCATCGAAACCGGCGAACTGGTCGCCTTGCTCGGACCGTCGGGCTGCGGCAAGACCACTTTGCTGCGTATCATTGCCGGCCTGGAGGCCGCGGACGCCGGCAGCGTGCTGTTCGGCGGCGAAGACGCCACCAGCGTGGGCGTGCGGCATAGACGGGTCGGCTTCGTATTCCAGCACTATGCTTTGTTCAAGCACATGACTGTTTTCGAAAACGTGGCCTTCGGGCTGCGTGTGAAACAGCGGTCCGAACGACTCGGCAAAACGCAGATTCGCGCCAAAGTGCGTGAATTGCTTGAACTGGTGCAACTGGACTGGCTCGCCGGGCGCTACCCTTCGCAACTGTCCGGAGGGCAGCGCCAGCGCATTGCGCTGGCCCGGGCGCTGGCCGTGGAGCCCAGGGTGCTGCTCCTGGATGAGCCTTTCGGCGCGCTCGACGCCAAAGTGCGCAAAGAGCTGAGGCGCTGGCTGCGGCGGCTGCACGACGACCTGAATATTGCCAGCGTGTTCGTGACGCATGATCAGGAAGAAGCGCTGGAAGTCGCGGATCGCGTGGTGTTGATGAACGCCGGCCGCATCGAACAGGT
>Ga0182735_1002858_pt1 | contig 10161 bp, 10 predicted proteins | sample eDN5th30CKraftMG_FD_128524 | JGI IMG/M metagenome (GOLD analysis project Ga0182735, IMG submission 128524) | Enriched Miracle-Growth compost microbial communities from Emeryville, California, USA - eDNA 5th pass 30_C Kraft MG (version 2) (version 2) ... | reverse complement strand
GCGTCAGCACCTGGATCGTGACGTCGTCCGGGATGAGGTCCTCCTCGATGAGCTGCCGGACGAAGTCGTAGTCCGTCTGGCTCGCGGAGGGGAAGCCGACCTCGATCTCCTTGTAGCCCATGCGCACGAGCAGGTCGAACATGACCCGCTTGCGCTCGGGGCTCATGGGGTCGATGAGCGCCTGGTTGCCGTCCCGGAGGTCGACCGCGCACCAGCGCGGCGCCGCCGTGATGCGCTTGTCGGGCCAGGTGCGGTCGGGAAGGTCGACCGCGATCTGCTCGTGGAACGGCCGGTACCGGTGGACCGGCATGCCTGAGGGCTTCTGCGTGTTCTCCATGATGTGTCTCGCTACTCTCGTCGGATGAGGCGGGCCAACGCGAAGCTCCGCGACGAGGGAGGCCCTAGAACGAGGACTCGTCGCGGCAGCTAAGGAGAAGCGAGCCGAACCGCATACGCCCGATGCTATCACCGACCGGCCGGACACCGGGACGAGCCGCTTCTTCGCCCCTCCGGACGATGCGCCGCCGCCGCGACCGGGAGTATCCTTGACGCCTCCCCGGATGCAACCCGAACATTCGCTGACGCCGTGGGCCATGGAGCGCCCACGGGAATCGGACCGAGATGACGACGCCCGGCTCTCAGGCTCGGATCGTGAAGACCGTTCTGCAGGTCGTCGCGGTCGCGGCGTCCGTCGTCGCGGCCGTCGCCGTCCTCCTCCTCCCGACCGTGACTCGGGTGACGAGCGACGCGCAGGGCCTGAGCCGCACGGAGACGATCAGCCTCGTCCAGGTCGACGGGACGGCGATCGTCATCATCCTGCTCGTCCCGGTGACCCTGACGCTCGCGCCGCTCCTCGTCCCGGCGACGCAACGGCAGCCGGTCCGCGTCGTGTCGACCGTCCTGCTCGCGGTCTTCGTCGCGCTCGGCGCGCTCAGCATCGGCGCGTTCTTCGTCCCGGCCCTCGCGCTCGCGGTCGTCGCGATGCTCCTGCCCCCGTGGCGCGCGGCCCCCGCGCGGCGCGGCGGCTGAGGCCGCGGTCAGAAGCCGAGGCGGCCCAGCTGCTTCGGGTCGCGCTGCCACTCCTTCGCCACGCGGACGTGGAGGGACAGGAACACCCTCGTGCCCACGAGGGGCTCGATCGCGGCGCGGGCGCGGGCGCCGACGTCGCGGAGGCGGGAGCCGCCCCGGCCGATCACGATCGCTCTCTGGCTGTCGCGCTCCACCACGACGTCGGCGTACACGTCGGTCAGGTCGCGGTCGTCGCGGGGGGCGATGTCCTGCACCACCACGGCGAGGGAGTGCGGGAGCTCGTCGCGGACGCCGTCGAGCGCGGCCTCGCGGATGATCTCGGCGATGCGCTCGTCGAGCGACTCGTCCGTCACGACGTCGTCCGGGTAGAGGGCGGGACCCTCGGGCAGCAGCGCGATCAGCTCGCCCACCAGGACGTCGAGCTGCACGCCCTCCAGGGCGGAGAGGGGGATGACGGCGGCCCAGTCCTCGCGGAGGGCGTCGGCCTCGACGAGACGCTCCGTGATCTGCTCGCGGGACGCGGCGTCCGTCTTCGTCACGATCGCGAGCTTCCTCGCGCGCGGATACCCGTCGAGCGACTCCGCGATGCGGCGGTCGCCGGGACCCACCTTCTCCGTCGCGGGGAGGCACAGGGCGATGACGTCGACGTCGCCGAGCACCGTCTCCACGAGGTCGTTGAGGCGCTGGCCGAGGAGCGTCCGCGGACGGTGCACGCCGGGCGTGTCGACGATCACGAGCTGTCCGCCCGGACGGTTGAGGATGCCCCGGATCGCGCGGCGCGTCGTCTGGGGCTTGTCGCTCGTGATGGCGATCTTCTCCCCCACGAGCGCGTTCATGAGGGTCGACTTGCCCACGTTGGGGCGCCCGACGAACGTCGCGAAACCGCTGCGGAACGGCGCCTCCGGGGTCTCCGCGTCAGCCATGCCCACCCCTCACGTCAGCCATGCCTCTTCCCGTTCTTGCCGCTCCTGCCCTTGCCCTCGCCCGCCACGGCGACCGGACCCGTCTCGGGACGCGGCTCGACGGGCGCGGGCACGCGCTCCGCGAAGACCGTGGCGATCCCCCGGCCGCGGCCGAGGGACGTCCCGCCGGTGAGGAGCAGGCCCTCGTACTCCGCCGTCGCACCCGGCTGCGGCACCTTGCCGAGCACCTTCGCGAGGAGGCCTCCGACGGAGTCGACCTCCTCGTCCTCCAGCTCGAGGCCGAACAGCTCGCCGACCTCGTCGAGCGGCATCCGCGCGCTCACCCGGTAGCGGCCGGACCCGAGCTCCACGACGTCCTCGATGCGGGAGTCGTACTCGTCGGAGATGTCGCCCACGAGCTCCTCGATGAGGTCCTCCAGCGTCACGAGGCCCGCGATGCCGCCGTACTCGTCCACGACCAGGCACACGTGGACGGCGTCGCGCTTCATCTGCTGCAGCAGCGTCTCGGCGCGCATCGACTCGGGCACGAACACGGCGGGGCGCGCGATGCGGGCGAGCGGGGCGTCGCGCCATCCGACCTCGTCGCGGAACGCGAACTGCACGAGGTCCTTGAGGTAGAGGACGCCGAGGACGTCGTCCGGCTCGTCCCCCACGACCGGCATCCGCGACACCCCCGTGTCGAGGAAGGAGCGCATCGCGTCGCGCGTCGACGCCGTGGCCGCGACCGTGACCATGTCGGTGCGGGGCACCATGACGGAGCGGACGAACGCGTCCGTGAAGTCGAAGACGGAGTGGATGAGATCGCGGTCGTCCTCCTCGATGAGATCCTTCGAGGCGGCCTCGTCGACCATGCTGAGGAGCTGCTCCTCCGTGTCGAAGGAGCCCCGGCCCGCGCCCGGCGTCACCCGGTTGCCGATCACGACGAGCGCGTCCGCGAGCGGGCCGAGGAGGACGCGGACGCCGCGCACGAGCGGGGCCGTCACGCGGAGCAGGGCGCGGGCGTGCCGCCGGCCGACGGACCGGGGGCTCGCCCCCACGAGGACGAACGAGACGCCCGTCATGAGGACCGCCGCGGCGAGCATCGCCCACCAGATGTTCTGGAACAGGAGCGTGAACGCGACCGTGACGAGCACGGCGGCCGCCGTCTCCGCGAGGACGCGGATGAACACGACGGCGTTGGCGTGCGCGTCGGGATCGTCGGCGATGCGGCGGAGCGCCCGCGCGTTGCGGCCGTCGCCGGGCTCCGTGAGCTCCTGACGCGAGGTCACGCCGAGAGCGGCGTCGATCGCGGCCATGAGACCGCCGAAGGCGACGAGCAGGAGGGCTGCGATGAGGAGGAGAACCGCCGTCATGCGGGACGCCTCTGAGGAAGGAGCACTGCGGTCACGTGAGGAAAGAGCACTGCGGTCACGCGGAGCGATGCCTCTGAGAGGACGACGCCGTGGTCATGCGCCGGAGGGGGACGCCGGCGCGGTCATGCACGGCTCCGCCGCCGCTCCGCCGCCCGGAACGAGGCGATCAGGTCGCGCTGGAGCCCGAACATCTCGCGCTCGTCGTCGGGCTCGGCGTGGTCGAAGCCCAGGAGGTGGAGGAGGCCGTGCGTCGTGAGCATCACGAGCTCGTCGAGCGTCGACTGCGGCGGGGTCGCGTTCCTCGCCTGCGACTCCGCCACCTGCGGGCACAGGACGATGTCGCCGAGGAGCCCGGCCGGCGTCGGCTGATCCTCCGTGCCGGGGCGCAGCTCGTCCATGGGGAAGCTCAGCACGTCGGTGGGGCCCGGCTCGTCCATCCACTGCACGTGCAGGGCCTCCATGGCGCCCTCGTCGACGAGGAGGATCGCGAGGTCGGCGTCAGGGCTGACGCGCAGCTCCGCGAGGTTGTGCTCCGTGAGCCGCAGGAGCACCGTCTCGTCGACCGGGAACCCGGACTCGTTGCTGATCTCGATCGTCATGAGCGTCCTCGAGGGGGGAGGTGGTCGCGCGGGGCGCCCGCGCGGCGGCGATCCATCCGGTTCGCGAACTCCGCGGCCTCCTCGCGCTCGCGGCGGTCGGCCATGCGGCGCTCGTCGTACTCCGTGTACGCGTCGACGATGCGGCCGACGAGCGTGTGGCGCACGACGTCGGCGCTCGTGAGGTACGAGAAGTGGATGTCGTCGATGTCGCGCAGGACGCGGGTCACGAGCCGGAGGCCCGACGCTCCCTGCGGGAGGTCGATCTGCGTGATGTCGCCCGTGACGACCATCCTCGTGCCGAAGCCGAGGCGCGTGAGGAACATCTTCATCTGCTCGGGCGTCGTGTTCTGCGCCTCGTCGAGCACGACGAACGAGTCGTTGAGCGTGCGCCCGCGCATGTACGCGAGGGGCGCCACCTCGATCGTGCCGGTCGCCATGAGCTTCGGCAGGATCTCCGGGTCCATCATCTCGTTGAGCGCGTCGTACAGCGGGCGCAGATACGGGTCGATCTTGTCGTTGAGGGAGCCCGGCAGGAACCCGAGCCGCTCCCCCGCCTCGATCGCGGGCCGGCTCAGGATGATGCGGCTGACCTCCTTGCGCTGCAGCGCCTGCACCGCCTTCGCCATCGCGAGGTAGGTCTTGCCGGTTCCGGCGGGGCCGATGCCGAAGACGATCGTGTTCTCCTCGATCGCGTCGACGTAGGCCCGCTGCCCCAGCGTCTTGGGGCGGATGAGCCTGCCCCGGGACGACACGATCGGCTCGCCCAGCACGTCCGAGGGGCGCGCGTTCGCGTCGGCCCGCAGCATCCGGTCGGACGCCTGCACGTCGACGGGGGCGAGGTCGTAGCCTTCCCGCGTCATGGTCAGCAGCTCCTCCACGAGCACCCGCGCCCCCGCGACCGCGTCGACCTCGCCCGTCAGCGTGATCTCGTTGCCGCGCACGTGGACGTCCACGTCGGGATGCTCGCGCTCCACGACGCGCAGCAGGCGGTCCTGCGGGCCGAGCAGCCGCACCATCGCGACGCCGTCGGCGTAGAGCCTCTCCGTGACCGGTTCAGCCACCGAGGCTTCTCTCGCTCAGCCCGCCCGCGAGCACGTGCGCGTGCACGTGGAAGACCGTCTGCCCGGCGCCGGGGCCGACGTTGAAGACGAGACGGAAGTCGCCGTCGGAGTGCTCCTTCGCGGCCTTCCCGGCGACCTCGACGATCTCGGCGAGGAGGCCCGGGTCGCCGGCGGCCAGCTCGACGACGTCGCGGTACTCCTGCGTCCTCGGGATCACGAGGAGGTGCACGGGCGCCTGCGGGGCGATGTCGCGGATGACGAACACGCGCTCCGTCTCGGCGACGATCTCCGCGGGGATCTCGCCCCGCAGGATGCGCGTGAACAGCGACGGCTCGGTCATATGCACCAGTCTATCCGGGCGTGTCGCGCCGCGTCCCGGCCCGTGCCCGGCTCGCGCACGCCGCCCGGCGCCGCGTCGTCCGGGTCGTGCCGTCCTGCGCCGGATCAGGCGATTCGGCCGAGTCAGGGGGATTCCGCCGGGTTTCGTCCTGCACACGCCGAATCGCCTGATCCGGGCGCCACCGTCACCCATCCGCCCCGGTGGGCGGCGGATCAGGCGATTCCGCCGAGTCAGGAAGATCTCCGCCGTCTTCGGCCTGACTGCGCCGAATCGCCTGATCCGGGCGATGTGACAGCGGGGCGAGCGGACGCGGGCGGACCGGAGGGACGGAGGGAGGGAGGGAGGGAGGGCGGGCGCTACCAGCGGGCGAGGAGCACGCTCGCGACGGCGAGGGCGGCGGGGCCGGCGGTCGAGGTCCGCAGGACCGTCTCCCCCAGTCGGACCCGCCTCGCGCCCGCGGCCGTCAGGGCCTCGAGCTCCTCGGGGGCGATGCCGCCCTCGGGGCCCACCACGAGCACGACGTCGCGGGCGTCCGCCGCATCCAGCGGGGTGGTCGAGAGGGGCGCCGACGCCTCCGGATCCAGCACCAGCATCCGGGCCGCCGCCGCCGTCGCCGCGAGCTCCGCCGTCGTCGCCACCGGCCCCACCTCGGGGAGCCAGGGGCGGTGGGCCTGCTTCGCGGCCTCGCGGACGATCGTCGCCCAGCGGGCCCGTCCCCTCTCCGCTCTCGCGGGAGCCCACCGGGAGACGCTGCGCGCCGCCTGCCACGGGACGATCCCGTCCACGCCCAGCTCCGTCGCGGCCTGCACCGCGAGCTCGTCGCGGTCGCCCTTCGCGAGGGCCTGCGCGAGCACGAGGCGCGGGCTCGGGGGCAGCACGACCTCGCGGGACGCGACCTCCACCACGACCTCGCGCGGCGACGCCTCGACCACCGTCGCCGTGAGCCACGCGCCCCGGCCGTCGCCGACCGTGACCGGCTCCCCGGGGCGGACGCGGCGGACGGTCGCGGCGTGGTGCGCCTCGGACCCCGTCAGAGCGAGCCGGTCGCCGGCGCCGGCGCCGGAGGCCTCGTCCGCGAGGAAGTGCAGGGGCACGGGTCAGCCGTTCCGGAACCGGTCGCGCAGCCGGGCGAAGAGCCCCTGCTGGAACTCCGCCAGCCTGGGCGCGGGGGCCTTGGCCTTCTTCGCGAAGTCCTCGATGAGGGCGCGCTCCCTCGCGTCGAGCCGCGTCGGGGTCACGACGTGGACGCCGACGCGGAGATCGCCGCGCTGCGAACCGCGGAGCGGCGTGATCCCTCGGCCCTTGATCGTGAGCACGTCGCCCGACTGCACGCCGGGGCGGATCTCGAGGTCCACGGGGCCGTCGAGCGACTCGATCGTCGTGCGCGTGCCCAGGATCGCGTCCGGCATCGACACCTCCAGCGTCGCGAGCAGGTCGTCGCCCTCGCGGCTGAACGTGTCGTGGTGCGAGACCGTGACCTCGAGGTACAGGTCGCCGTTGGGGCCGCCCGCCGGGCCGACCTCGCCGGAGCCCGGGAGCTGGAGCCGCAGCCCCGTCTCGACGCCGGCGGGGATGTCGACCGAGACCGTGCGGCGGGAGCGCACGCGCCCCTGGCCCTGGCACGTGGCGCACGGGTACGGGATGGTCGTGCCGTAGCCCTGGCAGGTCGTGCAGGGCTGGCTCGTCACGACGTTTCCGAGGAGGCTGCGGACGGTGCGCTGCACGTGCCCCGTGCCGTGGCAGATGTCGCACGTGACCGGCGCCGTGCCGGGCTGGCAGCACGAGCCCTGGCACGTCTCGCAGAGGACGGCCGTGTCGACCTCGATGTCGCGGTGCGTGCCGAACACGACGTCGCCGAGGTCGAGGGTGACGCGCACGAGGGCGTCCTGCCCGCGCTCGCGCCGCGACCGCGGACGCTGGCCCCGTCCGCCCGTGCCGCCGAAGAACGTCTCGAAGATGTCGTTGAAGCCGCCGAAGCCGGCTCCTCCCCCGCCGAACGGCGAGTCGCCGCCGCCGAGGTCGTAGCGGCGGCGCTGCTCCGGATCGCTCAGCACGTCGTACGCGTGCGTCACGAGCTTGAACCGCTCGGCGGCCTCCTCGCCCGGGTTGACGTCGGGATGCAGCTCCCGCGCCAGCCGGCGGTACGCCTTCTTGATGTCGTCCGGGGACGCATCGCGCGGCACGCCGAGCACCTCGTAATGGTCAGCCACGATCGCCTTCCTGCCCGCCTCCGGCGGGATATCGCCTGCTCGTCAGCGCGCGCTCTCGTCGTCGTCGAGGACGCGGCTCACGTAATGCGCGACGGCACGGACCGCCGCGAGGTTGGTCGGGTAGTCCATCCGCAGCGGCCCCAGCACGCCCACGCGCGCGGGCGCGCCCGGGGCGTCGTAGTCGCTCGCGACGACGGACGCCTCGGACAGCCCGAACTGCTCGTTCTCGCGCCCGATGGACGCCGCGAGCCCGTGCTCGTCGGCGACCATCTCGCTCATGAGCCTCAGGAGCGTCACCTGCTCCTCGATGGCCTCCAGCAGCGGGTAGATGCTGCCGCGGAAGTCGGCCTCGCGACGCGCGAGGGTCGCGGCGCCCGCCATGACGAGGCGGTCCTGCCGGAAGTCCTCCAGCTCCTCCTCCACGACCCGCAGGACGGCGGACACGGCGGCATCCCCTCTCGCCGCGCCGACGGGCTCGCGCACGAGGGCGTCGCGCACGTGCTGGACGCTCTCGCGCACGGGGGCGCCCGTCACGACGGCGGCGACGCGGGCGCGGACGCCGGCCAGCTCGTCCTCGCCGAGCTCGTCGCGCACGAACGCGATGCGCTGCGACACGCGGCCGATGTCGGTCACGAGGATGACGAGCACGCGCACGCCCCCGAGAGCCACGAGCTCGACGTGGGTCACGGTCGCGCGCGCGAACGACGGGTACTGCACGATCGCGACCTGGCCCGTCAGCTGCGTCAGCGCGCGGACGGTGCGGGCCAGCAGATCGTCGAGGTCGCCCGGGCCGTCGAGGAACGCCGCGATCGCGGTGCGCTGCGCCGTCGAGAGGGGCCGCAGGGTCGCGAGATGGTCGACGAAGACGCGGTAGCCCTTGTCGGTCGGGACGCGGCCGGACGAGGTGTGCGGGGCGGAGATGAGCTCCTCGTCCTCCAGCAGGGCCATGTCGTTGCGGATCGTCGCCGCCGACACGCCGAACGCGTGCCGCTCGACGATCGCCTTGCTCCCCACGGGCTCGTGCGTCTCCACGTAGTCCTGCACGATGGCGCGGAGGACCTCCAGGCCGCGCTCGCTGACCATGTCCCTCCCTCGGCTGGCACTCGGATGTCGTGAGTGCCAATTCTATCCGAGGTCAGGGGGCCGTGCGGGAGAAGCGCGGGAGGACGCGGTCCCCCACGGCGCGCACGGCGAGGGCCCGGTAGTCGCGCATCCCCATCGTGAGCTCCCGCGCGCGCTCGCGCTTCTCCCGCAGCCACGCGGGGTCGCGCGCGCGCAGCATGTCCTGCGAGCGGTCGCCGACCGCCGCGAGATGGTGCGCGCTGAGGAGGCCGGGCCACGCGATCAGCCGCTTGTCGGAGCCGCGCCGGGCGGCCGCCACGAGGCGCGCGTTGCCGAAGTCGGTCCATCCGTCGACGAGCACGACGCGATCCTCGTGGTAGTGCTCGACGGCGCTGCGGCGCACCCGCGTCTTCGCCTGCACGCCGAGCGCCTCGCGACGCTCCAGGTCGAGGAGGACGAAGTCGGCGTTCGCGACGCCGGCCAGCGCCTCGAACGCCCACGGCGCCGGCAGCACCGTCAGCCAGCGGTTCTCCTTCGCGAGCTCGAGGAGGACGAGAGCCGTGTCGAGCTCGGTCACCATGCCCCACTGCGTGGAGCGGAGCGAGTCGGCGGCGGCCCGCGCGAGCGCGGCGTCCGCCGCCTGATCCCGCGCCCGCTGGATGTTCACCGACAGCGCCGCCACCATGAGCTGCATGCGCCGCAGGGCCACGCGATCCTGGCGTCCGCCCGCGAACGCCTGCCGCCAGGCGTCCTGCAGCACCACCGTGAGCTGCCCGAAGACGAGCCCGCCGACGGCGCTGTAGTCCGTCTCGCCCTCCCGCGGCGAGACGGCCCGGACGAGGTCGTCGAGGTCGCTCGCGGCCCACGCGAGGAACTTCGCGTGGACCGTCTCGAACCGCTTCCGCGTGCGCGTCGGCTCCTCGCCGCGCAGCAGGTCGTGCAGGAGCCGGCCGTACGAGAGCTGGAAGCGCTCGAACACGCGGTACTCGGCACGCGCCCGCGACGGCCGGCGATCGGAGATCCGGCCGCGCGGATACACCGCGACGAAGTCCTCGAACCTCATCCCGGACACCTCGGGGTGTGCATGCATACATGCTATGACACGTGCGGGCTCACTCCGCCGTCAAGGCGCGGACGACCGCGTCGGCGAGAAGGCGGCCGCGGAGGGTCAGCACGACCCGGCCGCCGACGGCGGACGCCCCGTCCACGAGCCCGTCCGCGATGAGCCCCGCGACGGCCGCACGGCCCGCGGGCGACGCGAGCTCCAGCGGCATCCCCTCGCTCAGACGCGAGCGCAGGAGCACCTCCTCGAGGCGACGCGTGGCGGCGTCGAGCCGCTCGCGCCCCGCGGCGGGCGACTCCCCCGCCGCGAGCCGCTGCGCGTACGCCGCGGGATGCTTCACGTTCCACCACCGCAGCCCCGCGACGTGGCTGTGCGCGCCGGGGCCGATCCCCCACCAGTCCGTGCCGCGCCAGTACGCCAGGTTGTGCCGCGACCGGTGCCCGGGGCCTCGCGACCAGTTCGACACCTCGTACCAGTCGTATCCGGCCGCCGCGAACGCCGCGTCGGCGCTCTCGTACATGT
>Ga0182735_1002857_pt1 | contig 10163 bp, 12 predicted proteins | sample eDN5th30CKraftMG_FD_128524 | JGI IMG/M metagenome (GOLD analysis project Ga0182735, IMG submission 128524) | Enriched Miracle-Growth compost microbial communities from Emeryville, California, USA - eDNA 5th pass 30_C Kraft MG (version 2) (version 2) ... | reverse complement strand
GTCGGCCACGCGCCAACCCTCAACCTTATGATGTGGCCGCTAACATCGCCGTACCGCTGCGGCTCAGGATCGACGGCGAGTTACTATCTTTCATCAGCACCATCACTGTGTTCGGCACGCCGCTCGACGCCACGCTTTCAGAACTGGCGGTCGAATCCTTCTTTCCGGCGGATGGGGAGACCGGGGAGATATTGCGCCGGTTGACCGCAAGGTCGTAAAGCCGATTGAAGGCCTTGCCTGTGGGGGCGATGTACACCGATCATAGGGTGCATGCATCGGCGATCGACAGGCTGTTTTCGTAGAGGCGGTGCCGCGTGATACGACCCTCCACGACCGTGAGATGAAGCGCGAAAGGGCCATCGAAGGATTTTCCCGTCATGCGTACGGTTCCTGAGATATGCCCCATCAAAACAGCGTCACTGCCATCGACCAGAAAAGTGTCGATAGAGGCACGCGCATGCTCGGCCACGGTATATTCCATCAATTCTGTGAATTGGGCTGCACATTCGGCAGCGCTTGACCGCCTTCGAATCCACGGAACGACGGGATTTTTGGCGAGCTGCCAGTCGACCTCATCGGCGAAGAGCGCGGCCAGCCGTTCCGTATCCCCGACCAGCCTGGCGGCAAGGAATTCCTGCACCACGGCGCGAGGTAAGGTCAGCGACCGAATTCACTCCGGTGAAGGCATGATCCATAGGGTTAGATTTGATGGACATTTTGGTCTCCTTTGCTTCGGTGCAATCCCGACGAGAGCACCTCGTGGATGTGATACTGCCAAAGCAAGGGAAGGTGATCGATTACCCCAGAGATAATACGCGGCAGAAATCGCACGTAACGAAAGGGCAGTTCAGGTGCAAGGTCTCTTTGAGAGCCGTCACTTCCGCTCGTGAACGGCTAACACGAAGTTCGGAAACGGTCCGATCGCGAAATATCTTCCCATTGATCGTCGGAATGAATTTCGGGCATGCTCAAACCCGACGGACTACCACACTTCAAGACAGTCACGACGGGTTAGGAAACGTATAGGCAATTATGTGGCCGAGAAGTGCAAGAATGGACCTTCATGTGCCTTGACACAGTTCGAACTCCGTTATTTATACGATGTATAATTATGGGGGTTTGTAATGGTCACTGGACACGTCTTTATCGCCACGAGCCTCGATGGGTTTATTGCCCGTGAAAACGGGGATATCGACTGGTTGCTTGAGCACGATCAGGCTGGGGAGGATCATGGGTACGACGACTTCATTAGAGATATCGATGTCATTGTGATGGGGCGGGGCACATACGAAGCGGTCCGAAGCATGGGCGAGTGGTTCTATACCCGGCCAGTAGTGGTCCTATCCGAACAGCTTGCATCACAAGAGGTGCCCTACGAGCTCACCGGAAAGGTCCGCTTTTCAGACAAATCGCCCAGTAGCATGATGGAAATGCTGACGTCCGAAGGCGCTCAACGCGCCTATGTGGATGGCGGGCGCATCATTCAATCGTTCCTGGAACTGGATATGATAAATGACATGGTGATCACGAGAGTGCCGATCTTGCTTGGTACTGGGCGCCCTCTTTTTGGTGGGAGGCAGCGCGATGTGGCCCTTGCGCACAAGGACACAAGGGCCTTCCCTTCTGGATTGGTCCAGTCTCGTTACGAGGTTATGAAATGATGGCAAGGGGGCGAGGGAGGCCAACAGCGAACGAAAAGTGCGTTTCGCCGGAGAGCATTCTGTCCGGGGCTTTGGACATACTCAATGCCGACGGTCTCGACGGTCTGACCATGCGCGCACTGGCAAGGCGTGTGGGCATCAATCCCATGACAATCTATCACCATTTCAAGGATCAGGATGGACTTATCAAAGCGCTTGCGGAGCATGTGTATGCTGACGTTGCGGCTCCTGAAACAGGTGAAGCTCTTGCGCGCGCCCACGGACTTCTCACAGCCTACTACTTAAAGGTTGTTCTCTACCCAGCCCTGACCTTGGCCATATTTGCGCGGCCAGCGGTTTTTCCCGATCATGCTATGAGGATCACCAATGAGCTCACCCGCTTGTTGAGCGAGCGCAACAACGCAGCTCGTTGGACGCACATACTGGTCGACTACACGCATGGTGCCGCTCTCGCCGTGGCGAGCCACGGTCGACGCGGCGAATACCAGCTCGCAAACGAAGTCGTGCTCAAGGATTTTGAAGTTGGACTTGCAGAATTACTAGCGGCGTTTGGGGAGTTTCGCGATCATCATCGTGATTAGATCGAGCACATCAGCCGTCGAGGTGCCTGGTTCAAAGCGCTTTGCGAGCGCGGAAGCGAAAGCAGACAGCTACGCTTAAACTTGTTGTCCAAGTGGCGGTTGCTTCAACCGCGTCTAACGCTCTTCTTATCGCAGCAACGGGGCCGGAAGCGATCATAGAATTCTGTCTGCTTCTATCGCGGATTTTTCGGTTGCAATCAACATACTGAGAGCTGGTGCCTGTAGGCAGCATGCCCTGACGGATGTGATGGAGAGGTTGTAAAGCCAAAAGCGTACGGTTTGCGCAAAACCACGCCTCAGTCGCTTGCATCGCCACTTTTGCGCGAAGACCGGGAATCCTGCTCGGTGCTCCGATCCAGCATCGGAAGGATGAAGATAATAAGAATTACGAGCCCGAATGCGCCGTAAAAAATTAAATCGGACAGCGGGGTCGACTTATCGCCCTGTTTGGCTGCTCTTGCGGCTGGACTATCAAAAGGACTGAGTGCCAGATACCATGGCCTTGGCTGCAAAGTTGTGGGTTGGCAGCTGAGTTCGGAATTGTATGATCGGTGACAGCGCCTGACTTCGCCGGTCCAGTGATTTGTCAGCAACACGGTTTCACGATCAATCCGCTCGTGGTCATGTTCGAGTTGCATGTAGCTAATCAGCAAGCCCATGCAAAGTAGCGAAATGATCGGCACCGCAATTCTATTCATCAATAGCACTGGCCTTTGCTGCATGTTCATAGTCCAAGGCATTGTGAAAGAATCTTGATGGGATGTCCAAAATAGCGAACCAAGGTTGCCATTTCCCGCATTCGAGGCAAAACGGGTGACCCGCATGACTGGTCACCCGTTTGAAAGCTGTAATGGTCCAGGGGAGGGCGATGAGCCATACTATTGCCCTTAAGCTTTGCCGAGACGTTTGCGCAGTTCAGCGTTTTCGGCACGCAACATAATGGCCAGTTCTTTACGCAACTTGAGGTTTTCCGCTTCCAGTGCGACCAGAGCCTTCAGATCATCGCCCGAAGAGATATTCGCGGCAACTGGCGCAGCGGTTTTGCCAGCAGCGTTCCTCCAGTTGTAATAGGTCTGCTCGCTCACCCCCGCCTGCTGTAATGCAGCTTTCAAAGTGGTCTTGCCGCTTTTTGTCGCCTTTTCCACGAAAGCAAGAATGGAAGCACGCTGCGTGGGCGTGTATTTCTTGACCTTGCGCGTTGCTCGCGCTGACGCTCCAGACGCCGCCTTTGCATGGCCTTTAGGTGCCTTAGCAGTCGTGGTTGCTACGGCCTTCGCTGACTTGGGTTCTGCTTTGTCGCGCCAACAGGCTCGGCAGCTTTGGTTTCGGTAGCAGCGGGATTTGCATTGAGAATTGTTTCATCAGCCACGGTCGTTTTCTCCAGGGTTGAGGCGCGGTAAAGCATTTGGTCACTGAGAATAGAGATCAATACTTTATGTAAAAATAAGGCCTTTTACTGCTGACTAAAGAGCAGATAGAAAGTGGTATTCAAGCACTTACTCATAGAGCCAAACGCTATATCAAAGATTGAAAATCGGGAGCAAAGTCTATAGATATTGGCACAGGCCCTTTGGCACTCCAGCTTTACATTTTCTCAGGAAGTTATTCACGGATGAAAAATCCAATCCGCAATGTTGTCGTTGAATATAAGAACAAGCGTGCACGTAAGACTGGGACCTCATTATGGGGGAGTCTCGATCTGAAGTCGATTGCCCGTGAAGTGGAAGCTGATGCGCCACAGCCGATGCCGGAGGTGAAGTTAACGCCCGATCTGCCTGAGCAGGCTGCAAGCAAGGTTGAAATCAAAGCGGTGAAACCTGTGCCGGTAGCGGAGCCCGTCTTTGTCAATATTGCAGAAAGCCCGCTTGTAACGACGTCTTCCGACGCTGAGGTCTCTCAACTGGAAGCGTCGCCAGGTGAAACGGTAGCGCCTCGCATGCCCGAACTGACGGAAGCCGTTGTTGTGAGAGCAAAGAAGCCATCCATTCGCTCTGGCGTGCGGAAGGTGGTTCCGCGAAAGCAAAGTTTCAAGGATCAGTTGGTCGCAGAGGCCGATATCCAAGCTGAATTATTATCACTCGAAATCGAGAACGTTAAACTGAAGCGCGAGTTGATGGCTAAGTTGCGCGCGGAGAAGATATTTTTGCTCGCAATAGCTAGACGATTGAGGCAGCGCGAAGTGAAGGATAACTGATCACTGCTCGTCCGACTATTGGCTACGACAAGCTATATTATTGAATGGCGGTCTATATCGGAGGGAAAGCTCACATGATCCGTTTGATTCCAGGTGTACTGGCGGTTTCAGTCTTCTGTGCGCCTGCATTGTCAGCAGAAGCAGACGATGTTGTCGTTAAAAACGATCTGTCTGGCTGTGTGACCTTGACGTCGGCGAAATTCAAACCGACGCGAACATTGTGTCAGTGAGTACCACCATTCGGCTGCGTCAGCCGATCGGAGCATGCGGATGCATGGCAGCTTTGGCCACTTACAACAGCAGTGCCAAGAATACGGGCGTTAGGGAGGTGCTACAGGAGGCGATTGTCTCACTTCGGCAAGAAGGAATGAACACTTTTATTCTCGCAGCGGACCCGGCACTGATTGCGGGCAAAACGGTTCAAATCCAACTTCGCTGTGCCCGCGCTATATAACCGATAGCAATTCGCCGTTTGGCAACAGTCTTGTCTACTCCAATGGCCAAACCTCGACGACGCCATGCGCAACCGCACAGGGAACTCCAGAGACCTTTTTGACGGCGTCCTCCAGATCGGTGGCTTCAATTACGGCAAATCCGGCGATTGGCAGCGCGGAGGACATAAATGAACCTTCCTGTGTTTGCACGCCAGTGCCAACGGGATTGCGTACCTGCACAGGTGATCCGGCAATGCCTATCAATGCGCCTTCAGAAAGCAGCTTTGCATCCTGCGTGAGCGGCATCGCGGACGGTTTGTGGCGTCTGATCATATCCGGCCCGGTCGCCATAGCCGATAGTGATGAATTTGGGCATTTCACAATCTCCTTTCCAGCTGTTTCGGATGTGCATTATGCCGAATGGATAAGTGCCTTAATCCAGCAGAGCCGAGGTCCATAATCTTGAAATCTAGCTCCTATTCGACAAGTGTCGGTACCAAATCTGAAGCGGACATCGACGCTGTCAGCCCGATTGAGGCTCGATACTGAAAGGCACAGTGTTCCATTCTTATATATGGTGAGCAATCCCTTTGGGATGCGCAGCGTCGCGCAAACTTGGTGCACCTTCCCGCTCGATTTCCTCTTCGGTATAGGGATCGGGGTTCGCGTCGAACCGTTGTCAGCCTTTCTGGACCTAGAGTTTGCGTCGGGCGTTGATATCCACCGGATTGGCACCGGACAAAATTGCGCCTTCTCCCGATACGCCGCTTTTCGTAAGGGCCCCGGTGAGACCACCGGCGACACCCCCGACTGCGCCTCTGGCTGCACCGCCCCCCGCACCAGAGCGGGCATTCCTCTCGCCGTCCCGTCAGCGAAGTCGCGACATCTGTGCTCAGACCCGTTTCATCAATGAAGACGAGGCGCGCCGGATCGATATCGAGTTGTCTGGCGAACCAGTCGCGGCGACGCTTCAAAAGGTCGGGGCGCTCCTGCTCCAATGCAGGTGCGGTCTTTTTTTGAATGTCCAAGCGCGCCTTCGAAGCCAGACATCGAGCGCGCCGCAGCCAATGGAAACGGCTCTCTCCTCACGCAATCGCAGGACCATCTCGTTGAGGGCAATGTCCTTTGCCTCTTCAATCATACCGACTTTGGAGCCCTCGTGGGCATCGAGGCGCGAGCCACCGCGACGCCCCTGTTTCGCAGGCGTCAACCGACCAGCCCGAGTACTCGCAATCCAGGCGATAGCTGTTGAGCCGCCAACCCCAAAATCGGGCTGCGGCTGAGCGCTTTGACGTGCCATCCCATGACACAGTCAAAACCCGGCTACGAAGATCGTCGCTGAAAGCTCGGGTCATTTTGCCACCGACTAAACCATCAATGGGGCAATAGAAGCAGAGTTCGGCCAACAAGTGAATCCTTATCGCGATTCCGCGTTCAACGGACGTGCTCTAGAACCCCCAAGTTCAAAGGCCGCAAAGGACAGTCGCCGGCTGGGACTGTCCTAAAATTAATGGTTACGAGGCTCCGTTGGTCTTCACAGAAAGCTATCAAGAATCGGCTTCCACTCGCCATTCTGATTGTCGAACTGCGGAATATGCGCGAGGCTATGAAGTAGCTTCACATCTTCGCCCAGTGTGGCCTGCCAGTCCTTGGCTTCGGTGAGGATGACGCCGATGCCGACGACCTCGCCACCTGCCTTGCGCACCAACTCGACTGATCCCTTGAGACTTGAACCCGATGCCACGACGTCGTCCACCACGACCACGCGTTTTCCCTCGAGAAGCGGGATGGCCTGACGATCGAGAAGCAAACGCTGCTCGCCCTTGGAGGTGATGGAGGAAATCGTCTGCACCAGAGCATCGCCGAGATGGATTTTCGGCGACTTCTGCAACACGACATAATCGTCAAGACCAAGCGCGCGCGACACTTCAATCGCTACCGGAATGCCGAGCGTTGCAGCACCGACGATCACATCGGGCCTCAGCGGCGCCAGCTTTTCGGCCAGCGCTTTGCCCACATGTTCTCCGAAGCGAACACCGAGATCAATGACCATCATCAGGGAAATGGCGAAGTTCGGATTGATCGACACAATCGGCAGATCGACCTTGCGGCCTGCCACATCGACGGTCCAGACCTGTCCATTGCCGGAAAGTTTCGTGCTGTCTTCAGTCATCGTTTTATGTCCTTGGTATTGAGCCGTGATTCAATCAGCAGGCCAACGTTGCGCCATGTGGTGCGCTTGCGCTTGGTGTCGAAGCCATAAATGGCCAGCGAAAGCGAAATGGCATGTGCCATGCGGATTGCCTGCACCAGAAGCGGAACACCGCGCGCCAGCGCAAAACGCAGGCGCATCGGGAAGGAGACGTCATCGATTTCCATGCCGCGGGCGCGCTGCGCATCCGCGATACGTTCGAAATCCTCGCGCAGCATTGGGATGATGCCAAAGGTCAGCGACAGTACTAGCGTTACCATAGGCGGCAGACGCGCAGCGCTTGCCGCTGCCAGAATGGAACCCGGCGTGCTGGTTTCCATTACAAAATAGAAGGCAGCCGTGGTCGTCACCAGTCGCGCCGCCATACCGGCGGCAATCGGGAGCGTGTCCACGAAGTCCATACCTTGCAGCACGAGATTGAGAATCCAGCTCGCCATGACGAGCAGCGTCAACAGTATCGCACCCTTGAGATAGCCGCGCAGGCCCGGCACCTTGACCAGCACCAGAAACCCGACCGTCACCAGTGCCAGCGGCACGCCATAATGCCAGCCAGGCACCAGCCATGCTGCAAGCATGACCAGAAAAGCCGCGACGAGCTTCACGAAGAAGTTCAAATCGTAGAAGATTTTCATGCGGCTTCTCCCGTCTCGACGACACGCGGTTTGCGCCAGCCCAGTGCGCCATAGGCATCGGAAGCCCAGGATGCATCAACATCGCCATCGAAAGTGACATGGCCGTTATCGAGGATCATAACACGGGACGACACATCGTCCACCAGTTCCAGATCGTGCGAGATCAGCATCACGGCACGGTTTTCGCTGAGTGCGGTTTCGAGGAACAGTTCCAGCATACGGCGACCGTTGAGATCGCGTGCCAGAAGCGGCTCATCGAGAATGGCAACCGAAGCGCCCGCCGCTTCCGCACAGGCGAGACCAAGCAAGGCCTGCTGCCGCGAGGAAAGCGCGAACGGGTTGGTTTCCTCGTGGCCGCCCAGACCATATTTGTGCAGGCATGCCGTTGCGCGGGCGGTGATGGCATCATCCTTCGGCGCGCGGGTTGCCGCTGTGATGGCGAAGACCACCTCTTCCAGCACCGTCATGTTGAACAGAATCCGGCGCATGTTCTGCGGCAGATAGGCAACCGAACGGGCACGCTTGGCCGCCGTCCACTTGTCGGCATTCTCGCCGCCAATGGTGATAGAACCGGCAGCAATTTTCTGAAGGCCCAGAATGGACTGGAACAGCGTGGTCTTGCCCGCACCGTTCTTGCCAATCAGACCGACGACCTCGCCCGCCCGTATCTGGAAATTCACGTTTTCAAGAACCGGCTGGCCATCACGGCGCTGAAGCTGCGTCTTGACGCCCGACACGGAAACGAGCACCTGACCATCGGCTTTGCCACCGGCAAGGCGCTTGCGCACCGCCACAGGCGGCAGAACACCCGCATCTTCCCAGGCTCCCGCATCATTGATGATGGAAGCAAGCGGCACGACAGGCGCAAGCTTGCCTTCCTTCACCAGGCCGACATCAGTGATGACGGCCTGCAAGGAGGCAGGATCCTGTTCGGCAATCAGCAGGGCCGGAATTTCCGCCCCGAGCTTTTTGAGAACCCGCAAGAGGCGCTGACGCGCCGCCGGATCAAGTCCCGTGGTTGGTTCGTCGAGGATCAGGAGCTTCGGCTCGGCAGCCAGTGCGGCGGCCATGGCCACCATCCGCCGCTCGCCGCCCGAAAGGGTGAGCACGCGACGGCCGCGCAGGGCGTTCAGATCAAGCTCGTTGAGGAGATCGTCAATTCGCGTGCGGACGTCGTCTTTGGCAAGGCCGCGATTTTCCAGCGGAAAGGCAATCAGGTCTTCGACGCTGAGATCCCAGAGCTGGTCTTCCACATTCTGCGAAACCACACCGACCGTGCTGAACAGCTCATCCTTCGATATGGAAGAGATGGGCTTGCCGTTCAGCGTCACATCGCCGCCAAAAACCTGCGGGGTAATCAGACGCGGTACAATGCCGGATGCAGCGTTGAGCAGCGTGGTCTTGCCACTGCCGCCCGCGCCGCAGACCAGAAGGCGTTCGCCGTCACGGATATCGAGGCTGGCCTCGGCGATTGCCAACACGGAATCGCCAAAGCCGACTTTAACATTCTGCAGTTGGAGCACTTTTCCGGGCCCGTTCTTAGAAACGTGTGAAACCGGACGGATGCGCGCCCTTGAGAATCTTCAGAGCCGGAACGACCAGCAGCGGGGTGCCGATCAGCATCGGAACGATATCGGAAAGACCGAGATACATGACGGCCCACCAGAACGGGAAAATGCCAAGATAGGCAAGGCTTGCCGAAACGGCGGCAACCATCAAGAGGCCAACAATAAGGCAGGTCGCTGCAATTTTAATCAGCGTTGCGCGATTGAAAGTCGTGGTCTTCGGATCGAACAGTATGCCGGGGATCAGGCCGGTTAGGCCAACCATGATGCCGTCGATGAGTAGCGAATGCGCAGGAATAAAGGTGCCAGCGAGTAGCGACCAAATGATTGTGCCGAGATAGCCGCAGATGAAACCGCTCTTGCGGCCCAGCAGAATACCGACTAGCGGCGGCAGGAAAGCAAAAATGCGCCACTGGATCACACCCGGAACCAGCTGGATCGGATTGGCATAAGCCCAGAGAACGCCCGTTGCCGCAGCGGCAACGATGGAAAGAACGATCGGAAACAGTGTATTTCCGTCGTTATGGATGGTGGTTGAGTTGGACATTGTCTTATTCCCGTAAAGTGTCTCCCGTCTGCTTAAAGCAAAAGCCATGCCGCTTGGCTGTCGCTGCGGGCGAAAGAGACTTTATTGTAATGGCGTGAGGCTATCCTGTCGGCATTTCTGTAGCGATAAAGCACTTCCGGCAAAAACACCCGGCCTTCCGAAGAGTCAAGCGGAGTCACGCCTGCAAAGCAAAGAGTCACATCATACCGGACGTTGCCAGAAGAAAACCATTCTCAATGGTTGTCTCACCATCAGGAAAAGGGTCGTTGGCGTCATCCTGGCGATCTCTGCCGTGTTGTTGTTATACGATCTAAGCTGCGCAGTTGTTATGTCCGCC
>Ga0182735_1002855_pt1 | contig 10176 bp, 7 predicted proteins | sample eDN5th30CKraftMG_FD_128524 | JGI IMG/M metagenome (GOLD analysis project Ga0182735, IMG submission 128524) | Enriched Miracle-Growth compost microbial communities from Emeryville, California, USA - eDNA 5th pass 30_C Kraft MG (version 2) (version 2) ... | reverse complement strand
TTTTTCTATCATCTAAAATCAATTAATTTTGATTAAATTTAGTGTTTTTGGCGGTGGAAGTTGGGCTACTGCGTTAGTAAAAATATTAACAGATAATAAACTATTAGTTAACTGGTATATCAGAAGACCGGAGCAAGCGGACGCCATACAGCAAACGGGCACGAATCCGGATTACCTCAACTTAGTACATCTTGATACTAACTACATTCAGGTTTCCTCGCATATTGAAGACGTTGCAACAAAGAGCGATGTGTTATTATTTGCCGTACCCAGTGCTCAGCTACCGGGATTACTCGAGACTATCGATATTAATCACATCAAAGACAGGATCTTAGTTAACGCCATTAAGGGCACCGTAGGCGCACAGCACGAATCACCGATTACTTACATTTCAAGATATTTCAACATCAGCGATAGCCAATTAGCGATGTTGGCAGGCCCCTGTCACGCGGAAGAAATTGGTTTACGCAGAAAAACCTATCTCACTATTGGTGCTGCAAACAAAAACGTACAACAGCTACTATCACCTTGCTTTGCATCCGACTATGTTGATATCCAACTTTGTGATGATACGCACGGTGTTACCTACGCAGCTATTTACAAAAATGTGGTAGGTATCGTATGTGGCATGGCAAAAGGGTTACGTTATGGCGACAACTTTTTGGCCGTATTAGCAGCCAACGCTTTGAGGGAATTACATGAACTCGTTCAATCCATTGGCAGCACGCATGCAGTTCTAAACTCTTCTTATGCAGGCGACTTATTGGTGACCGCTTATTCGGCACACAGTCGCAACCGTACCTTTGGTGAGTTGATCGGTCGTGGATATAGTGTTGAAAAAGCCAAACGAGCCATGCAAATGGTCGCAGAAGGCTACGGGGCTACCCAAGGGCTTTATCCATTTGCAAGCCAACGGCCAGCGAATTTCCCTATTTTACAAACAGCCTACCGGGTGTTATTCAAACACATGCCTGTAGCAACCGAATTCAAATTATTAGAACAAAAACTCCATTAGTATGATATTAGCAACAGACTTAGATGGGACTTTCTTGGGTGGTGAACTGGATAAAAGAATGGAATTATATCAGCTCATCAAGGACGCCAAAGATTTCACCTTGGTATTCGTTACCGGGCGCGGTTTAGAAACCGTTATTCCTTTATTAAACGATCCGCTTATTCCTACACCCGACTATATTATTGCAGACGTGGGTGCTACGATTGTTAATGGGCGCACCTTGGACAAGATTGAACCTATTCAATCGGAAATTGAGCAGAACTGGACCGAAGTATTTGACCTCCAGCAACAACTCGCTAAGATAGAAGGCATTGAACCACAAGAGGTACCACAACAGCGTAGAAGTTCATTTTTCTATTCCAAAGGCACTGACTTGCAGGAAGCCTTGGCGATTGCAAAGCAAAAGAATCTTGATGTGATCACTTCGCTAGATAAATACCTTGATTTTCTACCCAAAGGGGTAAACAAAGGATCTACACTCCGTAAATTGGTTGATATGTTAGGCGCAGAGGATAATGAAGTATTGGTTGCCGGCGATACATTGAATGACTTGGCTATGTTTCAAATTGGCTGTAAGGGAGTAGCGGTGGGCGCATCTGAACTACCTTTATTGGAAGCCACCCAATCACTTGCCGATGTATACCATGCCCAAGAACCGGGTGCAGGTGGTATCTTAGAAGCTATGCAGCGCCTAGATGCCTTCCGGAAGTTGTTTATAGGAAATCAGAAAAACAAAACCAAACGCAAAAAGGCTAAAAACCAATTGGTTATTGTTTATCATCGGTTGCCATATGAAAAATCAGTTGTAAAAGGTAAAACCGTACGGCATGCACCAAAGAGCCCGAATGGCATTATCCCCTCTCTCTTAGGGCTATTTGAAACAGGACGATCGGGTATTTGGATAGGAGAAGAAGCACAGCAGAAAGACGAAAGAGAGATTTCCAATCAGCTCATCGATGAAGAAAAATACCCTAAACTGTGGAGCTCCACCATTTCTTTGTCAAAAAAAGATATCGATCAATTCTATCGGGTATTCTCCAAAGAAGCCTTTTGGCCTACGATCTTTTCTTTTGTAGATAAAGCTAAATTTAATCATGAAGATTGGAATCATTATCTGTATATCAACAAGCTCTTTGCTGATCGTGTAGCCCGTGAGGCCGATCATGGAGCTTTTGTATGGATACATGAATACAATCTTTGGATGGTGCCAGCATTTTTGAAACCCATGCGACCCGATCTCAAAATTGGCTTCTTCCATCACACCTCGTTTCCTGCTGCCGATGTATTCAACATTATTCCATGGCGACGCGAAATTGTAGGTTCGTTATTGTTATGTGATTTCATCAGTTTCCACATACCGCGTTATGTAGAAAATTTCGTAGACGTATTACGCAGCCATGTTCCTTTTCGCGTGATCAAATCTGCCAAGGCGGCCAAGCAGTTTCTTACGTACAGTTGTGCGCTGGGGGTAGAAAGCATGACCAAGATTATCGAAGTAGAGGGGCGCCGAATCCGCCTAGGCGCACAGCCTGTTGGCGTAAACATGGAAAGCATCAAACGTTCGCTGGCTCGACCGAAAGTAAAACCCAACATTCTACGCCTGCAGGAAACTAAACAACATAAAGGGATCAAAACCATTTTATCGGTGGAGCGTTTGGATTATGTAAAAGGTCCATTAGAAAAGATAAAGGCATTTGGCGAGTTTTTAAAGGATTATCCGGAATATCGCGGCAAGGTAGAATTGATCAATATCTGTACTCCACCCTCACAAGGGATGAAAATCTATGATCAAATACGCGATGAGCTTAACCAGGCCATTGGTGAAATCAATGGTAAATATGCCACGATGGATTGGCTTCCCATTCAATACTTCTACCGCTCACTCCCTTTCGACGAGGTAGTCACCTACTATGGCATCAGTGATATCGCCTGGATTACGCCACTGCGCGACGGGTTAAACCTGGTTGCCAAAGAATATATTGCTACCAAAGGATTGCTGACAGATTTTGATGGCGCGCTGGTGCTTTCAGAATTTGCCGGTGCCTCCGTTGAGCTGCCTTATGCGATTTTAACCAACCCATATGATCGTAAAAGCATGATCGAATCGTTATTGAAAGCACTCATGATGGATATCCAGGAAAAGGAAATTCGTTTAAAGCGCTCTTTCGAGTCGGTTTCTTATTACGATGTGAACTATTGGGGGAAAGATTTCGTACAAGAATTGGAAAAATCTTAATGCGATACCTCAAACCAATAAGACTCAAAGTTGTTCTAGGTGAGAAAACCAGGTTTCAAAGTACCTTTGCATGACACAAAGACGTTTACTATTTATTTTGTTTTTATCCTTCCTATTTCTTGCTTGTCAAGACAGGCAACGGGAGAAACAGCTTGCCCAACGGGAGAAAAACTTATTGGAGCGCGAACAGCTCCTTTCACTCAAAGAAAAAGAATATCAATCACTTTTACATATGCGGGACAGTCTGCTTGCAGCAAAAAAGCCGGATAGTATGTTATCCATATGGCCTGATAGTTTATTGGGATTATGGAAAAGTAAAGTCATTTGCCGTGCATCGAACTGTAATGACTATGTGATTGGTGATCAGCGCACAGACAACTGGGAATTTGTCACCGATTCAGCAGGAATGATTGCTAAAATGATCACCAATAACGCGCATACCCGTGTATTTTCTGGAAACATTATCCATAATGAAGTGCGACTGCATTATATGACCGATTCAGTTGCACAGCGGAAAGTAGACATGCAACTCGTGCTCCAACCTTTAAAGCAAAATTTTTTAAGTGGCACACAAGTGATCGAAATAAACAACAGTTGTACCGCTACATTTGACATTGAATTGGTTCGTGCTTCAAACAACTAGGTTATGCCATTATTGAGTATACAACATCTTGCTTTTCCGATAGAAGACCCACTACTGAAATTTCTACTCGAACTAATCATTATACTGAGTGCTCCGCTATTATTAAATAAAATCAAAGTTCCCCATTTATTGGGACTGATCATCGCAGGTGCACTTGTTGGCCCCAATGGCTTTCATTTACTTGCTCGGGATAGCAGTGTGGTGGTTACCGGCACCACTGGTTTACTATACATCATGTTTTTGGCGGGACTTGAAATTGATATGGGAGATTTTAAGAAAAACAAGTGGAAGAGCATTACTTTTGCTTTATATACCTTTATTGCTCCTTTTATCTTGGGTTTTTTCGGTGGATATTATATCCTACATTTCCCCCTTCTTACCGCGATACTTTTTGCCAGTCTTTTTTCTTCACATACGTTAATTGTCTATCCATTGATAAGTAAATTGGGTATTTCCAAAAATTTATCAGTCAATATTACCGTGGGTGGTACGATGATTACCGATGTACTTTCCTTAGTCGTGTTAGCCGTAGTAGTGGGCATGACACAAGGTGAAATAGGCAGTAGTTTTTGGATCAGGTTAACTATTTCCATGATTTTATTCGGACTCGTCGTACTTTTAGTTTTCCCCATTATCGGTAGGTGGTTCTTCAAAAAAGTAGATGATAAAATATCCCAATATATCTTTGTATTAGTCATGATTTATCTGGCTGCCCTATTGGCAGAAATAGCGGGTATTGAGGCCATTATAGGTGCATTCTTCGCCGGACTGGCTTTAAATCGATTGATTCCGCATGCATCGTCGCTCATGAATCGGGTAGAATTTGTAGGAAATGCCATTTTTATTCCTTTTTTCCTGATTAGCGTAGGGATGCTCATCGACTTTAATGCTTTCATTAAAAGTTGGGAAACGTTGGGTGTGGCCGCTATTATGCTCACTGCTTCTATTGGCGGCAAATATTTGGCCGCCGCAGCCACTCAAAAAACCTTTCGATTGAGTAAAAGCGAAGGCAGGCTTATTTTCGGCATGAGCTCAGCATCGGCTGCAGCTACACTAGCATCCGTTATGGTAGGCTATAATATCATTATTTCCGAAAGCGCCTCGGGAGAGCCTATTCGATTACTAAACGAGCACGTACTGAACGGAAGTATTTTATTAATCCTCATCTCATGTACGCTCTCTTCATTCATTTCCATGGCCAGCGCCGAAGAAATTGCTGAGGCCGACCGTGAAAACACCGCGTCTGGCCACAGTAAGGAAATCGAGCATGTCTTATTGGCTATGAATCACGCAGAAACGGTAGAACCCATGGTCAACCTCGGTCTATTACTCAAAGCTGAAACCAACACCGACCGGCTATTTGCTCTTAACGTCATCAACGAAGATAAAAACGAATCGTCTGTCAAGAATGCAGAAAAAATTTTGCACCAAGCCGTTGATATCGGTACAGCGGCTGATGTAACTGTACAATCGCTTACCCGATATGACAATGACATTATTTCAGGTATCAACAATGTAGTTAAAGAACAAAAAATTACCGATCTGATGATTGGCGTAGAAAATGAAAAAGGTTTTTCTCCGTCCTTTGTAGAAAACCTTTATAGCGGATACTTACAAAACAGACAGATCAATGTACTCGTTTATCATGCTGCTCAACCCGTTTCTACCGTTAAACGATACGCTGTACTGATTCCGCGGAACGCAGAAAAAGAACCCGGTTTCTTCCATGCCCTGCTGCGAATTTGGAATATTGCCCGTAATGCAGGCGCATGGATGTCTTTTTATGCCTACAAAGACATTATACCTATATTAGAGCGCATTATAAAAAAAGCGAATATTGAGGCAGACCTATATGCAGTCAACTATTGGCAAGAAGCAGAAAAAGCCGCTACAGATTTGGGTGATGACGAAGGGCTAATTGTGCTCATGGCGAAACGTGGGATGCATTCATACATTCCACAAATGCGCTATATGCCTGAGTTTCTTAACCAGCATCTACACGAAAACAATTATCTATTGATTTATCCATTTTCTGAAGAGGATGCAACCATTATGGAAAAAAGAGCGGTAAGCAACCACCGCGATTTCATTGCGATCGGTCAGGTAATTGGTCGATTATTTAAATAGCGCTTTGCATTTATCATATTTGCTTATATGATACAAAAAAGCCTTCTATCGGGGAGATGGAAGGCTCTAAAACTAACCAATTATAAACCTAAACTTTTGATACCACAAAGATAGTGTACAAAATACACACATCAAAAATATTTCTGCATTTCTTTGTCATAACAAAGCCATATCATACGGAAATATAAAACGCAGTCTATAACACTTGCTGAATAGCCTGATCCAATTCATCAGCATTGGGAAATACATGAACCAACTCTCCCGCTTTATTTAGTAAAAAATGCATCGGATAGCTTGAAACCTTCAATTGATTTCTAATATATGCGTCTTGATCGGGAATCGTTATATAATCAAAACGTGTCTTTTTTAAAAAATCTTGTAGCGCACTCTTCTTATCCAAAGCCAAACTAATAAACAACACGTCTTTCCTTTTGCTATATTTCTTAACCAATTGATTTAGCTCTGGCATTTCTTGGACACAAGGCACACAACTAATAAACCAGCATTTAAACAAAATCACTTTTCCTTTGGTATTGGCAGAGGTATATCGGTTACCGTTCAGATCGACGAAATCAAAAGCAGGTGCCTGCTTTCCTTCCATTTGATAAAAGACAAGTTGTGTTTTGGAAAAGTCCTTCATGTATAATGAAATAGCCGAGTCCGCGTCCTTTGGAATCTCAACTAATTGATAGTACTTACCTGTTTTTTCGCCGTAAACTAACAAGGGCAGATAATTACCCGTGGTCATCCGCTTCAAAAACTCGCCTCGCGCTATTTGCTTACCTGTTTGATCTAAGGCCGTGAAATCATTGTAAAGCTGAATATACTTACTGTAATAATTCCAAAAACTTTTGAAATTGATTAAGATCTCTGCAAGCGGGACAACGGGTGCCCCCACTCGCATATTGCTTGACACTTTATTTTGTTCTAAAATGGTATCTTGCTTAGCATCTTGTATTACAGGTTTATGGTGTTGCCCACACGAGCTATTCAATAATACGAGCAGCAACAATATGATGATTGGATGCTTCATTGTCTTTTCAAGCTTACATTCATTAAAATTACAAAAAAACAGTAAAAAGAAAAGCCTTCAACCGGGGAGATTGAAGGCTTCCTAACTAACCAATTATAAACCTAAATTATGATGACACAAAGATAGTGTACAAAACACACTTTACAAAACATTCTTTTTAAGAATGACACAACAATGATAAACAAACGCTGTTATTCCGTTCGTTACCATGCAACGAAATGTTCGTTTTCGAATACTTCGTTTCCTGCATTATTAATTAGTTATTTAACGCTTAGTATCTGTTTTTAGTATGCAGCATCATTGATAGTTACCATTGGATTGACAATCACTAGCGGCAAGATGAACTAACTTCTCAGCTAACTATCCTAAGCCACAATGATGAGATGATTACCTAAAACGGAAATTTGGTTTAAACAAAGAAAGCGATCTAGAGATATTTTAAAAGAAAGGATGTTATCCAGTTACATGAAGTGATTTTGATGTCCTTTAGAAATATATCGATAACTTACAAACATATGCACGAAGTTTAAGACATGAATTAACTAATCCATCTGCAAAAAGCCTTCACTATTACCCAAGCTCCTTGTTCTCTCTTATATAAAGCCAATTGACCTTGACCACATAAGGGGCCACATTGATTTCCCATATAAAAAAGACAATAAGTGTAGTTCCGCAGAAAAATGGGTGCTGAAAAACGATAAAAGTTCTTTCCAATGTGTTGATGAAAGTAAGACCAGCTTCTATCCCGATCTTTAAATATGGCGTCAATTGTGTCTGGATTGATAAGCTTTACTTGCGAAAAATAGCTTGCACTCCATTGTTGAATGGGAGGTTTCTCAAGGTATGCCGCAATGGATTTTCGATCGGCCTCAGTAAAAAAGATCGTATCTTCTAAGGCATTTGCAAAACAATTATCGAATCCGACAGTCGGTTCTTCAGAAAGTATAAGGGTATCTTGATGTATCTCCTTTTGAATGAAGGCTAAAAAGGCCTTTACCGAATCGGTATATTCACCAGATGTTTTTGAAGGAAGACGGTTTGTATGACAGGCCGTTAGCCCAAAAATAGCTATAATGAAAATGTAGACTATGCGTATCATCGTTCTCTAATTTTCTACTTTAATATATGACCACATATACAATGCCATGATTGTTTTACACATAATTTTTTTAGCTTTATATTTTTCACGTTTGGAATCTATCAAAAAAACCACAGCAATCTGTTGAGAAAAGAACTAGGCGTATAATTGCACATAAACTAACAACATGAATTGGTACAATGAGCACAAGTATCTTAATTGCCCATCGGCTACAGGAAGTATTGCTTAACGGGCGCTGGATTGCGAATACAAATTATAAAGAACAAATTACGAGCATCTCCTGGGAACAGGCTGTGCGACAAGTAGGTCATCACAACACCATTGCTGCACTAACCTTCCATATAAATTATTACTTAGCAGGATTATTGAATGTGTTCAACGGCGGAAAACTCGAGATCCGTGATCAAAATAGTTTTAATTTACCACCTATTCAGTGTGAAGCCGACTGGATAAACTTAGTGGACAATTTCTTGAAAAACGCAGCAGATTTTATCTTGGCAGTAGAACGAATGACAGATACAAAACTGAAGGAAATTTTTGTTGATGAGAAATACGGGACCTATCAACGAAATATAGAAGGCGTTATTGAACACAGCTATTACCATCTAGGGCAGATTGTTCTGATTAGGAAATTGAGTATGGAAAATGAATAAAGAGAGGGCAAATACCACGCTCACTCACTTCTTGGATCCGGCTTCAGTGGCATCTTGGCACAACGTACTACCTCTAGTATAGGGCAGCCAAAATCCACCACAATTTTGCCTTCCAGCAAATACAAGCCATTGCCGCGTAAAGGATATTGTGCCAATGAAGGCGGAAAATGCACCGTATCAAAAAAGTCGCCATTTACATCGAAAAAGGTGCCAAACTTCATGGGTTGCTTTTGTCGGGTGCGTGCATCCTTATCGGTAACAAAATCACCTACCATGCGTACGGTCTTACCTTCAAATGCCTGCATATCACGAGCAAACACTTCACCTCTAAAGGCTGATTTTGCTAAATCAAACAACGGTGCCGACACCGGGAATCCGATGAGTTCGAGCTCATCATAAATATCCTCCAAAGTAGAATATTCCAGTTGGGGCAATATAGGTTTAGCGGCCATCGTATTAAAAAGACGCGTGCCTTCCTGACGATTTTTCTGGCCAGCAAGTAGCAGATGTGCTTCCCATAATAATGCTTTCTTACCAAATCCTAAAAAACGAAAAGCCCCACAACGAATCAGCACGACCAGTTGCTCTAAACCTGCGCCGGTGCGCATAACAAAGTTCTCGATACTGGTATAATCCCCATATTGTTCTCGTTGTGTTGCGATACGTCTGGCAAGCTTATCTTCGAGGTTCAACAGGCAATCAAACCCTAGGTAAATATCATCTCCGTAGATCGTGGCACCATATAAACTCCGGTTGACACAAGGTAAACAGATATGGGCTCCAGCTTTACGTGCTTCGTTTACGTAAACCTTCCGATTATAAAAGCCACCGTAGTTATTCAACACCGCTACCATGAATTCTTTCGGGTAATAGGTTTTCAGATAAAGACTTTGATAGCTCTCAACCGCAAAAGATGCCGAATGTGCCTTGTTAAAACTATATCCCGCAAAGGACTCCATTTGTCGCCATATTTCTCTAGAAGTTTGTTCCGGATATCCCATTGCAGCACAATGATCAAAAAATTTACCTTCTATTTCCCGTAGGTGATCTACATGTCGATATTTGCCGCTCATCATGCGTCGCAGCACATCGGCATCGGCCAGATCCAATCCACCATAGTAATGGCCAATTTTCATTACATCTTCTTGATAAACCATTACCCCATAAGTTTCTTCCAGTTGTTCTTTAAATACAGGATGTGGATATACCACTTTCGTGGGATCGTGGTGTCTTTCTATATAAGCCTTCATCATACCAGAAGAAGCAACTCCAGGCCGGATAATAGAGGAGGCTGCCACCAGTGTCAGGTAATTATCGCAACGTAATTTGGTAAGCAGCTGGCGCATGGCCGGACTCTCTATATAAAAACA
>Ga0182735_1002854_pt1 | contig 10178 bp, 8 predicted proteins | sample eDN5th30CKraftMG_FD_128524 | JGI IMG/M metagenome (GOLD analysis project Ga0182735, IMG submission 128524) | Enriched Miracle-Growth compost microbial communities from Emeryville, California, USA - eDNA 5th pass 30_C Kraft MG (version 2) (version 2) ... | reverse complement strand
TTCCATTTTTACTCTTCCTTTCTTTCCTCACTTTTCTTTTTCTCATCCGATATACCCGTTTTCGTTGGTGTTGTTATCAATAGTTCCCTGACATCCACATTTAAGACCTTGGCTATCAAGTGCAGTCTCTTCGTCTCAGGATAAGCTTTATGATTCACCCATTCCGAAACCGTACCCGTGTTTACTCCAACTAGCTCAGCAAAAATGTTTTTCTTTACACCCTGTTCGGCAAGTATAACGCCAATCCTGAATAGTTTTTCTTTCTTTGTTTTTTTAGCCATCAGATATAACTTAAGGCTAAAATAGCATATTTCAGTGCGATTTTCAAATGTAAGTACCTGATAGTCAATCTGTTATTATGCTAATAACATAATTTATTATGTTATTAGCATAATATAATATGTTTAATACATAATAATTTGTATCTTTGTTTTGTTGAAATATGAGAGTGTTGTGTTTCGATGAGGCATTGACAAAAAAAGAGTCTCGACAGCAAATTCCGACAATTTGACTTAGAACGAGACGATAGGTTAATGCCTGTGACGACTTTTGCATACCTTTGTATAGCTATAGCGTCATGGGCTCTATCGTAATTTCCGTTTCTAAGAGGCGTCGGAACCTTGCTGTGCGGTTGATAGGGCCCGCTATAGTATTCGTACTCTATCATAACGAGACTCGTTTTCAAAAACTAAATTATGAAAGCGAGTTTTTTATTTTTACAATCTGCCCATTTTCCTTCTCAAACAAGAGAGGGAGAAACCTCTTTATCTAAAGCCTGGATAATTTCTACTTCCAATCTTTACAAAAACATTATCGGCAAACCGGTTTGATTGCATGTAAAAATTCGAGTTAATTCATTTCAATTTTTACACTTTAATCAACCAAAATGAAGCAATATTTACGCTTAAGGGGACGGCTATGCCCTTTCCGAAAGAAAATATTTGATAATAGAAGATTTCTCCACTCCGGTCGAAATGACGGGAGTAGCGAGGTAATGATGAAATCAAGGAGATTGCCATCCGCCAGGGGTCGGACAAGCTGTCGTAAACTCCTCGCAATGAAAACGGGGTACTCAGCTTTAAAGCTTTCCGCTTTCAGCTTTGCGCCTTTAAAGGGGCTTCCACTCTTAAAACGTACTACTTATCACTTAAAACTCAAAAGGCTTTCCGCTTTGGGCTTTATGCTTTCAACCTTTTTGTTCTGTGTTTGTTTGGTTCACGCTGGGCAGCGGGGATTAACCAACCCTGCTGCCACTGGCGTGGCTTCATCCACAGATTCTATTAAACCGCTCCAAATAGGAGATACCATTCCGGAAGTCTTATGGAATCTGCCTATGCAAATGGTAAAAGCAGGGCAGGAGGGAAGCGCTACCGTAACGCTTAAGGATTATAAAGGTAAACTGATCATCCTCGATTTTTGGGCTACTTGGTGTTCGGCATGTATTGCCGCCATGCCGAAAGCAAATAGACTACAGCAAAAGTTTAGTCAGAAGTTGGCTTTATTGCCCATATCCGGCGAACCAAACGAAAAAGTTGCCCGTTTTTTAGTGTCGAATCGAACGCTCAAGGAAGTGCCCTTTGCATCAATTGTGGCCGATAGACTTGTTCGGGCATACTTTCCCCATGGGATCATTCCGCACGTTGTCTGGATAGATAGTGCCGGGGTATACAGGGCCGCTACCACAGTGGGAAAGGTTACCGCTCATGAAATCCGCCAAATGCTCCTAACCACGGCGTCGCCGATCTCAAACAAAATTGACATAGACGCCCGGAGGCCTTTGTTTTTAGTGCCTTCATTCCCGTTGCAACATCTGCAATATTACTCCCTGCTTACAAAAGGCAGGTATGGCGGTCTGCCCAGCGGTAGCCGCCTGCGGAAGGCAGATAACACCATATACGGTAGGGTATTTACCAATACAGCACTAGCGACGATCTACCGTACCATTGCGCGGCAACTTTTTAAAGAAAATGGAGAAGATTTTAGTGAAAGGCGTATGTTGCTAGAATGGTCAAGACCAGACACCGTTTTATGGAATTACGAATTTACCATTCCGCTTAACGATGCGCGACATCTCTATAAATGGATGTTGGAAAACCTGAATCGGTACAGCGGCTACGATGGGCAGATAGAATACAGAAAAGTAGATTGTCTGGTACTCCATGCAAATCACGGTGTAGATAAATTGAAGACAAAGGGTGGCATACAGGAAAATACGCTTTTCTATAAACCATTGGGTAGGATGGTTAATTGTTCCATTGGTGCACTCCTGACGAAACTGAATGGCTTAGAAGGTATTGATTTGCCCATTGTTGATGGCACGGGCTTGAAAGGCAATATAGACATCGCATTACCGGCTTTTACCGATATGGCTGAGCTGAACAAGGAGCTGAAAAAAAATGGACTGGAGCTAAAACAGGAACGCCGGACGTTGGCCATGTTTGTGCTGCACGATAAACTACACACCAAAACCTTCACCAAAAATAAATAAACAGTGAAAAAATACCTATTTCTTATTTGCTTGATGGGAAAACTTTGTTACCTCCAAGCTCAGGAAACAATCAAGGGAAAGATTGTTTCTGCAGAAAATAACCACCCATTGCCGGGCACCTCGGTACACATCAAAGGAACAAACCGTGTGGTCCGGGTAGGTGATGATGGCGCTTTTGCGCTGCAGCTGCCCCCGGAAGGGCTAGTACTATGGGTATCTCACCTTGGCTTTGAACAACAGGAAATCCGGCTTTTACCTGATCAGGATACGGTTTTGGCCATCAGGCTCCGTCCATTGCCCAAAGAATTGGAGGAAGTCACTGTCTCTACCGGCTATCAGCGCCTGCCCAAGGAGCGGTCTACGGGCTCATTTACGCATATTAATAATAAAGTCCTTAACCAGCAGGTTGGCTCATCGGTACTGAACAGGCTGGAGGCCGTAGCTAACGGTCTAATGGCAGATAGACAAACAGCCAGCGGCAGGCTAACCATCAGGGGCTTAAGCACCATTAGGGGCCCGAAGGAGCTACTGATCGTGCTCGATAATTTTCCTTATGAAGGTGATCTGAACAACATCAACCCCAACGATGTGGAAGACATCACTATCCTGAAGGATGCCGCCGCTACTTCGATATGGGGCGCAAGGGCTGGCAATGGTGTGATTGTCATCACTACCAAGAAGGGGCAATTCGGTCAGCCGCTTAAAATCAGCCTGAATGCGAACCTGACGTTAGGAGACAAGCCCAATTTGGATTACCTGAAACCGATGAATTCGAGTGATTTTATTGATGTAGAGCAAATGCTGTACGAGGCCGGTTACTATAAAAGCCAGATAAATTCCAGTAACAAGCCCGCCCTTTCGCCCGTTGTGGAACTGTTGATACAGCGGGAATCGGCTTCGGCCAGCGAAATGGCAGCAATTGATGCGCAGATTAACGCTTTGCGCAATGTCGATGTGCGCCGCGATTTTGACCGTTACATTTACCGGCAAACATTTAACCAGCAATACGCATTGGGGATGCAGGGCGGTGGTGATCGGATGGTCTGGAACGGTTCTATGGGCTATGATAAGAACGTCAACACGGTGGATGCCAGTTACAAACGGCTCAACCTGCGGTACCGAAATGATGTGCAGTTGGTAAAATGGCTGAACCTCGAAACAGGCATTTTTTATACCCTGAGCAAAGGCGCAAATGGTAGGCCCGCTTACGGGGCCATTACTTCAAAGAACGGTAACCTCTTTCCCTATGCCCAGCTGGCCGGTGAAAACGGGCAGCCCTTAGCCTTAGTAAAGGACTATCGGCAATCGTATATTGAAAATGTGGGCGATGGTAAACTGCTCGATTGGCGCTACTACCCACTGGATGATTACCGACACGTAAACAGCACCAATACCTTACAGGATGTTGTGCTCCAAACTGGGCTTAGGGCCAAACTGATCTCGTGCCTAACAGCCTCGGTGAATTACCAGTACGAGCGCCAAACGACCCATGGAGAGGTTTTACAGGATGAACAGGCCTATTTTGTACGCGATATGGTGAACCGGTTTACCCAAGTTGGCGCCGATGGCTCGGTGGTATACCCTGTGCCCAAAGGGGGAATCCGCGATCTGAGCGACCAAAGTACCATGGTACATAATCTGCGGGGACAACTCAGCCTGAATAAGTCATGGGGAATACATCAGGTAGATGCCATTATGGGAGGGGAAATCAGGCAGACGCACAGCACACAAAATGATGGCCGTCTTTATGGCTATCACGGCGATATCCTAACTTTCGGACAGGTGGATTATACCCGTACATACCCTTTGTTCATTTCGGGTACAGGGTTTATCCCGGATCAGACCTACATACGTGACGGATTGACCCGTTACGTTTCTGCCTACTTTAATGGGGCTTATCATTATAGAGACCGTTATGCCGTTTCCTTCAGCGGCAGAAGGGATGCCTCAAACCTATTCGGTGTAAACATCAATAATAAATGGAATCCACTATGGTCGGCCGGACTGAGCTGGAATATATCAGAAGAACCATTCTACAAACTGTCTTTCCTGCCCTATTTAAAACTGCGGATAACCAATGGCTTCAGTGGGAACACCGATCAGAGCATGGCCGCGGTAACCACCATTAGTTACATGAACAACTCCGTTTATACCCAAACGCCATACGCCCAGTTTGATAATTACAATAATCCGGAGCTGAAATGGGAAACCAGCAGGATAACGAACTTCGGGATTGATTTTCGTACGAAGGGCAATCGGATTTATGGCAGCATAGAACATTATCTAAGAAAAGGAAAAGATCTTTTTGGTACCTATCCGCTGGATTATACGACAGGTATCGGATCTACCATTGTGAAGAACGTGGCAGCCATGAAAGGTAGCGGATGGGATGTTGAGCTGAGCAGTATCAACATAAAGGGAGCCATATCATGGCACACCAACCTGAACCTGAGTTTCTATACGGATGAAGTGACCGAATATTATCTGCCCTCCGTAGAGGGGAATAGGTTTGTGACCTCGACCAATGGCATAACCGGTCTGGAAGGAAAACCTGTGTACGCCATGTTTTCGTACCGATGGGCCGGTTTAGACCCGCAAACAGGAGAAGCCCGGGGTTTTCTGGGAGGCGAGGTGAGTAAGGATTACGCGAAGTTAACAGGAGCCGATGTCATGGTGGAAGATCTGGTTTACCATGGGCCAGTGCTTCCACGTACATATGGATCGCTCGGTAACACCTTAACATGGAAGAAGCTTTCATTTACCTTCCGGTTGATGTTCAAGTTTGGCCACTATTTTAGGCGGGAGACCATTGCTTACAACGATCTATATGCCAATTGGCGTGGCCATGCCGATTTTTCAAGGCGCTGGCAACAAGCTGGTGATGAGATGTATACCAATATTCCAGCCCTGATTTATCCTGTAACGAGCGCCCTGCAGAAGTTTTATACGGGTGCCTCGCCCTTTGTTGAACATGCAGACCATATACGCCTGCAGTACATTCATCTGAGTTATGATTGCAGTGGGATACAGGGGCTTCCGTTCAAAAGTTTGCAATGTTATGCAACGGCCAGTAACCTGGGACTGCTGTGGAAACGTACCAAGGAAGACATCGATCCGGAGTACATCGGCTCATTGGCCATCCCTCCTGCCATGAATGTGGCATTGGGTGTTAAAATAGGACTTTAACTTAAAATACAACAATATGCATCAATTAAAATATTTAGCGTATATCATCCTGTCGCTTTTTACTCTGCTTTCTTTGGCCAGCTGCACGGATTACCTGGATGCCAAACCGGATAAAAAGCTAGTGGTGCCCTCAACGCTGGACGATTTACAGGCTTTGCTGGATAACCAGTCGAGGTTAAACTTAAGGGGGCCGCTTGAAGCAGAAATAAGTGCCGATGATTATTTTCTCAATTCGGAAGACTGGGAAGGTTTATCGTCCGATGAGCATAAACGGATGTACATTTGGGAAAAGAATTACCTGTTTAAACCGCGGGTCAATTCATGGAGTGATACCTATACGACCATTTATTATGCGAACACGGTATTAGAAAGGCTGGACAATATAAATGAAAACAGTACAAACAGCGACAACTATCGCAACATTCGGGGGCAGGCACTCTTGTTCAGGGCCAAATCCTATCTGGACGCTGCTTTCATCTGGACGCAGGCTTATGACCAGACCACGGCCGAAAGTGATCTAGGGCTACCGCTGCGCTTAACCACCGATTTTAATGAACCCTCAATAAGGGCGAACCTAGTGCAGACCTATCAGCAGATAATCAGCGATCTCAAGGACGCTGCAGCACTATTGCCGGTAGTACCTCTGCACCCTATGCGTGCTTCAAAGCCAGCGGCTTTTGGCCTGCTGGCGAGAACCTTTCTTTCCATGCGTTCGTATAAGGAGGCGGGGGTATATGCGGATTCTGCATTGCAATGTTATGGTAAGTTACTCGATTACAACACGCTGGATGCTTCAGCAAAATACCCATTTGCAAGGTTTAATACCGAAGTGATTTTGGCCTGCCGGATACCGATATCACAGATATTCAATTCTTCCAGACCGAAGATTGATTTGGCATTTTATAACTCGTACCATGACAATGATCTGAGAAGGAAATTGTTTTTTACTCTGGTAGGTGAACAATACACCTTTAGGGGCAGTTATGAAGAGAGTGTGGCGCTTTTTGGAGGTATTGCAACGGACGAATTATACCTGATGCGGGCGGAATGTGCTGCACGTAATGGAGAAAATAGGAAAGCGTTGGCAGATCTAAATGCTTTATTGGTTACGCGATGGAAAACAGGGACGTTTATACCATATACAGCAGAACAAGTTGCTGATCCTTTGGGTTTGATCTTGAGAGAGCGACGAAAAGAGCTTTTGATGCGCTGCCTGCGTTGGATGGATATAAAACGGTTGAATAAAGAGGGAGCAAATATCACGCTGACAAGGGCGGTGTTTGACAAAACCTATATATTGGTGCCCAACGACTTGCGATAAGCACTGCCGATACCTGAAGATGTGATCGCACTTACCGATATGCCGCAGAACTCGAGGTAGATTAAAATGCAAAGAGAGGCCAAGGCAATGGGCCTCTCTTTCACACAGAGAACATTTTAAGGTTCTGCGCGTTTACTGGAAGCATGCTCCAGCACCTCTTCGGGATCGTTATTGAACTCATTCATGATGTATTCCTGCAACTCTTCGCGTGTATCTACGCTGTTGTCTTCGATAGGTACTTCACAGGGTAAATCTTCTCCTTCCCCGCATCCGTCAGGTGGTGTGGAAGGGTTGAGTTCATAATAGGAAGTATCGGTAGCCTGGCTGAGTTCGGTACCGGTAAAGGTCCAGGTCTGGGATCTTCTTACTTTTTTGTTCGTGTTGTTTTCAGACTTAAATGCATAAGCAGTTGTGAATGCCACTAGGGCACAAAGGGCAATCAGCCCTACTTTTTTCTGGATATTCATAATTTGAAGATTAGTATAACTTAATCAATTAATTGCTTTTTTGACCGCTTGGCTGGTCAGACCGGCAAGATTGCTCTCGTTTGGTGCAATCCTGCCTACAGCAATGCGCTGCTTATTTTTCTTTGGCGCTTGAGCGCCGAAAAAGGGCAAATTTTCTTGGATAAAATCGAGCTGTTTTCATAATGATGGATTATACTGTTTTGTTATTCCCAAAATTACTTCAGCTAGTTTCCAAAAAACTGTAACAGGTATTACAGTTTAAACGCAACTGTAATGCCTGTTACAGTTCAGCTTATTTTGTACGGAGCAAGCGGTTTAACCGGCCGCGGCTCATGCCTAGGTAGCTGGCCACATGGTTTTGGTTTAAAGAATGGATCAAACCGGGCATGATCTCTTCAAACCGCCACATTTTTTCTTCGTTACGTAGGGCATCCCGGCAATAGTTGCGTTTGTGAATCAGTGATAAATAAGCCCTTAAGAACTTATTATATAACGAACCTAGGTTTGCGCTGTTCTGTAATAGGGCGTATACAACATCTTCGGGTAGAAAATAAAGTATGCTCGCTACAGGCGTATGGATGGTTTCTTCCAGGCGCTTTCGCAATATGAAATGCTGGATATTGCCTAGCAGGTCTGGCCAATGGCAGAACCATGAGGTAACCTGAATGCCATTCGCTTTGTCTGTGTAATAGCCGCGCACCAAGCCCTCGGCCAAAAAATAAATGCGGTTTGGCACTTCACCCGCATGCAAAAGTACCTGGTTTGGAGTGGTTTTAACCCTTTGTAAATTATCTTTCATAAACTGCTTCAAGTGAAGGTCAAGCTGATAGCGCACGCTAAAGGTTTCTATAAATTGGTCGAAATGCATAATCTAGTTTTCTTCTTTTCAGGTTGCTTTATGGTTTTTCTTACCCGTAAATTTAAGCCACAATCCCATACAAAAAACTCAGCTTTCTTACGTTATTTCGTAAGAAATGTTAACTTATAGCGATTTTCGCTATACTCCGCGGCGTAAAATGGGCTGTTGCGTAGACCGGATCTTGTAATTACTTAGTTTCTTACTAAAAAAATTAGTTTTATAATGGATTATTGTCTATATTTATATCGATTTTATGATATAACAGCTAACCATTATGACAAAAAAGCAAAATTTTTTAGGCAAATACGTGGATATATGCACCGATTTCGGGATGAAACACTATTTTGGCCCCGAGATCGGGAAACAGAACCTGATCAATTTTCTCAACGGTCTTTTCGAAGGCGAGAAAGGGATCGTAGACCTGGACTACCAGCAGACCGAGCGCAACGGAGAAAAGGGGCATGAGCGGAAGGTCATCTTTGACCTATACTGTATTTGCGATGACGGCAGCCATGTGATCATCGAGATGCAGCAATTCTCGCAGGAATTCATCAAAGACCGCGCGGTCTACTACACCTCCAGGGTAATCAATGCCCTTGTGCCCAGGGGCTATAAAGGAAACACATACGAACTGCCGGAAGTATACTTGATCGGTATCCTGGACTTTGTGCTGGATATGCCGGGCGCAAGGAAATATTATTATGACATCGCCTTGTGTGATAAGGAAAGTGGTGATCAATTTTATGGCAAGCTGGGCTATAAGCTGTTGGTACTGCCAAACTTTGACAAACCGGTCGCTGATATCCAAGGGCTTATGGATATGTGGCTCTATGTGTTCAAGCACATGAGCGAGCTGAACGAAATCCCAAAATTTTTGGATAAGCGGGTATTTCAGCTTATCTTTGACATAGGCGAGGTTGCAAATTTAAATCCATCGGATATGAATGCATATGAATTAAGCTTAAAGGATAAACGCGATGCAGAAGCCATCCGGCTGAGCATGATCCGGCAGTTGGAGCGTGGTAAGAAACAGGCACTTGCAGAAGGTATGAAAGAAGGTATGAAAGAAGGCCTGGAAAAAGGAATTTTACAAGGGATAGAAAAGGGTGTAGCAAAAGAACGTGCCAAGGCAAAGGCCGAGAAACTTAAATCTGCTCTGAATTTAAAGAAGAAGGGTGTTCAGACAGCAGTTATCGCTGAAGGATTAGGCTTATCTGTTGAAGAAATAGAAGAATTGATAAGGCGGGGAAATAACACTTAGTGAAGTTGTAATACTTTTTTCAGATTTTGGTTTAAGGAAAAGAGTTCGGCCTCCGTCAATCGGCCGATACGGCCTTTCGACAATGACTTCTCCAACGTCGCAATTTTACTCGTTCTGATCAATGAAGTCTTTTTGAGACGGTTCGAATCATTCGGTGACAACATCAAGTCAGTTGGTTCTTGCCATTGGGTCTGCGTGGTAATGAAACAGACCGTAATGTCATCTTCTGTCGAAACTAATACAACTGCCGGACGTAATTTATTGCCGGACAAGTCTGTAAATGGAAAAATGATAAGGATGATGTCGCCTTTAGTCATTATCTGGCGAAGTAAGCAAATCGGCCTCCGTGTAGAGGTTCTCATCTAAGTGGAGGAAATCAAAACTTTTGGTTTCATCGTGAAGAGCTTGTACGCCTTTTTTGAGCTGTTGCTCCTCGAATCGGTTCAAGACAAAGCCGGCAAAGTCAAAAATTTCCGCTGCTTTGTCTTCAGGCAACTTATTGATGACCTGTATGGTCTTTTTAATAATCGCTTCCCTTGTCATGTCGTTTACTTTTTACAAACTTAATAATACCGCATGTAAAATGCAAAGATACC
>Ga0182735_1002852_pt1 | contig 10183 bp, 4 predicted proteins | sample eDN5th30CKraftMG_FD_128524 | JGI IMG/M metagenome (GOLD analysis project Ga0182735, IMG submission 128524) | Enriched Miracle-Growth compost microbial communities from Emeryville, California, USA - eDNA 5th pass 30_C Kraft MG (version 2) (version 2) ... | reverse complement strand
CTGGTCCAGGAGGCAGATGGCGGAGCCTTCCGACATCTGCGCCTCGGGCGCCCGGCGGAAGGTGCGCACCACGGTGAAGGGTTTCTCATACATCACCGGGTCGGTGATGGTGATCTCGTCCTGAAAGCGATCGCGGTCGATAAAGCTGAGGCGTTCGCTGACACGCATCTGCTCGCTATGGGGCAGGCCGGTGTCGGTGAGGATGCTCTCGTGGGTCATGGCCACGGTGTCGATGACCAGGGTGCGGCCCTCCCAGCGGGCCGTGGAATGGCCCAGCCATGTGGGCCATGGGTCTAGCGGGTGATCGCGACCGTCCATGAAGAGGCGCCGCACGTCGCCCAGCCGGTCGAAGATGATGGTGATCTGCTCCGGCCGCTCCAGGATTTGGATGGGATAGGGGGCGGTGGAGAGGATGTTGCGAGGCGTGCCGTAGGGCATGCAGAAGCGCGTGGAATCATGCCGCTGCGGGTCGAAGGCGGCGAGGGCGGTCTTGCCCTTGTCGGTGAGAGGCAGCCCCTCGGGGGAGAGGAGGGGCGCACCGCCCTCGGGCACCCAGATGCCGGAAAGGTCCGAAGCCGTGGCCGCAGTGCTGGTCATCAGGAAGCCAATGGCGCAACAGACAGCCATCCGGCGCAGAATCCGGCCCCGCCTCGCGTCACCCGTCCGGCATTGCCGCCACCACATGCCCACCCCCGATGGGCCGGCGTTACACCGGCCCGAAAGTTGTTGTCGCTGCCCCTTCCACAACTATAACAGATGCCGCAACGCCGGCAATCAGTCCTTCTGCCGCTTGATGAGGTCCTCCAGGATGAAGGTGGCGATGTCCTGCAGGTCCTCGCGGGTGAAGGCGCCGCCGAAGGCCGGCATGTCGCCCTGGCCATTGGTGGCGATGGTCATGATGCGGGGTACGGTCAGCTCCGGCGTCAGCGGGGCGCCGCCGTGGGTGCCGCCCTGGCCGGTTTCGCCGTGGCAGGCGCCGCAGGTGCCGAAATAGAGGTCCGAGCCGCGCTTCAGGTCGGCCTCGCGGCCCTCGATGGGCGTGACGTCCGGCGCCGCCGGGCCACGGCTGAACTGGCCGGTGGGGTCGGCCGCGCCGCGCGGCAGGCTTTCCATCTTGCCGTCGAGGGAGAACAGCCACACGCCGTCGCTGCGCTTGCTGCCGCCCAGCACCGTGCCGCCGGCATAGACCGCCACATACTGCTTGCCCTCATGGGTGAAGGTGGCGCCGGTGGCATTCACGCCGCCGTCGGTCTGGAAGGTCCACAGCTTGTCGCCGTTGGTGGAGTTGAGAGCGGTATAGCGCCCGTCGTTGCGGCCGACGAAGACCAGCCCGCCGCCGGTGGCGATGGAGCCCGAATAGCAGGTATCGGCCCATTGCTGGCGCCAAGCCAGGCGGTTGGTGGTCACGTCCAGCGCCGCGAAGATGCCGCGCCGCGCACCCGCCACGCGCTGTACTACGCTGCCGGAATAGAGCTCGCCCGGTTCCACCGGATAATCCGGGTCGCCGCCTTCCGCACCCCAGAATGCGTCCTGGGCGCAGATATACATGAGGTGCTGCTCGGGATCGTAGGAACTGGGCGGCCAGTTCATGGCGGCCAGCGGCTTCCACAATACGGGCTCGTCGGCGAAGGGCGTGAAGATGCGCCCCTCGTTCACCAGCTTGTAGCCTTCGGGCTGGATGTCGATGTACTGCGGCACGATGGCATCGCCGATGGGATAGGGCTGGGTGGCGGCAGTATGCTGCTTGGGCTCTTGCATCACCGGCTTTTCCTCGATGCCGATGAGCGGTTCGCCGGTCACCCGGTCCAAGAGGTAGACCCAGCCGGTCTTGCCGGCCTGGGCGACGCCTTTCCTCATCTTGCCGTCGATTTCGGCGTCGAACAGGATCACCGGGTTGGGCGCGTCATAATCCCAGATATCGTGGTGCACTTCCTGGAAATGCCAGCGGTATTCGCCCGTCTTGGCGTCGATGGCGACGACGGAATTGGCGAAGAGATTGTCGCCCGGCCGCAGATAGCCGTTGAGCACAGGCCCCGGATTGCCCGTCGAAAAAATGACTAGGCCCAGTTCGGGGTCCACGGCCGGCGTCTGCCAGACCGGGGCGCCGCCATATTTCCAGACGTCGCTGTCCTGCGGCCAGGTGTCGTGGCCGAATTCACCGGGGCCTGGTATCGTATAGAAGCGCCACACCAGTTCGCCGGTCCTGGCGTCATAGGCATTGACACGGCCGCGTGTCCCCAGATCGCCGCCGGCGAAGCCGGTGATGACCAGCCCGTCATAATAGCGCGGCGCCGAGGTGATGGAGAAGCCGAGGCTGGGGTCTTCCGCCTGCACGTCCCACACCACCTTGCCGGTCTTCTGGTCCAGCGCCACCATGCGCGCATCCAGCCGGCCGACGAAGATCTTGCCGTCGCCCATGGCGATGCCGCGCACCGCGAAGCCGCAGCAGGCGCGTATCTTCTCGGGGTCGTAATTGGCTTCGTATTTCCAGATGATCTCGCCGGTCTCGATATCGATGGCGAAGACGTCGTTGGCGCTGGTCACGGCATAGAGCGTGCCTTCGTAATAGAGCACTTCCGCCTGGTTGCCGGCGCGCGGCGTGACGCCCGAGCCCTGCAGCGAAGCCCGCCACACGGCTTTCAGGTCCTTCACATTCTCGCGGTTGATCTGGTCGAGCGGCGAATAGCGCTGGTTCAACACGTTGCCGCCATTGGCCACCCAGTTGCCGTTGGGCTGCGCCGCCAGTTCCTCGCCGGTGAAAGCCGGGGAAGGGATGATGTCCTGAGCCTGGGCGCTGGCCGCGAATACGGCGCAGGTCAGACCCGTTATGGTGGCCGTGACGCGGACTGCCGCTCTGAATGTCGAGATCATAGGTCGATTATCCCTGTCCATGGATGTGCCGGTTTCCTCCGGCGTTCTTCGGGGCCAAAGCATAGCCCTCTCCGTCGGGCGGCACTATAGCTCCGCCACCGGTGGACGCAAATCGAATGGTATACAATTTTGCCGGAATCCGCCCAAATTTCCTCTACGGTTATGTTTTGCTTCCCTTGGGGAAAAGTCGGGGCGTCGTTTCTGGGGCAGATTCCCATCATCTGGGGGACGACCATCCGCTCGTCCGGCAGGTCGGGGATCGGGGGATTCGAATTATCCGCATATCAGAACGGATAGGGCCACCCCTCATCCGCAGCTTCCGTGCGGGCGGCAATAAAGACGAACAATCAATAAGTAACTGGATTTTTCATATCTAGGGAGAGAGACATGACCAAGAATTCCGTGTCGGAAGTACACGGTTCCGTCCGGCGCGGGTCGCGCTTGGCGGGCAGGGTATCCATGATGGCGCTGGTTACGGCGGCATCGCTCGGCGTCGGCGCCTTGCCGTCGCTGGCACAGGGCGTGGGCGAGCTGGAGGAAATCGTCGTCACCGCCCGTTTCCGGGAAGAGAGCATCCAGACGACGCCGATCGCCATCTCCGCCTTCACGGGGGATGACCTGGAAGTGCGCAGCATGGACAATGTCGAGGATATCGGCCTCAGCATTCCCAATGCCTATTTCCGCGAGAACGTGGGCAACTACGGCCCGACGGGCACCGTCGGCCTGCGCGGCGTATCGCAATACGACTTCTCCTACGCCTTCGAGCCGGCCGTCGGCATCTATATCGACGACGTCTATCACGGCACGCTGACCGGCTCCTTCATGGACCTCGTGGACCTGGAGCGCCTGGAAGTGCTGCGCGGCCCGCAAGGCACGCTCTTCGGCAAGAACAGCCTGGGCGGCGCCATCCGCCTGGTGTCCCGCAAGCCTGAGGGCGACAATTCCGGCCGCGTCGAAGCCACCTACGGCTCGCGTGACCGCCTGGACCTCAAGGGCGTGGCCGACTTCTCGCTGGTCGAGGACCATGTGTTCGCCCGCATCGTCGGAGTCTCCAAGACTCAGGACGGTTACGCCCACTATCTCGACTTCGCCTGCCAGATGCAGGCCAACGGCACGCCGGAACTGGCCGGCAACATGGTGCCGGTCGTCGATTTCAAGGGCAAGGGCAACTGCAACCTGGGTTCGCTGGGTGGCCGTCAGTCCGATGCCGGGCGCGTGATGCTGCGCATCGTCGGCAATGATTCGCTCGACATCAACCTGACCGGCGACTACACCAAATCGAAGGACGAGCCGGGTCCGATGACCCTGCTGACGCCGCATGGCGGGCTCTTTGACAGCGGCTACAGCGCCGGCGTCATCATGCCGGCCTTCGGCGTGTCCTATACCGATGACGACCGCTTCGTCACCGGCGATCCCTACACCAACTACAGCAACTATGCGGACCCGCTGGAAGGGCAGAGCTACGATCCCCTGGCCCGCACCGAGACCTGGGGTCTTTCCGGCACGGTCGATTATGACCTGGCGGAAAAGGTGCATGCCAAGGCGATCCTGGCCTACCGCACCTATACCAGCGACTGGTCCAGCGATACGGACCTGACACCGTTCCCGGTCCAGGGCACCTACCAGATCCAGGAGCATGAGCAGTGGCAGGCCGAACTGCAGTTGACCGGCACCGCCATTGAGGATGCGCTGGAGTGGACGTTGGGCGCTTTCTATTACGACTCCAACAGCCGCGCCTACAACACTACTGAATTCGGCGCCTTCGACTATTCGGGCCTGCTGCTGAACTTCGTGGCCGATGACTATTACACGACCAACAACAAGTCCGGTTTTGCACATCTGATCTATCACCTGACCGACCGGTTGTCCCTGTCCGGCGGCTTGCGCTACACGGATGAGAAGAAGACCAATATCTTCGATCACCAGCCGGGCCTGGCCGTCACCGAGGCCAAGTTTTCCGGGTCGCGCTGGGACTGGAAGGTGAGTGCCGACTATCAGGCCACCGACCAGGTGTTCGTCTATGGTCAGGTGGCGACGGGCTTCCGCTCGGCCGGGTTCACACCCCGCATCTTCACTGTGGGTCAGCTCCAGCCGATCCCCCAGGAGGAAGTGCGGACCTATGAAGTGGGCGCCAAGTTCGACCTGCTGGACCGGCGGCTGCGCATCAATACGGCGGTCTTCCAGTCCGACTATGACCCGCGCATCATCCAGTTGGGTGGCGTGAGCCAGTGCGACTCGCCGGCCGATCCCAATCCGACGCCGTACTTCCTGCAGGGTGGCAACTGCCCGGCCGGCACGGCGCTGGAAGGCGGCACGGGTCTGCCCTGGTTCTTCTACGGTAACGCGCCTGGTAAGATCAGAGGCGCGGAAGCGGAGATAACGGCCAATCCGATCGCCAATCTGGGTATCAACTTCTCGTTCGGTTACAACAAGTACAAGAACGCCGAGAAGGACCCGACCTCCACCGCCTATCGTGACCCCTCGGCCCTGCTGCAGCCCAAGTTCAACATGAGCGGCGGCATCCAGTACGCTCTGGACGTGGACGGCGAGGGCAGCACCATCACGCCGCGCCTCGACTGGTTCTTCCAGTCACACGGCACGAATGGAGCGGCCACGCAGGTGAACACCTGCCCGGAGGAATGCGTGCCGAGCTACAATCTGTTCAATGCGCGCATCTCTTACGACAACGTGCCGCTGAACTTCAGCCTGGCGCTGTCCGTCACCAACCTGTTCGACAAGTTCTATTGGCAGCAGCTTGGTGCGGCGGTGACTTCCACGGGCGGCGTGCCTGCGGCGCGGACCGGCGTTCCCAGCCGGCCGCGGGAGTTCGCGGTCACGGCGACCAAACGCTTCTGATCCCCTCGTGGGGTGGCAGTGCCGTTCCGGTACTGCCACCCTGCTCTTGTCGGGGCCAGACGGCGGCTCGCTATGGCGGGCAAAGGCATCTATTGAAAAACGTCGCGGAGCGGCGGATAGTTCTACCGGTTGGCGGGCACGGACCTGAGGCCGTACTGTATTGATAATCAGAATGAAAAATCAGGGATAAGGGCATGCGGGGAAAAGTATTTATTGCCGCCTTGGGGGTGGCTTTCCTGACCGGTTCCAGCGCTGGCATGGCAGCGGTCACCATCAAACCGTCTCCGGCGTTCACGCCCAAGCAGCTCACGGCGCTGCCGGCCGAGAACTGGATCACCAACGGCGGCAATATCTTCAACCAGCGCTATTCGCCCCTGGACGAGATCAATCGCGACAATGTGCAGGACCTCAAGGCCCTGTGGAAGGCCCATATGGGCACGGGCGGCGCCCCCAACAATGACGGGCAGGCGCAGATTCTCTCCTACGAGGGCATTCTCTACGTCATCAACGGCGTCAACGACGTCTTCGCCATGGATATCGATACCGGCAACATCCTCTGGGTGTACCGGGGCAACCCGCCGGCCGAGGCCGGTGTCGGCAAGTCGAGCCGCGGCGTGGCCATGGGCGACGGCAAGATCTTCGTCGCGCAGATCGACGCCAAGCTGGTGGCGCTGGACCAGAAGACCGGCAAGGTGGTCTGGTCCATCCAGGCGGAGGACTGGACCAAGGGCTTCAGTATCACATCCGCACCCCTTTATTACGACGGCATGGTCATCACCGGTTTCTCGGGTGGCGAGCTGGGCATCCGCGGCCGCGTGAAGGCCTACGACGCCAAGACGGGTGAGCTCATCTGGACCTTCTACACCGTGCCCGGCCCGGGCGAATTCGGCCATGACACCTGGCCCGCCGATACCGACGCCTGGCAGCAGGGCGCGGCGCCCGTGTGGCAGACCCCGGCGGTGGACCCCGAACTGGGCATGGTCTATTTCTCCACCGGCAATCCGGGGCCGGACCTGGGCGGGCATGTCCGCGAGGGTGACAACCTCTTCAGCGTCTCCATCGTGGCGCTGGACGTGCATACCGGCGAATACAAGTGGCACTTCCAGGAAGTGCATCACGACCTGTGGGATTACGACGCCTCCAACCCCGTGATCCTGTTCGATGCCAAATACAACGGCAAGACGCGCAAGGCCCTGGTGCAGGTGGGCAAGACCGGCTGGGCCTACATTCTGGACCGTAAGACCGGCGAGCCCTTGATCGGCATAGAGGAAAAGCCGGTGATGCAGGAGCCGCGCCAGGCCACGGCGGCCACGCAGCCCTATCCGGTGGGCGATTCCATCGTGCCGCAGGAAGTGGACATCCGCCCCGAAGGCGCCAAGCGCATTCCCGACGGCGCCACGGTGATCAACCACGGCCGCATCTTCACACCCTTCTGGGGCGAGATGATCGCCACGGTGCCCGGTCCCATGGGTGGTGCCAACTGGCCGCCCAGCTCGTTCGACCCGGAGAGCGATACGCTCTATGTCTGCGCCACCGACCGCATCGGCACCTACCGTGTGGAGGAGGACCTGAAGCCGCATGTGCCCGGCAAGGTCTATATGGGCGGCATGTTCGGCCAGGCCAACGCCGAGGACCGGGGCATCTTCGCGGCGCTGGATGTCACCACCAACCGCCTGAAATGGCGCCAGCAGTGGCGGGATATCTGCTATTCCGGCTCCATCGTCACCAAGGGCGGCCTTCTCTTCGTGGGCCGCAGCGACGGACGGCTGACGGCGCTGGACAAGGACAATGGCGACCAGCTCTGGGAATTCCGTACCGATGCCGGGGTCAACACCACGGTCACCACGGTGGAATGGAAGGGCAAGCAGTATGTGGTGGTGCATGCCGGCGGCTCCACCTTCGCGGGCTCCAAGAAGGGCGACACCATCTGGATGTTCACCCTCGACGGCAAGATCGAGGAGGAGAAACAGGCCTCGACCCGTGGCCGCATGGGCCTCGCCATGCGTGGCGGCGCCGGACCGGCACAGGGCAACGCGGCCGAGGTCAAGGGTGTGGTAACGGCGGCGCTCGAAGCCCGCAAGCCAGACCTCGACCATGCCAGGGAGACCTTCCAGTCCGCCTGTGCGCCCTGCCATGGCGAGGACGGCAACAGCGGCCATGGCGGCGGTCCCACCCTGATCCAGGGGACGACGCTGGACACCATGATGCTGGTCACCACCGACGGCCGCAACGCCATGCCCGCCTTCGGCGACATCTACAGCCAGGAAGAGCTCTACGACATCAGCCAGTACATCCTGAAAGTGCTGGCCCAGAAGGGGTAGAGGAGCGGCGTTACCGTCACCCCCGCCTCGAGCGGGGGTCCAGCGCGCTCCCTGAGCGCGCGTGCGGCCGTGGGCCGCACTGGATGCCCGCTCAAGGCGGGCATGACATTTTTTTAAGGCTCTACACTGTGTTCCTCATGTCTTCCTTGAGCTTCGGAAGCGGGTGGGGGAGGCGCCGGTCCAGGTCTTGAAGGCGCGGGACAGGACGGCGGGATCACCGTAGCCCAGATTATCGGCGATGGAGGAAACGGGCACGGCCTTGCGGGCCAGCAGGGCTTCCGCCGTCTGCTGGCGCTGCTCGCGCACCAGTTGGCGCAGGGTCGTGCCTTCCTCGCCGAGGCGGCGCTGCAGCGTGCGGGCCGAAAGGCCGAGCTCCGCCGCCACGGCGGCCACGGTCAGGGGCGCATTGCCCATGTGCAGCGCCACGACATAGCGCGCCTGCCGGGCGATGCTTTCGTCTCCCGCCGCCTGGGCCATGATCTCCCGGAAGCTCTGTTCCAGAGAAGGCGGCGCGGCGCGGCGGCCGCTCAGGTCGGTCTCCTTCAAGTCGGCATGGCGCAGCACGAGCTGGCTGCCCGGCTGGTTGAAGAACACCGGCGAGCGGAAGACCTTGTGGTAGATCTGCCGGCGGCGCATGCTCACCTGCGGCGCCGGATGGTCGAGATGCACCGCGACCGGCGCCCAGCCAGGCCCCATGAGGGCGCGGATGAAGCTGACCGTGGCCGCCATGGAGAATTCCACGTCCTGGCGGCGTGGGCGGATGGTGGGATCGTCGAAGCGGTAGCCGAAATAGGCGTGATCCCGGTCGAGGACGATCTCGGTATGGATGCCGGGGCGCAGGGCGTCGAGATAGGAGCTCAGGCGCGCCAGGGCGGAATGCAGGTCCCGCGCCGCGCGGAACACGCTGCCGATATTGCCGAGGTTTTCCGGCCGGAAGTCAGCCCCCATCTGCAGTCCGAGGAAGGGCTGGTCCGCCAGCGCCGCCGCTTCCTCGAAGAAGGCGATATAGTCGCGCAGCGGGATTTCCTGGTATGTATTGTGGATGCGCCAGGACCCGACATAGCGGTCCAGCAGACCCTCGACGGGTACGCCCTGGGCGGTGAGGGCGTCCGCCACCGGCAGCAGGATGTTGGCGCGGATCAGCGGTTCCGCCGCCTGGTTTCGCTGGGTTGGGCCGGTGGGTGCATCGGTCATGCGCGCGCCTCCTCATGGTCTGGGCACGAGATGGGCCGATTGGCGCAGATTGTCAAGTATATGGCGCAGATTATCATGCGCAAAATGCCGTGAAAGGCCTATATACTTGTATACAAGAGACCGCGCGGAGGCGAGAATGGATCACAAAACCCTGCCTCACGGGCGGCGCGACTAGAGTTGGGATTACGGCAAAGAAAAAATAACAAGGCCGTTACGGGAGTTTAGGTAAGAAAATTCACCTGTGTTCTGAAGTCCGGGGCAAGCTTCCGGGCAAGCTATGCGCAGGTCAGCCATATGACAAGGAGGTCAGCAATGGCGGTCGATTTCAGAGGACATCCGATGTTTCCCCGGGGCTTCAACGCCCCCACGCGCTTCGAAGCGGATGTGTATGACTGCGAGGTGTGGGGCAAGATTCCGAGCGATATCGAAGGCACCTTCTATCGCATGCAGTGCGATTTCGAATACCGCCCGCCCGAGAACGAGTGGCCCACGGGCTTCAACGGCGACGGCCATATCAGCGCCTTCCATTTCGCCAACGGCTCGGTGGACTATGTCGGCCGCTATGTGAAGACCGAGCGGCTGATGGCCGAGCGGCATGCCCGCAAGCGGCTCTTCGGCGTCTACCGCAACCACTTCACGGACGATCCGAGCGTCGCCAAGCTGGACCGGTCCGCCGCCAACACGCATATGTACTGGCACGGCGGCAAGCTCCTGGTCCTGAAGGAGGATTCTCCGGCCTGGTACGTCGATCCCATCACCCTGGAGACCCATGGCTCGTGGGATTTCTTCGGCAAGTACACGGCCAAGACCATGTCGGCCCACCCCAAGATCGACCCGATGACCGGCGAGATGATCGCCTACGGCTACCAGGCCAAGGGCGACCTCACCAAGGACGTGGCGGTCTACACCGTGGGTGTCGACGGGCATATCAAGAACGAGGT
>Ga0182735_1002851_pt1 | contig 10186 bp, 9 predicted proteins | sample eDN5th30CKraftMG_FD_128524 | JGI IMG/M metagenome (GOLD analysis project Ga0182735, IMG submission 128524) | Enriched Miracle-Growth compost microbial communities from Emeryville, California, USA - eDNA 5th pass 30_C Kraft MG (version 2) (version 2) ... | reverse complement strand
GGCCTCGCGGTGACGGGGCTTGATCCCAGCGATGCATTGATTGCCGAGGCGCGGCGGCTGGATGCGGAAGCCGGCGTCACGGTCGATTATCGCGTCGGCATGGCTGAGGCGCTGCCATTCGCGGACGAAGCGTTAGATGTCGTGCTGGCCGGTCAGTGCTGGCACTGGTTCGATCGCCCAGTGGCCGCGCGGCAGGCAGCGCGGGTGCTGCGGCCGGGCGGCGCGCTGGTCATCGCCCATTTCGACTGGTTGCCGCTGCCCGGCAATCTCGTCGAGGCGAGCGAGGACCTGATCCGCGCCTATAGCCCGGATTGGGTGCTGGGGCGCGGCACCGGCCTCTATCCGCAATGGCTGGCGGACATGAGCGGCGCGGGTTTCGGCGCGATCGAAACCGTCTCGTTCGATGTGGACCAACCCTATAGCCATGAGGGCTGGCGCGGCCGCCTGCGGGCCAGCGCGCCGGTGAAGGCCAGCCTCGACGCGGCGGCGGTGGCGCGCTTCGATGCCGATCTCGCCATGCTGCTGGCGGAGCGCTTCCCGCAGGACCCGCTGGCGGTGCCGCACCGTGTCCGGTGGGCGACGGGGCGTAAGGGGGCGCCGTTCGCGATCCCATAGCGCGTTTGCACGACGCTCTCTCACGGCCCGCTTGCGCCAATGGACGATCTGCATCAGACTCCAGTCACTCCGCCGAGGAGAGGTCGATGACCCCACACCACCCCGCCCATGAGGGGGACCTTGCCCGCGATCTGGCGGCGCTCGATGCGCTTGGCCGGCGGGATGCGCTCGGCTGGATCGGCGGCGCGGGCGTGCTGGTGCTGCTCCCCGCCGCCAGCCGTGGCCGCGCGGCGGCGGAGCAAGCCGCCACCTGTCTTGCCGCGCCCGCCGAAACCGCCGGGCCTTTCCCGGCCGACGGCACCAACCAGGCGCCCGGCCCCAGCAGCAACGCGCTGGCCGCGCCGGGCATCGTCCGCAGCGATATCCGCGCCAGCTTCATCGGCTCCACGCGGGTGGCGGCGGGCGTGCCGCTCGATCTCACGCTGACGCTGGTCGATGCCAGGGGATGCGCTCCGTTGGCGGGGCGCGCCCTCTATATCTGGCAGAGCGATGCGGAGGGACTCTACTCGCTCTACAGCGCGCCGCGGGAAAGCTATCTGCGCGGCGTGCAGCGGACGGATGCGGCGGGGCGCGTGCGCTTCACCACTATCGTGCCGGGCTGTTATGCCGGGCGCTATCCGCATATTCATGTGCAGGCCTTTGCCGGGCTGGACGCGGCATTGAGCGGGCTGGATGCGCTGCTCACCTCGCAGCTTATCATTCCGGCGGAGATGGCGCGGGCGGTCTATGCCGATGCCGCCGCCTATCCCGGCTCGGCCGAGAGTTTCGCGCGTTTCTCGCTGGCGCGCGATTATGTGTTCGCGGACAATAGTCCAGCGGAACTGGCGGCCATGACGCTCGCCATCACCGGGCAAAAAGAGGGCCGTTATGCCGCGCACGGTCGCATCGCGCTTGGATGAGCGCCACGCCCGCCGCTCTTGGCAAGCGGGCGCGCGGCTCCTAACTCGGGGCAGATGACAGCAAATGAGCAGGCGCGGGCAAGCAAGGCCCCTTCGGGCTGGGCGACGCTCAGGCGCTTCCTGCCCTATCTCTGGCCGGCGGGCGAGCCGAAGCTGCGGGCGCGCATCGTTATCGCGCTGGTTCTGGTGCTGGCCGGCAAGGCGGTCACGCTCATCATGCCCTTTGCCTATAAGGGCATTGTCGACGCCATGGGGCCGGGCATGCAGGGCGGCGTCACCCTCGCTCTGGCGCTGGTGCTGGCTTATGCCGGCGCGCGCTTTGGCGGCGTGCTTTCGGATAATCTGCGCAGTGTCGCCTTCGAGCGGGTCGGCCGTAATGCCCAACGGCTGATGGCCGAGCAGGTGCTGCGCCATCTGCATGACCTCTCGCTGCGCTTCCACCTCAACCGCAAGACCGGCGGCGTCACGCGGGTGGTGGAGCGCGGAACGACCACCATCGAGACGATGCTGCACTTCCTGCTGTTCAACATCGCACCTACCGCGATCGAGCTGCTGGCGGTGTGCATCATCTTCCAGATCAAGTTCGGCATCGGCCTCGTCGCGGCGACGCTGGTGATGGTCGGCGTCTATATCTGGTTCACCCAGACGGTGACGGAGTGGCGCAATCACCTGCGCCGCGAGATGGTGGACCTCGATACCGGTGCCGTGGCCCATGCGGTCGACAGCCTGCTCAATTTCGAGACGGTCAAATATTTCAGCGCGGAGGAGCGCGAGGCGGCGCGCTACGGCCGGGCGCAGCGGCGCTACATGGATGCCGCGACCAAGAGCAACAACAGCCTCGCCATGCTCAACATCGGCCAGGCGCTCATCACCAATGCGATGATGGGCGGGGCGATGGCCTTCACCGTCTGGGGCTGGAGCAAGGGGCGCTTCACCCCCGGCGACGTGGTTCTGGTCAACGCGCTGCTGATGCAGCTGTTCCGCCCGCTCGACCTGCTCGGCATGGTTTATCGCACGATCCGGCAGGGGCTGATCGACATGGAGGCGATGTTCGGCCTGATCGACACGCCCTCGGAGATTGTCGACAAGCCCCATGCACCGCTGCTGCGGGTGACGGCGGGCGAGGTGCGGTTCGAGGATGTGGTATTCGGCTACGAGCCGGAGCGGACCATCCTCAAGGGCGTCAGCTTCACCGTGCCGCCGGGCAGCACGCTCGCCATCGTCGGCCATTCGGGCGCGGGCAAGTCGACCATCGCGCGGCTGCTCTACCGCTTCTACGATATTCAGGGCGGTCGCATCCTCATCGACGGGCAGGATATCGCGCAGGTGCAGCAGGCCTCGCTCCGCCATGTGATCGGCATCGTGCCGCAGGACATGGTGCTGTTCAACGATACCATCGGCTATAATATCGGCTACGGGCGCGACGGCGCCACGCAGGCGGAGATCGAGGCGGCGGCCAGGGGCGCGGCGATCGAGCGCTTCATCGAAGCGCAGCCATTGGGCTACGAGACGCGCGTGGGCGAGCGCGGCCTCAAGCTTTCGGGCGGCGAGAAGCAGCGTGTCGCCATCGCCCGCACGCTGGTGAAAGACCCGCCGATCCTGATTCTCGACGAGGCGACCAGCGCGCTCGACAGCCGCACCGAAGCGGCGATCCAGGGCGTGCTGGGCGATATCGCGGCGCGGCGCACGACCCTCATCGTCGCCCACCGCCTCTCCACCATCGTCCATGCCGACCGGATCATCGTGCTGGAGGATGGCCGCATCATCGAGCAGGGCCATCATGCGGAACTGCTGGCGCTGGGCGGCACCTATGCACAGATGTGGGCGCGGCAAGCGGCCGAGCGGATGAACCCGGAGGCGGACGCCTCGGCCCTGGAGGATGCGGCGGAGTAAGGGCGGGTATCGCACCAGCTATGCATGTGCGGCTTCACACTCTACGCTGATGCGATGACCTTGCGCATCGTCATCCCCGAAGCGCCGTCCGACATGGATCGGGACGCCGTGATCGCGCCGCTGCGCGCCTATAATATCCGCGAGGCGGGCGATCCCGATATCCGCCCGGTCGCCATTCTGCTGGTCGATGAGGATGGCCATAAGGTCGGCGGCTTGTGGGGCCGGACCGGCTATGACTGGCTGTTCGTGGAATTGCTGGCCGTGCCCGAGGCCTATCGCGGCGGCCGATTCGGCACGGCGTTGATGCAGGAAGCGGAGCGCGTGGCGCGCGAGCGGAAATGCATCGGCATCTGGCTTGATACCTATGATTTTCAAGCGCGCGGTTTCTACGAGAAGCTGGGGTTCGCGGTCTTCGGGACGCTGGAGGATCACCCCGTGGGGCATTGCCGCTTCTTTCTGCGCAAACGCTTTTAGAGCAGTCCATTGTGGTGGGACCATGCGGCGTTGGAGCGCGGGCCGGAAAGGAACGGCCTCCGTTTTTGCAGGCTCCCTATTCCACCCGCATCGCCATGCCGGGCCGCAGCATGGCCAGCACGGCCCGCATGCTCTCCGGCGCCACCGCAACGCAGCCTTCGGTCGCCTTGGGTGCGCCATCCGTGCCGATCACCCATTGGTGGAAGAAGATGGCGCTGCCGAGGCCCGGCACCGGCGGCGCATCATTATGGCCTAGCACGATGATGACGTCATAGGCCTGATCCGCCCGCGCCAGCACTTCGTGGCTGGTGGCGCGGGGCAGGCGGACGGGGCGGTTATAGGCGGGATCGGCCGGGGCATCGCACCAGCCGTCGCCTTGCCTGATCCAGCGCCAGGGGAGGGCGGGCGCATGCTCTGCGCCGATGCGGCCGGGGCGGAGCAGTGCGGCGCGGATCGGCCAACTGCCGATGGGTGTCGCGCCATCGCCCTCGCGTTTTTCGGCGGCCGAGATCAGGCCGCCCTTGCCGATGACGCAGGCACAGGTCCAGTCGCCCAGCGTCAGCGTGCCAGCTCGGCCGTCGACGATGATCGTGTCCGGCGGCGCCGTCAAAGGTCGTGGCCGGTGCGGTCGCGCTTGGTGGCGAGATAATGCGCGTTGTGCGGATTGCTCGGCAAGGCGAGCGGCAGCCGCTCGGTCACGGCGATGCCCGCCGCCTCCAGCCCGGCGACCTTGGCCGGATTGTTGGTGAGTAGCCGCACGGCCTTGATCCCCAGCAGACCGAGCATCCGCGCCGCCACGCCGAAATCGCGCGCGTCGATGGCGAAGCCGAGGCGGACATTGGCGTCCACCGTATCGAAGCCCTGATCCTGCAATTGGTAGGCGCGCAGCTTGTTGATGAGGCCGATGCCGCGCCCTTCCTGCCGCAGATAGAGCAGCACGCCCCAGCGCGCGTCGGCAATCTGGTGCAGCGCGGCGTGCAACTGCGGGCCGCAATCGCATTTGAGGCTGCCGAGCACATCGCCGGTCAGGCATTCGCTATGCAGCCGCACGATGGGCGGGCTGCCGTCCGGCTGGCCGACGATGAGCGCGATATGCTCGCGCGGATCGTCGGTCGAGCGGAAGGCGACGATCTCGCTATCTTCGCGCGCTTCCACCGGCAGGCGCGCCCGCGCGGCGATGGCCAAGCGGGTTGGGTCGGCATAAGCGGCGATGGCGGCGGCGGGCACCTCCACCTCGACCGGGGCCGCCGCGTCGCCCACGAAATAAGCTGGCAGCAGCCCTGCCAACCGCGCGAGGATGAGCGCTTGCGTGGCGGCCTCGCCCTGCGCGACCGGCAATGCGCGGAACGGCCCCTTGAGCGGCGTCGCAAGGTCGCTGACCGGGTCGGCGACTGCCATCGCCGCCGCCGGCCCGTCGATCCACGCTTCGCGCGCGATCAGCACCGGAGCGTGCGGGTCTGCCGCCGCGCGCTGGTTGGCGAGCTTGAGTGCTGCGCCGCGCGCGGCCGAGAGCAGCAGCGGAGCCTGCCTCTGCGGATCGAAGGTGGCGAGGCTTTGCGCCGTCGCGCCCTCGATCGGTAGCAGCGCCAGCGCCCCATCGCCGCCGGTCACGCGAATCGGCCAGCCGCGCCGCAGTGCGTCGATCGCGCGGGCGGCGGCGCGCGCGTCCATCAGAACATGAATTCCGTGATGAGCGCCGCGTGGTCGGACGGGCGCGCCCAGCCACGCACCGGTTCGGCGACGACGTGCGAGACGGCCTTGGCCGCTACGGCGGGGCTGGCCCACATATGGTCGAGCCGCCGGCCGCGATCCGACTTGGCCCAATCCTGCGCGCGGTAGCTCCACCAGGTGAACAGCCGGCCGGGCGGCGGCACGAAATGGCGACCGAGATCGACCCAGTCATGCGCCTTTTGCAGCCGGTCCAGCAGCGCGCACTCGATGGCGGTGTGACTGACCACATTGATGAGCTGCTTATGGCTCCACACGTCGCACTCCAGCGGGGCGACGTTGAAATCGCCGACCAGCAGGGTCGGGACATCGAGCGTGGAGGACCAGTCGATCATCCGCTCGAAGAAATCGAGCTTCTGGCCGAACTTGGGGTTGATCGTGCGGTCCGGCTCATCGCCGCCTGCGGGCACATAGACATTCTCGATGCGCAGCCCATTATCGAGCCGCACGCCCACGTGGCGCGCCTCGCCATTGGCCTGCCAGTCGAGCCGATCATCATCGCGGATCGGCACCTTGCTGACGATGGCGACGCCGTGGTGCATACGCTGGCCATGCAGCGCGAGGTGATTGTAGCCATGCCGGCGGAACAAGCCTTCCGGGAACACCTCGTTCACCACCTTGGTTTCCTGCAGGCACAGGACATCCGGCGCATATTCGATCAGGAAGCGCTCGACGATATCGAGCCGGGCACGGACGCTGTTGATGTTCCAGGAAGCGACCTTGAGCGTTTGCGTGGCGTTTGTGGACATGGCGCTGTCCCTAACCGCCCTTGCCTGCAAACCCAAGCGGCGGAAGCAAAAAACTTGCCGGTCGATAGAGAGGCGGCAATGGGCGCCAGGCAACGAAAACCCCCGCTCCGGGGGGCGTGGAACGGGGGCTCGTGAGCGCGTCTCGGCGCCGCTTGTGACGCGGGACGGGCCGAGCAACAGGGGGGAATCCCGGCTACGTTCCCGACGCCACGCATTCTAGATATCGCCGATCAGATGAGCGCGCGATGAATGAAATCTGTCAGGATGGCGACCATCGCGCGCCCAACACATCTTATCGCCGGGGGCCGACCTGATTGGGGCGTGGGTCGCGCCAGCGGAAGGCCGAATCCGCGATCGTCACGCCATATTTCATGTTGGTGAGGCGAATGGTCGTGCGGTTGCCCTGCGCGTCCTTGGCGACCCAGCCATAAAGGTCCAGCCCCGAGGAGGTGGCCGCGTTGCGCAGGAACACGAGGTTGAGCACGCCATATTCGGGATGAGCCGAATCGCGCACATCCACGGACACGACACGCGGATCGCCCGAAGGCACCACCTTGCCGAAGCGGGTGAGGTCGCGTGACGGATCGAGCAGCGCGCCGAGCGGCGAGTTGCGGATCGGCCAGCGCTCCTGCTGGTTCACCTGATAGTCGATCATGTAGAGCGATTTGCCGTCCGCCACGATCAGCAGATCGCTGTTCTTGCCATAATCGAACCGAACATGGCCGGGCTGCTTGAGCAGCAGCCTGCCGGTGGCAACCTGGCCATTGCGATCCGTCTGGGTGAAATCGGCACTGAGCGTGGTGATTCCGCGAATGGTGCGGTTGACCGCGGCAAGGTCATCCGCGTCGGTGGCGTAGGCTGGCGGTGCCAGCACCGGCGCGAGCGCAGCCAGAGGCAAGGCGAGGGTGACACCGATGGCGAGCGCGCGAAAGAAGGTCATCATGGCCGAAGGGATAAGGATGCGGGATTGAATGTCCACTGAATGTGCTGTCCGGTCGAGAGGGAAGCCGGGTGGGGCTTTGCCACTGGCCCTGCTGATGCCCGAGCGGAAGGCCGTGCGAGGCGCTTCAGGAGGGCGTGCGGCGCAGCTTGGCCGGCTTCGGCGCGCTCTCCTCAAGGAGAAAGGTCACACCCGCACAGGCAACGGCAAGGATCAGGCAAAGCAGGAAAGGCACGTGCAGGCCGAACCCGTCGGCCAGGCTGCCGGCTGCGAAGGGAGCGATCACGCCGCCGAATATTTCCCCCACTGCTGTGGTCAGGCCGATCGCGCTCGCGGCGAGATGGGGCGGGGCGCTTTCCGAAGGGATGATGCCGATATACATGGGGGACATCCCCATCACGAGCCAACCGGCCAGCACGGCAAGGCTCATGGTCACGACATGAGCGGGGAACCACAGGATGGCGGCGGGGGCGAAGAGCATGAAGATGCCGCAGATCACCATGACCGGCTTGCGCCCGACCAGATCGGAGATGGCCGGAACACCGAAGCCGCCCAGCAGCCCTGCCAGCCCTCCCGCCGCGACGACCCAGCCCATGGTGGTCGGCGACATCCCTCTTTCCTGAACCAGATAGACGGGCAGAAAGACATTCTGGATTGTTGCCCATGCCGCAAACAACCCGGCGATCGCCACGGACAAGCGGATGTTGCGTGTTCTGAGCAAGGCGCGGATGTCGCTGCCGCGCGGCCGGTCCTTCCGGGTGGGGGCGGGCGGCGCCACCGGCACGTCCGGCTTGACGACCAGCCAGATGGCCGCTGCCATGATAAGCCCCGGTATGACCGATGCTGTGAACGCGATGCGCCAGCCATAGCTGGTCGCGATGTATGTCGCGAGCACCGGCCCCGCCATGCCGCCGATCAGATAGGCGCCCGCCATCTGCAGCAGCCCCATGTTAAGGCCGCGCCGGCGTGGGTTCGAGACTTCGGCCATCATGGATTGCGACAGGGGCACCACCGGGCCTTCCGCAAGGCCCAGCAGCATACGGGCAAAAAATAGCCCGACGAATCCGGCGACGATGGCCGGAAGGCCGGAGATTACGGAAAAGCAGATCGTCGCGATCAGCAGGATGGATTTCTTCCGGCCAGTCCGGTCGGCGAAAGACCCGAACCACGTCGCGCTGACGGCCACGGCGCCCGAAAGCGCTGCGGCGAGCAGCCCCAATTGCGTATTGGTGAGGCCCAGGTCCGCCACGAGAAATGGCGACAGGAACGAAGCGCTGAGCCGTTCGAGCGCAACGACACCATTTGTCAGGCTGAGGAGGACGAGGAGTTTGAGCTCGTAAGTCGGTCTTGCCACCCGCAATCCTCTTTGTTCCGGCGCCTGCTCCGATCGGAGCGGATCAGGCGCTCTGTTCTTTTATCGTCCGATTGCCCAGGCCATCAGATGGATCGACCTGAGAACGATCTAACGCTGCGGTTCCACCGGCGCACCCGGCCCCACATTCGTCGGCGTAATGGCCTGCCCGATTTCGCCAAGGTCAAACGGGGCCGGATCGCCCGGCCGAAGTTTCAGCCCGAACAGGCTGTGCAGGCCGGGATGACGGCCAAGCCCGTCGAACAAATCGAAGCCGCGATCAAGCCAGTCCCGCAATGGGTCATCGCCTGTCAACGGCGGGGTCGTGGCAAGCGAGGCGAGCCACAGGAAGACGGCCAGCGCGGAATAATCCCAGAAATCGGGAGATGCGCCGCCAATCCATGGCGTTTCGCTCAGCAACTTGCGCAACGGATTGAGACGGGAGGGTAGCAAGGGCAGGCGCTCCTCGCGCCCCGCCTGCGCTGCCTCCAGCGTGGGGGCTTCCACGAACCGCGTGCGTGTTTCTCGCACATAGGCCTGATCTTCGGGGCGAGAGAGATCGTGATAGTCGGCAATATAATTGTCGAACCACGCGCCGATGACGGTATTCCATATCCACGTATCGAGGAACCGCATCGCCGGATTATAGGGTGTGTGCGGAAAAAGCAGCGGCCGGTCAGGATATGCCTCGTCGAGATATTCGGCGATGAGAAAGCTGTCGAGCACCCATTGATCGCCGTCGACGATGACGGGCAGCCGGTCTGACCGCCCTCCAGTGCGCTCCAGGATATCCGTGAAGCCGCCATCGACGAGGTCGATGTCGAAGCCCTTGTGCTTCAGCGCATATTTGGTTCGCCAGACGTAAGGGCTGGTCGTGCAGCCGCTCGCGAACTGGAGATCGAATAACCGGATCACATTGTCGTTGGTTGCCACGCCGGCAGCCCTCCTCTCCTGGCTGGCCGACCTTCTGCCGGCGCTTCATCAAGCTCGGAGGCAAACTGCCGATCCGCGAAAAATCCGACGCGGATCAAACGGTAACGGGTTTTGGACCATCGGGTATTGCTGGCCGACTGCCGCTTCGCCAAATTCGGTGGTTCCGGTTCGTCCTATCGACCAGGGGCCGGGTCAGTCATGTCGAATACCGCAGAATAGCGCGTTCCCTCCGGGCCTCATCCAACCGGACGGAACGATAAAATGAATGCGGGACAATCATCTCGCGGCCTGTGGAGAGGGAGCACCGGTATGCGGCACGTCAATTTCGTTCATTTCATTCTGGCAAGTTCGGCTTTGGCCGGCCTTGGCCAGCCAGCCTTTGCCCAATCGGCAGCGGCCGGCAGCGCGGCGTCGAGCGAGGAGGCGTCGGGGAACGCCATCGTGGTTACCGCGCGGCGGCGCGAGGAGCGGCTCGATGATGTGCCGATCTCCGTGACCGCGGTGAGCAGCAAGACGCTGGAAGCGGTGCAGGCCACCAATGTGCGGGACGTCACCAAGCTGGCGCCCAGCCTCAACATCGATTCCGACGCCCCGACGCGCTCGT
>Ga0182735_1002848_pt1 | contig 10191 bp, 4 predicted proteins | sample eDN5th30CKraftMG_FD_128524 | JGI IMG/M metagenome (GOLD analysis project Ga0182735, IMG submission 128524) | Enriched Miracle-Growth compost microbial communities from Emeryville, California, USA - eDNA 5th pass 30_C Kraft MG (version 2) (version 2) ... | reverse complement strand
GAAATCGGTAACGGTAGAATAAGCCAGATGGGAAAAGTACTGAAAAGGAAAATAAATCAACTGGGCCAGGGATGGGTAGAGCCAAGCTATCTCCCAGTGGGTGAAACGGAATACAGCCGCCGCTGGGAACAGCAGGAAAGCGGGCATACGTATCGGCAGCTTTCGGGTCAGGAACGCTTGTGCTTGATCCGGAACGGAAATTATGCGCCAGATTGGGATTTGGTGCAGGTAACGGATCGGTTTATGCCGGAACTGATCCGGAATTCTTCTTTTTTTGGTCTGGTGCGCATTGGGCATATGTCGGCATCTACCCTAGAATATAAAGACCTGCGGTTGCCGGTAGGTATTTATGATAGCTACATCGTGAGCTGTGATATGGGTGATGATGTGGCCATCCATCATGTGAATTACCTGGCGCATTTCATCATCGGAAATGAGGTGATGTTGCATTGTGTGAATGAAATGTTGACCAGTCCTGCTGCCAAATTTGGGAACGGCATGGTGAAAGATGGAGAACAGGAAAACCAACGCATTGTGTTGGAGCTGTGCAACGAGAATGGCAACCGTTGGGTGATTCCTTTTGAGGGGATGCAGGCCTCGGATGCATACCTCTGGACGCGCTACCGCGATGATGAGGTGTTGCAACGGCGTTTTAAGGAGATGACGGAAAAGCGTTTTGATCAAAGGCGTGGTTACTACAGCAAAATAGGCGAAAGTACCGTCATTAAAAATTCGAAGACCATCAAGGATGTACAAATTGGTACGCATGCCTACATCAAGGGTGTGAATAAGTTGAAAAACGTCACGGTGAATTCGAGTGTGGAGGCCATGACGCAGATTGGGGAAGGTTGTGAATTGGTAAATGGGATTATTGGCTTTGGTTGCCGAGTGTTCTATGGTGTAAAGGCGGTGCGCTTTGTGCTCTCTTCTTTTTCGCAATTGAAATATGGAGCGCGTTTGATCAATTCTTTTTTGGGAGATAACTCGACCATTTCTTGCTGTGAGGTACTGAATACTTTGATTTTTCCGGCACATGAACAACATCATAATAACTCCTTCTTGTGTGCAGCGCTGATTAAGGGGCAAAGCAACATGGCAGCAGGCGCTACGGTGGGGTCGAACCATAATTCGCGCAGCGCGGATGGGGAGGTCATCGCGCAACGGGGTTTTTGGCCGGGACTCTGCGTGAGCTTGAAACACAATTCGCGCTTTGCATCCTATACATTAATTGTGAAGGGCGATTTTCTCTATGAGTTGGATATCAAGCTTCCCTTTTCTTTGGTGAGTTTGGATTTAAGCAAAGATCAATTGGTAATGGTGCCGGGCTATTGGTTTATGTACAATGCCTATGCACTGATGCGCAATACGGATAAATTTGCCGCACGCGACAGCAGGCGGTTGAGGAACCAATATTTTGAATACGATGTGCTAGCGCCGGATACAGTGAATGAAATGTTCGACGCACTGGCGGCTATTGAACTGGCTGTAGGGAAATCCATGCATCCGGATGCACCTTCAGACGATGCCGCTTATCGGGAGCTAGGCAGAAGGCTATTGTTGGCTGAAAGCCCGGAACCTTTGGGGCAAATCACCATGGAAGGGGTAGAATGCTCCAAACGGAAAGTGGTATTGGCCAAGCCTTATGAAGGGTACCACGTGTATCGGCGGATGATTCGTTATTATGCTGGGATGGAACTTTTTCGGGCACGAGCAGTCGTCACCCTGAGCAACGTCGAAGGGTCTCCTATAAACAATGACGCCCTACAAATAGTATTAAACTCCCTGCAAGGGCTCGCCCGCCCGACATTTGATAACGTGGGTGGGCAACTCATCTTGGAAGATGAGCTACAGGCGGTATTAAACCAGATCAAAGCTGGAACGATGGATTCGTGGGACGACCTGCATACCTGGTACCATCAGGCAAGTGCCGCTTATCCGACGGAGCGTTTGCGACATGCCCTCTTAGCTTATGCAGAACTGTTGGGAAGCGCACCGTGGCTAGATAGCAACGACGGAACCTGGATGAATACGCTCTTGGCAGAAACGTTGGACACCAAAAAATGGCTGTATACACAGATTGCCAAGTCGCGCGAGAAAGATTACAGTAATCCTTTCCGGCAGATGGTGTACGGATCGGCCGAAGAAATGGATAAAGTGGTAGGAAGTTTAAAAGATAATGCATTCATCAATAAACAAGCAGCCGAAGTAGAAGCCATGGAGCAGCAGCTGCGGGCTTGGTTTTGAGTTGCCAGTTGTGAGTTGTGAGTTGCCAGTTGTGAGTTGTGAGTTGTGAGTTGTGAGTTGTGAGTTGTGAGTTGTGAGTTGTGAGTTGCCAGTTGTGAGTTACAGGGCAGTCGTCACCCTGAGCAGCGTCGAAGGGTCTCATTGCGAAGCAATCCCTTTCGCTTTAGGCTTTCCGCTTTATAACTTCGAACTGATCACTTTTTTATACAACAAATACCCCTTTATTGAAAAATAAAGGGGTATTTGTTTTTCTACTGTCTATTTCCTAGTACATTTTTTATGAGTCCTGAATTTAGGGGATTTTTTTAATGAACCATGGTTCATTTTGTTCACTTTTCGGTGTATAAAATAAAAATGGGTCAACGACCATTTACGGCACTAAATTTGTTAATTATAGGCGGATGCGGTTCTAAACGTAAAAAGCCACCGTATTCCACCTAAAAAATACCCAGAAATGGGGATTGTTTACGGGTATATTTTCATGTAATATTGAACAATGGGGGGAGTGTACAAAAAGGAATGTCTAGTGACTTAATAGTTTTTTATTTTTTTTGCTTAATTTTAAAAACTATTGGCCTGAAACGAATGTTCATAGAAAGATTGTTGCCTGTATTAAATGTTTATTAAGAAATTTAAAATGCTGTGCTTTGGCATGTAAGTGGTAGCAAATTTACGTGTGTAAGGAGGCCTGACGCAACAGGAAACATAATTAAAAATCAATAATGAGAAAAATTTTACTGGATAACAAGGTACTTCCTCGGTGGATTATCTTCCTGATCGATTTGGTGCTGGCCAGTTGGTCTTTTGTATTGGCTTATTTCATTTCGGCCGAATTCCAGTTCCCCGAAATTCTACGGGGTCATTTCTTCATCTATACCAATCTGTACGTAGGCATTTGTATCCCTGTATTTTATTGCTTAAAGGTGCACGTGGGGCTGATCCGTTACTCCAACATGCGCGATATGCTGCGGATTTTTACGGCCATGCTGCTGGCGAGTATCTTATACACGATTGTCATCTTGGCCATTGTGGAACCCTACTTCGGTATTCATAGCCTCAACGTACGGCAGGTATTATTGGTGAACTTCTTTATTGGCTCTTCCTTGCTGATTTTCTTACGCATTGCGGCCAAAGGGACCTTTCAATATTTTCATGATCGCTTGTCGAAACGGGATAAGATACACGTATTGATCTATGGATCGGATGATAAAGCGGTATTGGTGAAACAGGCATTGGAACGCAGTGTGACATCGAAATTCATTGTGGAAGGCTTTATTGATACCAACCGGGCAAAATTGAATAGTTTGGTCGAGCAGAAGCGGGTATACCACCTGAAAGATTTGTCGCGCCTAAAGGCAACGAAGAATATTGATAAACTCTTGCTGCTGAACGACCGGTTGGACGAACGGGATAAACAAGTGATGATAGAGCGGTGTTTGCGCTTGGATATTCAGGTGATCACGGCACCGACGCCAGATAAATGGCTATCGGGTAGCATTGGCGAATCGCAGATCAAAAACCTGCGCATTGAAGATTTATTGCAACGGAAACCCATACAAATTGATAACGCCAAAGTAAAAGCGGATTTACATAACCGGAGGGTATTGGTGACGGGTGCGGCAGGTTCGATTGGTTCGGAAATTGTGCGGCAGGTGATGGCTTACCAACCCAAAGTATTGATTTTGTGCGACCAGGCAGAGTCGCCATTGCATGAAATGCAGATGGAAGTGGAAGAAAATTTTCCGGATGTTTCTTGCGAGATTGTGATTGCCGATGTGCGCAATTACCAGCGGATGGAAAAGATGTTCCGGCTCTTACGTCCGCAAGTGGTGTATCATGCGGCGGCTTATAAGCATGTGCCTTTAATGGAAAATAATCCCTGCGAGGCCATTTTGACCAACGTGCGGGGAACGCGTATTGTGGCCGATCTGGCCGTGCAATATGGGGTGGAGAAATTCGTCATGATTTCGACCGATAAAGCGGTGAACCCGACCAATGTAATGGGAACTTCAAAGCGGATTGCCGAAATTTATACGCAAAGTCTGAACAGCGCACCTTTTAATAAGAATACCCGCTTTATTACCACCCGTTTTGGAAATGTGCTGGGATCGAATGGTTCGGTGATACCGCGCTTTCGGGCGCAGATTGAAAAAGGTGGCCCAGTTACCGTGACTCACCCGGATATTACCCGCTATTTTATGACCATCCCCGAAGCAGTACAATTGGTCTTGGAGGCAGGGACCATGGGCAAAGGCGGCGAGATTTATGTATTTGACATGGGTAAACCGGTGAAAATTGTGAATCTGGCGCGCAAAATGATTAAACTAGCCGGATACCAACCGGGTACGGATATTGAAATTGTATTCACGGGGCTACGTCCGGGAGAAAAACTATACGAAGAGTTATTAAGCTCGGAAGAAACGACTTTACCCACGCATCACGAGAAAATCAGCATTGCCCGAGTAGTGAGCCACGATTATGTGGATGCGACCATGGCCATTGATAAATTGCTCGAACTGAATAAAGAATCGGATAACATGGCCGTAGTGAAACAAATGAAGGCCATTGTACCCGAATTTGTAAGCAAAAACTCGCCCTACGAAGAACTTGACACCGAAAGGGAATTGTTGGAGTAGTTGATTAGTTGCGAGTTGTCTGTTGCGAGTTGTTCGTCATGGCGATCCGCTAGTAGGCGGAGAAGTAATATCTTCGCTTTAAGCTTTCTGTTCAAAAAGATAATCAATTCTTAATCAGCAACTAACAATTGTTTAAAATTTGTTAACGAATATTGCTTTTGGAAAAAAAGTTGTAATATTGTTGTTGCAATCAGCCCATTTGTAAAAGAAGACAGGAAAGCTTCCGTAGAAGCGCGCATATAGAGTACCCGTATAAAAATAAATACGGATGAATGTTTGGTATAAGCATTTTTGGAATGGAAGTTGATGAACTTGACCCGGATATTGAACTATAGAACGCGCCTATGCACGATGGTTACTTGTTTTATTCATTCACTTAACTAAAAAAAGAAGCGATGCTTTCAATTTTTAAATCAGCTACTCTAAAATTTCCGATAGCCGAGATACTTCGTGTCGATATGCATTCGCATGTATTGCCGGGCATCGATGATGGAGCCCCCAACGTGGAAACGTCGCTCGAATTGATCAAAGGATTAAAAGCATTGGGCTATGAACGGTTGGTTACCACACCACATATCATCAGCGATATCCATCCCAATACACCGGAAACCATTGCTGCAGCGGCCCATATCTTGCAGACTTTTCTGGATGCGAAAGATTTCAAGGTACAGATTAGCTACGCGGCCGAATATATGATAGATGGAGCCTTTGAAGGCTTGATGGCCAACGGCCCCCTGCTTACTTTAGCGGATGATTTGGTACTCATTGAAACGATGATGATGGCCGAACCGCCGAATTTTAACACGGCCCTCTTTGATATGCAAACGGCCGGATATAAACCCGTAGTAGCCCATCCGGAACGCTACCATTTTGTGCATCAAAAACCGGGTAAAGCCGAGCGAATGAAAGATCGGGGCGCCTTGCTTCAGATCAATGCGCTTTCATTAACAGGCTACTATGGAAAACACGAGAAACATACCGCCATTCAATTATTGGAAGCGGGCTTAGTAGATTTTATTGGTACCGACCTGCACCACGAGCGGCACCTAAAGGCACTGACGAATTTCACCGTCGACCGTAAAGTAGCAGAGCTTTTGGAAAAGCTTCCTTTTAAGAATAAAGAACTGAAGTAGTTTGAAGTAGGAAGTGATAAGTGGACACCAACCACGTCATCTCGACCGGAGTGAAACGCAGCGGAGAGATCTCCTTAATGAATGAGACCATTCTCGTCTGAGATGAGACCAGGTGACGATGGCTTCCTGCTTTCCGCTTTATGCTTTTTGTGCTTTCTGCAATTACGAATAAAATACCGATATTTATCCCTTAAATGAGCATTAGAAAAATCTGTTGTATTGGGGCAGGCTATGTGGGCGGCCCCACGATGGCGGTAATCGCTAAACAATGTCCGCATATTACCGTGACCGTCGTGGATTTAAATGAAGCCCGCATTGCAGCCTGGAATGATGCAGATGTACAGCATATACCGGTGTACGAACCAGGGTTGAGTGAAGTGGTGGCCGAAGCCCGTGGGCGGAACCTGTTCTTCTCCACCGATGTGGATGCAGCCATCGATGCGGCCGATATGGTGTTCATTTCGGTGAACACACCGACCAAGACCTATGGTGCCGGAAAAGGGCAGGCGGCCGACCTGAAATGGATCGAGCTTTGTGCCCGGCAGATTGCCCATGTAAGCAAATCGGACAAGATCATTGTGGAGAAATCGACCTTGCCGGTGCGTACGGCCAGTACGCTGAAAGACATCCTGCAACACACCGGCAACGGAGTGAAATTCCATATTCTTTCGAACCCAGAATTCTTAGCAGAAGGAACAGCGGTGCAAGACCTGCTTGCCCCCGACCGGGTGTTGATTGGTGGCGACCAGAGCACGGAAGGCCGGAAAGCCATCGAGGCACTGGTAGAGGTGTATGCCAATTGGGTGCCACGGGAACGCATCTTGACCACCAATGTGTGGTCTTCTGAACTGTCGAAATTAACGGCCAACGCCTTCCTGGCGCAACGGGTATCTTCCATCAATGCCCTGTCTGAACTGTGTGAGCATACGGAAGCGGATATCAATGAGGTGGCCAGGGCCATTGGAACGGACAGCCGCATTGGGCCAAAATTCTTAAAAGCTTCGGTGGGCTTTGGAGGCTCCTGCTTCCAAAAAGATATCCTGAACCTGGTATACATTGCGCGTACGTATGGCCTGACCGAAGTAGCCGATTACTGGGAGCAGGTGATCATCATGAACGACCACCAGAAACGGCGCTTTGCCAATAAGATCATCCGCAAACTGTACAATACGGTGAACGGCAAAAAAATAGCTTTTCTGGGCTGGGCCTTTAAAAAGGATACGAATGATACACGGGAATCTGCGGCCATCTATGTGGCTGACCACCTGCTGAATGAGCAGGCGAATATCGCGGTGTATGACCCAAAAGTGCCGGAACAACAAATGTATACCGATCTGGATTACCTGGGCACGCGCTCATCAGAGGAGAACAAACAATGCGTACAAGTGGTTACCGATCCTTATGAAGCCTGTAAAGAGGCCCATGCGATTGCAGTATTGACCGAATGGGACGAATTTAAGGGCTATGACTGGCAGCAGATATACGACAATATGCTGAAACCGGCACACGTGTTCGATGGCCGCAATATCCTCGACAAAGCCAAACTGGAGGCCATGGGCTTTAAAGTGAATGGAGTGGGGTGTTAGATGAGTTGCGAGTTGTGGGTTGCCAGTTGCGAGTTGCGAGTTGTGCGTCATTGCGAACCGAAGGGTAGGCTACGGGTTTGGAGTGAAGCAATCTCGTAGTGAGATGCCAGTTGTGCGTCATTCCGACCGAAGTGGAGGAATCTATTCATGAAGAAGAGACCTTTCGGCTTCGCTCAGGGTGACGATGACACAAGTCACCAATCACGAGTTACAAGTCACTAATCACGAAAATACTTCAAGGACCAACTTAATAACGCGTTATTTTCTTCTTCCAGGTTTAGTTTACGGCATATGCGGTGCCGATAGTTCTTAACGGTGTGTGGGCTGAGATGCAAGGCCTCGGCGATCTCCTTGGTGGTTTGTTGCTGGGCAATGCGCTTTAATACGGTACGCTCGACAGGGGTGAGCTGCTCGATGAGGTTGCTCGGATGCTCGGCTTCGTTGGATAACTGTTCGTTCAGCTGGGTGATAATGGGGTGGATACCGGCATATAACCGAGCTTCATCCAAAGGTTTAATGATGTAATTGGCGGGTTTCAACTCGAAAGCACGGTTCATGATGGCCATGGATTGGTAAGAAGTGATAAAAACCAACTCAAATAGATGGATTTCTTTTAAACGATGCATCAATGCAATACCATCTTGCACATCGTTCAGTTCAATGTCGCATAAAATGAGATGTGGCCGGAAATGGGGAATGAGGGTGCTGACTTCTGCCGATGATAGTGCAATGGCTGTCTCTGCTCCATAACGCGCGCGAACCTCCGTTTCAATAAAACGGGCGATGATAATTTCATCTTCAATAATGAGTATACGCATATGCTAGGGGATATAGGGAAATGAAAATTGATAGGAAAAACGGGGATGCTGTTGTATGGTTACGGCTCCCCGCAATTGGCGGGTGAGATCGTGGATGAGCGAAATGCCCATGCCGGGGCGATCACCTGAAAGGGAACCTCCCGAGCCGTTATCTTGGTAATGGAGTTGGATGGTGTCTCCTTGCTGGTGGATATGTACTTGTATGGTTGGATCTATGGTATGCGGGTTGAAGGCATGTTTGAAGCTGTTGGTATACAGCTCGGTGAGGATGAGACCAAACGATAACGATGCGTTTGCATGCAGTGTCAGTGTTAACGGAACGATGGTTTCTAGATGAATCTGCATATGGGGATCGAAAATCTGCTGGAGATGCTGCGATATTTCGGCCACCAATTGGTGTATGGCCAACGATCGGTGTTCTTGACTGGCATGCAACTGTTCATTGACCAACATCATGGCTTTGATGCGGCCACGCATTTCTTGTAATACCTCCTTGCTCTTTTCATGGCGTACTTGTGGAATCTGTAGCGTGCTTAAACTATATAGCATCTGCAGATTGTTCTTTACCCGATGGTTCAGTTCATCGATCAAGGTTTCGATGCGGCTGTTCTTTTGGGCCAATTCTGCCGTGCGCTCTTCAACTTTGCGCTCGATTAAGGTATTGTGCTGCTTTTGCAGGGTGTTGAGCTGCTCTAATACCGATATTTTTTCTTGTTCATGTTGCCGAAGTTTGTGATTGAGCCCCATGAGAAACAATAGGGTAATCAATAGAATGGTGGTATTGGAGATAAGCGGTGCATATTCGAGCGACTGCTCATCGAAAAGTAAAATGCTGCCTACAAAAATGAATACGCCGATGATAAAGGTAATGAGGCCATAGGCAAGATACCGTTGACTGGTATCTAGTTTGTTCCATGAAGTGGCGAGGGTATAACCGATATAGGCGAAATGTACCACAGAAAATAACAGATTGAATTGATTGGTTAGATAATAGTTGGAAGTAAATGCATTATGCAATACGCTCAGTACAGAGAACAGGATAATGCCTTTGATGATCAACATACCATAGGTATATAGCCTGGGGTACCTGACTTTCATTTCCAGAAAATCAATCATCAGCAGATAAAAACTGACAATACCCATATGCAGGAAAATGGGAATAAGTAGCCAGCCAGTTTCAGGATGGCGAGGAAAGAAGACATCGATAAAAATAGGTTGTATGGAAAAACTGTACAAGCCTAAGCCAAATAAAAACAACAACACCCACAGAAAAGGTCGATAACGGGTGGTAAAATACGATAAGCCTGCATAGCATAGTAAAATACAGATCGCTCCTAAAAGCCAGGCATTGGCGAGGTCTAAATGACGTAAATGAGCCAGATAGGGATAGGTGCGTTGTAGGAAGAACGAATAATTGGGCGGATATTGCTTGGTATGCTTTACTTTGAGCAACAGCGTATAGGTGTGCTGGGCAAAGAGCGTTAGATTAAAATGAAAACGATCGTCGCCCGGATGAATGGACGCTTCTGGGCGAAAGGCACCTGCCCTGCGATGGCTACGTAACTGTCCGTTTTCGAATAGATAGAGATCAACATAGGTGAGATGGTTAAAGTTTACAGCGTACGCCTGATCATCTATGCGATGGGTTAACCGAAAGGTTGCTTTTAACCAAAAGGTAGCATCGGGTTTGGGCAACTGAAATTGGTTGATGGGTACCAGGGCAACGTTGCCCAAGGCAATAGCAGGAGCCGATAGGGTGTCGGCCGGGTCGGCG
>Ga0182735_1002847_pt1 | contig 10192 bp, 9 predicted proteins | sample eDN5th30CKraftMG_FD_128524 | JGI IMG/M metagenome (GOLD analysis project Ga0182735, IMG submission 128524) | Enriched Miracle-Growth compost microbial communities from Emeryville, California, USA - eDNA 5th pass 30_C Kraft MG (version 2) (version 2) ... | reverse complement strand
ATCGAAGAATTTTTGCCTTCCCAGATAGTGAAACAAGGGAAATGTATCTTCTTGTCGAAGACCGCGACGGCCAAGAGCACAAACTGGAAGGTCTGGACGGATGGCGCGTCATGGAGGTCATCCGCGATTGGGGGCTTTCAATCAAGGCCGAATGCGGAGGCGCCTGCGCCTGCGCAACCTGCCACGTCTATGTCGACCCGGAATGGGTCGGGCGGCTCGCGCCGCCGAGCGATGAGGAAATCGACATGCTCGACGGGGCCTTCTTCGTCGAGCCGAATTCACGGCTTGCCTGCCAAATTCTGATGACGCCCGAGATCGACGGCCTGCGCGTCAAGCTGGCCCCCGGTACGGAGTAGCTGCCAAATATGAGGACGCATGGACCATCTCGACGAGCTTGAAGCACAAAGCATCTACATTTTTCGAGAAGGGTTCGCGCGTCTGAAACGGCTCGCCTTGCTGTGGTCGCTCGGCAAGGATTCGAACGTCATGATCTGGCTGGCGCGCAAGGCGTTCTTCGGCACGGTGCCGTTCCCGTGCCTGCACGTCGACACGCAAAAGAAATTCCCGGAGATGTATGCCTTCCGGGACCACTACTCGAAGGAATGGGGCCTCGATCTCAAGGTCGATTTCTGCCCGCCGGTGGAAGAGATCGACCCGACGCTGCCGCCAGCCGCCCGCTCGGCTGCACGCAAGACAGAAGGGCTGAAGCTCGCGCTGGCGAAATACGGTTTCGACGGCCTGATCGCAGGCATCCGCCGCGACGAGGAAGCCACCCGCGCCAAGGAGCGCGTGTTCTCGCCGCGAGGCCTTGAGGGCGGATGGGATGTACGCGACCAGCCGCCGGAATTCTGGGATCACTTCAACGCTTCGGTGCCGACCGGCGCTCACTTACGGATTCATCCGATCCTGCATTGGACCGAGACCGACATCTGGGCCTACACCCAGCGCGAGAACATCCCGATCATCCCGCTTTATCTGTCGAAGAACGGCAAGCGTTACCGCTCGCTCGGCGATCAGGACATCACCCACCCCGTCGCCTCGAACGCATCGAGCATTCCCGAAATCCTCGCCGAATTGCACAGCACCAAGGTGCCGGAGCGCGCGGGCCGTGCGCTCGATCATGAAACCGAAGATGCGTTCGAGCGGCTGCGCGTCGCCGGTTACCTGTGAGCGGAGGCAGCACCATGACCATTCTTGTTTCTCCTTCCGCCGTTCCGCATGCGACCGGCGGCGAGCGACCGCAGGTTTCCATCGTCATCGTCGGCCATGTCGATCACGGCAAATCCACGCTTGTCGGCCGCCTGCTGCATGAGACCGGCAGCCTGCCGGACGGCAAGCTCGAGATGCTGAAAGCCGTCAGCGCACGGCGCGGCATGCCTTTCGAATGGTCGTTCCTGCTCGATGCGCTGCAGACAGAGCGCGATCAGGGCATCACCATCGACACCACGCAAATCCGTTTCCGCACGCCGTCGCGCGACATCGTGCTGATCGACGCGCCCGGCCATGCCGAATTCCTGCGCAACATGATCACTGGCGCGTCGCAGGCCGACGCCGCCGTGCTGATCATCGACGCGCTGGAAGGCGTGCGCGACCAGACCCGACGCCACGGCTACCTGCTGCATCTGCTCGGCGTGAAGCAGGTCTGCGTCGTCATCAATAAAATGGACCGCGTCGATTTCAGCGAGGCGCGTTTCGAAGAGATCAAGCGCGAGATCAGCGACCACCTCACCGGGCTCGGCGTCACACCGGCTGCCGTCATTCCGATTTCCGCGCGCGACGGCGACGGCGTGGCGCAGAACACCGCCCGCATCGCCTGGCACAAGGGCCCGACAGTCGTCGGCGCGCTCGACACGCTGACGCCGACGCGCGCGCTCACCGAATTGCCGCTGCGCCTGCCGGTGCAGGCGATCACCAAATTCGACGACCGCCGCATCATCGCGGGCCGCATCGAGGCCGGACAACTTTCACCCGGCGATGAAATCGTCATCATGCCGGCGGGCAAGATCGCGAAAATCAAGACCGTGGAGAGCTGGCCGAACACGCCGGTGAGCGGGCCGCAGGGCGCGGGCCGCTCCGTCGGCATCACGCTCGATCGCGAACTGTTTCTCGAGCGCGGCGACGTCATCGCGCACACGGCCATGGCGCCGCGCGACACCCGCCGCCTGCACGCCCGCATCTTCTGGCTGCACGAAGCGCCGCTGAAAACCGGCGACACGGTGCTCGTTCGCATCGGCACGATGGAAAGCCGCGCCACCGTGGTCGCCATCGAGAAGGCGGTCGATCTCGGCGAACTGACCGGCGTCGCCAGCACCTCGATCGCGCGCAACCATGTCGGCGAAATCGATCTGTCGCTCGCGCGGCCCGCCGCCGCCGATCCCTATGCCGACAATCCGCGCAACGGACGGCTGGTGATCGAGGTCAATGGCCGCATCGCGGGCGGCGGCCTCGTGCTCAGCATCGACGCCGGACAGCGCGCCGTCCCGGTCGATATTGTCCCTGTCGAATCCGCGCTACGGCCGGAAGAGCGCGTCGCGCGCCATCATCATTCCGGCGCGGTGGTGTGGTTCACCGGGCTTCCCGGCGCTGGCAAATCGACGCTCGCACGCGCGCTCGAGCGCAAGCTGTTCAGCCGTGGCGGCTCCGCCATCCTGCTCGACGGCGACACGCTGCGCGCAGGACTCAACAGCGACCTCGGATTTTCCCCGGACGACCGGCGCGAAAACATCCGCCGTCTGGCGGAGGTCGCGGCGCATCTGGCCCGCAACGGCCATATCGCCATCGTCGCTGCGGTGTCTCCTGCGGCGGGAGATCGCGCGCAGGCCCGGCGCATCGCCGGAGATCTGTTTCGTGAAATCCATGTCTCGACCTCCGCCGAGGTGTGCGAACGCCGCGACCCGAAAGGCCATTACGCCAAGGCACGGGCAGGAAAATTGCCCGGATTTACCGGCACCTGTTCCGATTATCAGCCACCGGCCGCAGCCGAACTCGTGCTCGACACCGCTGCGCGGCCGGTTGCCGAGGCGGTCGGCGAGATCGAGCGGATGCTGCTGGCGGACCATGTGCTGTTGCAGGAGCCCGGGGATTTCGGCGCCAATATCTGACGGAGCACCCGTCTATTGCCTCCGCACAAGGCAAAATCTGTCATCGCGCGGAGTCAATTTGTAAATTTTGTAAAAATAATTTTGCAAAATCGCAACGCTTAGTCGCAACCCTGCACCCTAGGTCTAATAGCTGCCATGCAGCAAAGCCCTTCTCTTTGAGGGGCATTTATCGTTAGATCGTTTGAATTCAATTCATTTCGGCGGACATTTCATTCCATTTTCTGAAATGGTCGCCGGTGGCTGTTGGGAATAGGACTGAAATGACTCGCACAGAAATCACCGGCCTGAAAATCTCTCCTGTCCTCGCGCAATTCGTCGAGCAGGAAGCCGTGCCCGGCACCGGCATTTCCGCCGAGACATTCTGGAGCGGCGTGGCCACGCTGGTGAAGGAATTCGCGCCCGACAATCAGGCGCTTTTGGAAAAACGCGACGAACTGCAAAAGCAGATCGACGAGTGGCATCGCGCGCATCGCGGCAAGCCGATCGACCTCGCCGCCTACACCGCATTTCTGAAAGAGATCGGCTACCTCGTCCCCGAGCAGCCGACGCAGCCGGTGAAGACCGCCAACGTCGATGACGAAATCGCCCGCATCCATGGCCCTCAACTCGTGGTGCCGCTGAGCAATGCGCGTTACTCGCTCAACGCCGCCAACGCGCGCTGGGGCAGCCTGTATGACGCGCTTTACGGCACCGACGCCATTCCCTACGACGCCGGGTACAACAAGAACGGCTACGACAAGAATCGCGGCGCCAAGGTCATCGCCAAGGCGAAGGAATTTCTCGACCAGTCCGTGCCGCTCGCCAAGGGCAGCCATGCCGACGTCACCGGTTACTCCGTCGAGAAGGGCGAACTCGTCGCCCGGTTCGCGGACGGATCGAGCGCGCTGAAGAATCCCGCGCAGTTCATCGGCCATCGCGGCAATGCCGCCGCTCCCGCAGCGATCCTGTTGGTCAATCACCGCCTGCACATCGACATCGTGATCGATCGCACCGCGACGATCGGCAAGGACGACCCTGCCGGCGTCAACGACATCGTCATCGAATCCGCCGTGACGACGATCCTCGACATGGAGGACAGCGTCGCCGCCGTCGATGCCGAGGACAAGGTCCTGATCTACCGCAACACGCTCGGCCTGATGCAGGGCACGCTCAAGGCGCAATTCGTCAAGGGCGGCAAGACGCTTCATCGCGCACTGAACGACGACCGCATTTATACCGGCCGCGACGGCAAGGAGATCACGCTGCCCGGCCGCAGCCTGATGCTGGTGCGCAACGTCAGCATCCACATGTACACCGACGCCGTGCTCGATGCGGCCGGCCATGAAATTCCGGAAGGCATCCTCGATGCAGCGATCACCGCGCTGCTCGCGTTGCACGACCTCAAGGCGCGCCGCAACAGCCGCGCCGGTTCGGTCTATATCGTGAAGCCGAAGCTGCACGGCCCGGATGAAGTAGCTTTGACCGCGCGTCTGTTCGGCCGCGTCGAAGAAGTGCTCTCGCTTCCGACCAACACGCTCAAGGTCGGCATCATGGACGAAGAGCGCCGCACCACCGTCAACCTCAAGAACTGCATCCAGAACGCTTCCGAGCGGGTCTGCTTCATCAACACCGGCTTCCTCGACCGCACCGGCGACGAAATCCACACTTCGATCGAGGCGGGCCCGATGGTCCGCAAGGCCGAGATGAAGGCCAGCGCCTGGATCAAGGCCTACGAGGATTCCAACGTCGATAACGGCCTGCTCGACGGCCTCCCCGGCCATGCCCAGATCGGCAAGGGCATGTGGGCCGCGCCCGACAAGATGGCGGACATGATGGCGCAGAAGATCGCGCATCCGCAGGCGGGCGCCGCGACCGCGTGGGTGCCTTCGCCGACCGCGGCCACGCTGCACGCGATGCATTACCATCTCGTCGATGTCGATGCGCGCCAGAAGGAATTGAAGTCGCGCCCGCGCGCCAAGCTCTCCGACATCCTCACCATTCCGCTCGCCAATTCGAACTGGTCCTCGGACGACGTCAAGGAAGAGCTCGACAACAACTGCCAGAGCATCCTCGGCTATGTCGTGCGCTGGCTCGATCAGGGCATCGGCTGCTCGAAGGTGCCGGACATCCACAATGTCGGCCTGATGGAAGACCGCGCCACGCTGCGCATCTCCAGCCAGTTGCTCGCCAACTGGCTGCACCATGGCGTGATCGACCGCGATCAGGTGATGGAGGCGCTCAAGCGCATGGCCGTCATCGTCGACAAGCAGAACGAAGGCGATGCGGACTACACGCCTATGGCGCCGCGCTATGACGGCATCGCCTTCCAGGCGGCTTGCGACCTGATCTTCAAGGGCCGCGAGCAGCCGAACGGCTATACCGAGTTCATCCTCCATGCGCGCCGCCGCGAGATCAAGGAAGCGGCGCGGCGGAAGCTGGCGTCTTGAGGACAATCACATCGGCAGACAAAAAGCCCGGCTCACGCCGGGCTTTTTCGTTCTAGAACCAGCAATTCGTCATGGCCGGTCGTCCCGGCCATGACGAGTTGGTTGATTTTTCGCCACACAAATCGCTTCAGAGCGTGATGTATCGCACCAGCGAGAGAATGCCGATGATGATGACGACGATGCGGATGATCTGCTTCGCCCGCCCCTCGATCGGCAGCATGTTGACCAGATACAGAACCAGAATAACGACGACGAACGTAATCAATGCGCTGATGAGCAAATTCATGGTGGCCCCGTTTGTCTGAATACGGCGACCGCAAGTCGCCGCTCTCAGTTCGTCAACGCGCCAGGGAACCCAAAGTTCCCGCCGGGGAACGTGTTACTGCGCCGCCACCACCGGGACAGTCGCGAAGCGCGAGGACGCACCCTTGGTCGCGGGACTGACCTTCAAGGTTACACGCCTGGAGTTGCCTGTCGTCGACAAGGTGCCGTCTGCATTGGCAACGAGATCACCCTTGTGCAGGGTCGGGTCGTCCTTGGCGTCGACATGCGCAAGCCCGCCCGGCGTCTTGCCGTTGCAGGTGCAGCCGCTCACCAGTTCGCTGCGGTAACGGAAAGCGTTGGGAAGCGTCGAGTAAGGCTTGCCGCCATCGGTGGCGGCGTTGTCGATGTCGCTTCCATACACGACCTTGGTCGCGCTGGCGGGGCAAAGGCTTTGACACATCCCGGCCTTGCTATCGCTGCCGGTATCACCCATCGGGAAATAGCGGCCGTCACAGGTGCGCACGCAATACGCCTTCGAGGAGCCCGCGGCGAACCGCGGCTGGACCGGCGCACCATCATCATAGCCATAGCCCGGCTCGGCAAACGGCATCGAGGGTGCATGCCGACTCGGCGCAAACCCGCCGAACAGTGCGGAAAAGAAATCCTGAGCCTGCGCGGGCGCGCTTGCGGCAGCGGCGGAGATCACCATCAAAACACCCGCGGCGCAGGCCGTACGTTTCGTCCATCGCCGGCTTTTAGATCGCATCGAACTCATCCTCATGCCCATCCAGCGCGTGTAACGGAGCAACGTTAATCCAGCCTCGACAACTGCAGCGGCCGGCCTGCTGTTTCCGTCGCTCTGGTTAGCGAGGCCTGAGACGGCATCGCGCGTTTTGCTTCAAATTGCGGAGATCGGCCTTTCGGCAGCACGATCACCTTGGCGCCGACCTTCACGCGGTTGAAGAGATCTTCGACATCGGTGTTGGTGAGGCGGATGCATCCGCTGGAGACGAACTTGCCGATGGTCGAAGGATCGTTGGTGCCGTGGATACGGTAATCGCTATGACCCAAGTACATCGCCCGCGCGCCGAGCGGGTTGCCCGGCCCGCCCGCGACGAAGCGCGGCAGATAGGGCTGGCGCGCGATCATCTGCGCCGGTGGATGCCAGTCCGGCCACTCCGCCTTGCGCGAAACGGTCTGCACGCCCGACCATGTGAAGCCTTCCCGGCCAACGCCGACGCCATAGCGGACGGCCCGGTTGCCGCCGAGAACGAGATACAAATACGTGTTGCGGGTATCGATAATGATCGTGCCCGGCGCCTCGCGGCTGGTGTACGACACCACGGCGCGCTGCAGCCGATCCGGCAACGCGGCGTCCTCTGAGGCTTCATCGTTGGGAATGTCCGTCTGCACAGCCGAACCCTGTGGCCATGACATGCCGGGCTGCGCCGCGTAACTCAACGACTGCGCCGAAACCGGCGCGGCCATCATCATTGCCGCCGCCACCACGGATGCGCCTGCGCTCCATCTGATCGCGCGCAATGCGAAGGCATTCCTCACACCGCCAGCCGAATTCTTCACAGCCAGATCACTCATGACACCACGCCTCCGCGCATCCCATGATGCGAGCGGCAAGCCAATGCGCGGATCAGCCTTGCGGTTCCGTCACGCGGCTGGATCTCGATCACAAACACCCCTTAAGAAGGCGGAACCATTCCCCGATCTGCTCCGTTATGACGCCTGCCAGTGCGGAGTTTCTCCGTGCGGAGATGTGTGCCGGAAGGGCTGTTTCGTCGCCTCGGAGAAGCGAACGGCATTCTCGCAAGTTTTTCAGTTGAGGCCTTTGACGGATGCCGATCGAGCGAAAAACCCATGCGTGAACGCGCGATCGAGACTGTCGGCGAGCCACTTCCGGAAAGCGCCGTCACTTCGCCTCCCATCATCCAGCGCTCTGACATCGTCACCTTCTGTCTGGTGGCGCTGCTGATCCTCTCCATCATCGCCGTGCTGTATATCGCGCGCGCATTCTTCCTTCCGGTCGTCACCGCGGCCATTCTCGGCACGATGCTCTCGCCGGCGGCGAAACGCCTTGAAGCCTTCCGGGTGCCGCGTCCGGTTTCGGCGGCGCTGATCGTCATTCTGACATGGGCGGCTTTCGTGCTGATGATCGGGCTGATCTCGGTGCCGGTGATGGACTGGTTCGGCAAACTGCCCGAGCTTGGCCCCATCCTGAAAGACAAGATGCATGTGTTCGACCGCCCGCTCGCGGTCTGGCATCAGTTGCAGGTGATGCTGGGAACGCCGGACACGGCGGAGCCGTCGTTCCAGTTTCCAAAGGTGGCGTGGGTGCAGCCCACGATCGAATTCCTCTCTCCGACCTTCACCGAAATCCTGCTTTTCTTCGCGGTGCTGGTTCTGTTCATCGCAAGCTGGCCGGATTTGCGCCGCGCGCTGGTGATGAACTTCCCGAACCACGACTCACGCCTGCGGGTGCTGAAGATTCTCAACGCCATCGAAACCAATCTCGGCGGCTATCTTCTCACCGTCACCCTCATCAATGCAGGCGTCGGTATCGCCACGGGCCTCGCATGTGCCGTCGCGCAGATGCCGAACCCGGCGGGGCTCGGCGGGCTTGCCGCGACGCTGAACTTCATCCCCATCATCGGGCCGATCCTGATGTTCGCGATCCTGCTGTGCGTCGGTGTCGTTGCGATGCCGACGCTGGCGGGCGCGCTTGTGGCCCCGCTCGCCTTTGCGGCTATCGCCTTCATCGAAGGGCATTTCGTCACACCGACGATCATCGGGCGGCGGTTGTCGCTCAATGCGCTCGCGGTCTTCCTCGCGCTGGCGTTCTGGACCTGGCTGTGGGGCCCGATGGGCGCGTTTCTATCCTCTCCGCTGTTGATCGTCGGGCTCATCATCAAGGAGCACACGATGCCCGAGCGCGACCAGCCGCTGCCGCCGGACTGACGCTGCGGAACCTTCTGCGGCGCGAGCGCGTTTGTGCCGCACACACCCGCATTAAGCGGACACCCACTGTCGCGTAACAGGAAATCCACATGACCGATCAAGCCGCTCTGGACCGCCTTCAGAAAGATTTCGATGCCGTCAGAAAAGACGTTTCGAACCTCACCCAACAACTTACCGAGTCGCTGAATTCGCTGGCCGGCGACGCCCAGACCCGCGCTAGGCGCGGCTACAAGCAGGCGCGGGCGCAGGTCGATGCCGCGGTCTCCGATGCCGCCGAGCGTGGCAGCGCCGCGCTCGACATGGCGCAGGATGCCGCCAATTCCCTCGAAGAGACCATCGAGGACGCCATCACCGAACGCCCTATCGCGGCCGTCGGTCTGGCCATCGGCCTCGGTTTCCTGATCGGCGTGACGTGGCGCCGCTAGCTTTTTGAACCTTCAAGGCGGGCGCGCCGGCGGCCGCCTTTTTCATTTGTCTTCATTTGTCCTGTTGGATTCATCGAGGCTTTCATGCTCGACAAGTTCGTTGACGATCTGAAGGAAAGCGCGGGGACCGCGATGAGGCTCACCTCGCTCGCCGTCGCCGTCGCCGTCTGCCTTTTCATCACCACCGGCTTCCTGTGCGCGGCGGCTTTCATGGCGGTGCTCGATCAATACGGGCCGATCTATGCCTGTCTCGCGGGAGCGGCCGTCTTCTTCGTCTGCGCCGCGATGGCCGCGATCTGCTATGCGCTACGTAAGAAGGCCATCCGCGAGCGCCCTGTCGAGGCTGCGAAGTCCACGCTGCAGACCGCGCTCAGCGATCCGATCGTGATGGCTACAGCGCTGCAGGCGGTGCGCGTCGTCGGCGTCAAACGGCTGGTGCCCCTGCTCACGATCGGCGGCATCGCACTGGGGCTGATGTCCAAGCGGACACATTCAAAAGAGTGATCGCCCAAAAGAATGGTCGCCCGCGACAGCGCGGGCGACCGTCAATCATCCTCTCAATCGAAAATGTCAGGTGACGCAGCGTGAGGGCTGAAGCAGTTTTGCCACGGGCGTCAGCACGCTGACGGAAGGCTCGCAAGCCACCATGCGCTTGCCGGTCGAGGCCCGGCCTGCAGGAGCAGGCGACACTTTATCCTCCGTCGCATTTCCACCACTTGGCAAAAGCACGCGCATCATCACCGAGCTGTCGGCACCCGGCAACCGAAACGAAACGGTCAAGTTCTGTCCCTGCAAATTTTGCCCCTGAACGGCTGGAGCCGTCAGGCGGTCGCCTTTCGCGGCGCGCACGACCTGAGGCGTCACGCCAGATTGCGCCGCCGCGACCTGCTGCTGTTGCAGATCGCCCTTCGCTGCCACTTCGAGATGAACGGTGCCGAACGCCAGCGTCGCCGCGGCTGCACCCAAAATTCCTGAAGCCAACTGAAACATGGTCGTCGTCGCTTTT
>Ga0182735_1002846_pt1 | contig 10193 bp, 9 predicted proteins | sample eDN5th30CKraftMG_FD_128524 | JGI IMG/M metagenome (GOLD analysis project Ga0182735, IMG submission 128524) | Enriched Miracle-Growth compost microbial communities from Emeryville, California, USA - eDNA 5th pass 30_C Kraft MG (version 2) (version 2) ... | reverse complement strand
CGTAGTGCAGCGCCACCGCCGTGACGGTCCCGACCACGTCGCCGCCGGCGCGGACCTCCGCGCCGGGGACGGGCAGCACGCTGTCGCTCCCGTCGAGGTGCAGCGCCACGAGACGGCGCGGGGGATGGCCGAGGTTGTGCACCTTCGCGACCGTCTCCTGTCCGCGGTAGCAGCCCTTGTCGAGGTGGACGGCCGTGCGCAGCCAGTCGAGCTCGTGCGGGATCGTCCGCTCGTCCACGTCGGCGACCGAGGGGCGCCACGCGGCGACGCGCAGGGCGTCGACGGCGACGGAGCCCGCCAGCGCCCGCTCGCCCGCCGCGGCCTCGGCGACGAGGCGCCCGCGCTCGGCGCGCGACACGATCGCCTCCGCCCACGGCCGGTCGTATCCGGGGTGGGGCTCCTCGAGCGCGTATCCCGCGCCGCCCGGCCCGACCTCGGGCCACGGGTCGCGCCACAGGAGCGGCGTCCCCGCAGGCGCCTCGACCGCGACGCCGCCGAAGGCGCCGGGCGCGCCCGCGATCACCGCGTAGTCCTCGTCCGCGTCGCGCGGGTCGACCCGCAGGCGGAACCGCATCCTCTTCAGCCACGCGAGCAGGTCCGCCGCCCGCGCCCGGTCGACGATGAGCCACGTCGTCACCCCGTCGTCGAGCACGGCCGCGGCGTGCTCGACCCGCCCCTGCGGGTCGAGCACCAGGAGCTCCGTGCTCTCCCCCGGCACGAGGCGGGCGAGCGCCTGCGAGGTGACGGAGTCGAGCCAGCTCAGCCGGTCGGGGCCGGAGACGGCGAGGACGGCGCGGTCGTCGCGCACCGCGAGCGCGCGGCCCTCGGCGAGGGCGCGCTGCTCCGCGAGGGGCGAGCCGGCGTGCCGGAGCCCCGCGTCGTCGACGACGGCGCCCGGGATCGCGCGGAGCCCTTCGTCCATCAGTCCGCCTTCGCGAGTCGTGCGGACGCATGCGCCGACAGCTCGGTGCCGAGCGCCGCGATGTCCCACGCCCACAGGAGGTGCCCCTCCACGAGCCCGTACATGCGCGTCGCGGCGGCGTAGGGCTTCGCCCCCGCCGTCCGGACGACGGCGTCCGTCGCGATGTCGATGCGGGGCCCGCGCGCCTGCCCGAGGTAGAGCTCGCAGACGCCGTCCGCGCGGACGATCGAGACCTCGATGTCGAACCCGCCCTCGGCGTTGCGGAGCAGCTCGACGTCGTCCGCCGTGCGGACGACGGGCGCCGTGATCGCCGGGAGGAGCGCCGGCCCCGGATCGGCGTCGGTCGCGGGGCGGGAGAGGCGCCAGTACCCCATCTCCGCGAGGAGCGGGACGCGCTCCTCCTCCGGCGACTCGGGGAGCCGCCAGGCGGACGCGGAGTAGTTGAGATAGGGTCCGCCGTCGTGGCTGAAGCTCACACGGTGGAGGAACTCGCCGTCGAAGCGGTGGCCGGAGGCCTCGTAGTCGATGACGCCGGTGCCCTCCCAGACGCCGACGAGCCACGCCAGCGGCGCGAGGTCGGCGGGAAGGTCGGTCGGCAGCTCGAACACGACGCGACCCGTCAGCGCTGGCCGCGGTACAGGTTCTTGATCACCACGCCGGACACGAACAGGATCGCGACGGTCGCGAGGCCCAGCAGGCCGACGAAGAAGAGTTCCAGCGCGACGAGGTCCATGACTTCTACCTTAGACCGGCTCAGACGGGGAAGAGCGCTGCGATCCCGAAGCCGATGCTCGCGATCCCGAGGACGACGAGCGCGCCCAGCACGCCCAGCGCGACCCGCTCGATGAACCGCCGCGACCGGCCGGACCCCAGCTCCAGGACGAACGACAGCACGAGCGAGCCGCCGAGGGCGATCGCCACCCACGGCGCGCGCCACTCCGGCGGCGCGAAGATCCCGATCGCCACGCCGGCGAGAGCGGCCGCGATCCAGACCGCGACGATCCCGCCGAACGAACGGCGCGGGGCGAGCGGCGCATCCATGCTTCTAAGATAAGGGGGCACGGCGCGGCCCGCCCCGCCGGGGAGGACTACGTGGCACAGCTTCTCATCCTGAGTTCCGCGCACGGCGGCGGTCCCGCGCTGCCGTCGCTGGAGCTGCTGAGCCATCGCGTCCGCCAGATCCCCGCCGAGCCGGCGCAGCTCGTGAACGCGCCCAACGCCGACGTCATCTTCGTCGACGCCCGCGCGGACCTCGTCGGGGCGAAGTCGCTGTGCAAGATCCTCAACACCACGGGGCTCGACGCCCCGCTCATCCTCATCGTGACGGAGGGCGGCCTGACCGCCGTCTCGCCGGACTGGGGCGTGGACGACGTCGTCCTCGTCAGCGCCGGCCCCGCGGAGGTCGACGCCCGGGTGCGCCTCGCGATCGGCCGCGTCGCGAAGGAGCAGGTCTCGACCCGCATCCAGACCTCCGGCATCACGATCGACGAGTCCTCCTACTCCGCGAAGGTCCACGGGCGCCCGCTGGACCTCACCTACAAGGAGTTCCAGCTCCTGCACTTCTTCGCGACGCATCCGTCCCGCGTCTTCACGCGCGAGCAGCTGCTGAGCGAGGTCTGGGGATACGACTACTTCGGCGGCACGCGGACGGTCGACGTCCACGTCCGGCGCCTGCGCGCCAAGCTCGGCGACCTCGAGCAGCTCATCGGCACCGTGCGCAACGTCGGCTACCGCTTCAACGTCTACGAGGACGATCAGCCTCCGGCGGGCCCGCGCTCCTCCTAATTCACGCACCCGTCACCTTCCCCTGACAGGATGAACGCATGATCGAACACGACGTGCTCGACACGGGCCTCGGAGACGCGGACGACGACGACTTCGACGCGGCGATCGAGAGCTTCGACAGCGAGCTCCCCGAGAATCGCTACCTCGATCGCGAGCTGAGCTGGCTCGCCTTCAACCAGCGCGTCCTGGAGCTCGCGGAGGACCCGACGGTCCCCCTCCTGGAGCGGGCGAACTTCCTGGCGATCTTCGGCAGCAACCTCGACGAGTTCTTCATGGTCCGCGTCGCGGGCCTCCAGCGCCGCATCGTCACGGGCCTCGCGGTGCCGACCAACGTCGGCCGCGCGCCGCAGGACGAGATCGCCGACATCGCCCGCGAGGCGCACCTGCTGCAGCTGCGCCACGCCGAGGCCTGGCGGCACCGGGTGCGCCCCGCCCTCGCCGACGCGGGCATCGAGTTCCTCGCGTGGAGCGAGCTCTCCGACGACGACCGCTCGCGCCTCTACGACTACTTCCAGGCGCAGGTGTTCCCCGTGCTCATGCCGCTCGCGGTCGACCCGGCCCACCCCTTCCCCTACATCTCCGGCCTCTCCCTGAACCTCGCGATCCGCGTCCGCAACGCGCGGACCAGCCGTCAGGAGTTCGCGCGCCTCAAGGTGCCGCCCATGCTCCCGCGCTTCGTGGAGGTCTCGAGGGAGGGGGGCCGCATCCGGTACATCGCCCTCGAGGACCTCATCGCGAACAACCTCGGCGACCTCTTCCCCGGCATGGAGGTCGTCGACCACCACGCCTTCCGCGTCACGCGCAACGAGGACGTCGTGATCGAGGAGGACGAGACCGAGAACCTCATCCAGGCGCTCGAGGCCGAGCTGCTGCGGCGCCGGTTCGGCCCGCCGATCCGCCTCGAGGTCGCCGACGACATGGACGACGTGACGCTCCAGCTCCTCGTGGAGGAGCTCGGCATCACGGAGCAGGAGGTCTACCGCCTCCCCGCGCCGCTCGACCTGCGCGGCCTGTTCCAGCTCGGCCGCATCGATCGTCCCGACCTGCGCTATCCGCCGCACGTCCCCACGACCGCGCTCGCGTTCCAGCCGGGCGACAACAACGAGCGCGTCGACATCTTCTCGGTCCTGCGCCAGGGCGACGTGCTCGTGCACCACCCGTACGAGTCGTTCGCGACGAGCGTGCAGGCGTTCCTGGAGCAGGCCGCGAAGGATCCGCACGTCCTCGCCATCAAGCAGACGCTCTACCGCACGTCGGGCGACAGCCCGATCGTCGAGGCGCTCATCGACGCAGCGCAGGCCGGCAAGCAGGTCCTCGCGCTCGTGGAGGTGAAGGCCCGCTTCGACGAGGCCGCCAACATCGTCTGGGCCCGCAAGCTGGAGAAGGCCGGCGTCCACGTCGTGTACGGCCTCGTCGGGCTCAAGACGCACTGCAAGCTCCTGCACGTCATCCGCGAGGAGGACGGCGCGCTGCGCAGCTACAGCCACATCGGCACGGGCAACTACAACCCCAAGACGAGCCGGCTGTACGAGGACTTCGGCCTCTTCACGGCCAACGAGGAGGTCGGCCGCGACCTCACGCGCCTGTTCAACGAGCTCTCCGGCTACGCGATCGAGAAGAAGTTCCAGCGCCTCCTCGTCGCGCCGCTCCACCTGCGCAAGGGCCTCATCCGGCTCATCGACCAGGAGCGCCACCACGCCCTCGAGGGCCGGTCCTCCAGCATCCGCATCAAGGTCAACTCGATGGTCGACGAGCAGGTCATCGACGCGCTGTACCGGGCGAGCCAGGCCGGCGTCCCGGTCGAGGTCTGGGTGCGCGGCATCTGCAGCATCAAGCCCGGCGTGCCGGGGATGAGCGAGAACATCCGCGTCCGCAGCGTGCTGGGCCGCTACCTCGAGCACTCGCGCATCTTCTCCTTCCACAACGACGGCGACACGCAGGTGTACATCGGCAGCGCCGACATGATGCACCGCAACCTCGACCGTCGCGTCGAGGCGCTCGTGCGCGTGGTCGCGCCGGACGAGATCGTGCAGCTGAACGACCTGTTCTCGCTCGCGATGAGCGACGGCACGAGCTCCTGGTGGCTCGGGCCGGACGGGGAGTGGACGCGGCACAGCGTCGGCGGGGAGGGGCAGCCCCTCGTCGACCTGCAGGAGGACACGATGGCGAACGTCCAGCGGCGGCGCCGCTCCCGGACGGTGCGATGACCGTCGCCGCCGTCTACGCGGCGGGCGGAGTGGTCTGGCGGCTCGTCGAGGGGAGACTGCGCGTCCTCCTGATCCACCGGACGCAGTACCGCGACGTCACGCTCCCCAAGGGCAAGGTCGAGTCGGGCGAGACGCTCGTGGAGACGGCCGTGCGGGAGATCCACGAGGAGACCGGCATCCGCGTGCGCCTCGGCGTGCCGCTCGGCGTCTCGCGATACCACCTGCCGAGCACGCGCGAGAAGATCGTGCACTACTGGGCGGCGGAGGCGACCGACGCGGCGATCCGCCAGTCGGCGTTCGTGCCCAACAAGGAGATCGCGGCCGTCGAGTGGGTGACGCCCAAGCGGGCGCTGTCGTACCTCAGCTATCCGGTCGACGTCGACATCGTCCAGCGCTTCCTGCGCTACGCGGACGACGGCGTGCTCGCAACCTTCCCGATCGTCGCGCTGCGACACGGCAAGGCCGTCGCCCGCGACCAGTGGGACGGGGCGGACGCCACACGCCCGCTCACAGCCCGGGGCGAGCGGCAGGCCAAGGCGGTCGTGGGGCCGCTCCGCGCGTTCGGCGTGCGCCGCATCGTCGCCAGCGACGCCGTCCGCTGCGTCGAGACCGTGACCCCGCTCGCGCGGGCGCTCGACCGCAAGGTGCACGCGAACCACGCGCTCAGCCAGGACGCCTGGGAGCTCGGGGAGTCCGACCCGCGCACGGTCGTCGGCAAGCGCGTCCGCGCGCGGACGCCCGTCGTGCTGTGCTCGCACGGCCCCGTCCTGCCGGACATCCTGAACGAGATCGCGCTCGCGACCGGCACGCTGCGCAGCGCGCACCTCGGCAACGCCTCATCGCTCGAGGTCGGCGCGTTCTCCGTCGTCCACCTCTCGGAGACCAACCCGGGCGCGGGGATCGTCGCGATAGAGACCCATCCCCCGACCGTCTGACGCCCGGCGTCGGGGCGGGAACGCGCGCCGGGATTCCGACCCCCGTTCACCTCCCGTTCACCATCGGAGCGCAGTCCCTTAAGAGTCGCTGTCTACGTTCAGGGATCGAGCCCTGCACCGGGCAAGAAGATCCCCTGAATGTGAAGGATTCACAGTGAAGCTCACTCGTATCGCTCAGGTCGGCGCGATCGTCGCCGTCGGAGCCATCGCACTCGCCGGCTGCTCGTCGAACACCTCGGGCAGCGGCAGCACCGGCACGCCGTCGGCCTCCTCCTCGGACGCCGCCTCGGTCACGTCGAACGTCGACCCCAGCCTCACGGGCACGATCACCGCGGGCGGCTCGAGCGCCCAGGGCAACGCGGAGAAGGCGTGGATCACCGCCTACAACGCCCAGGTCAAGGGCGTGACCGTCAACTACGACCAGTCGCAGGGCTCGGGCGGCGGCGTCACCAACTTCCTCAGCGGCGCCTACGACTTCGCCGGCTCGGACTCGCCCCTCAACGCCGACCAGACCACGCAGTCGGCCGCCCAGTGCACGGAGGGCGGCGTCAACATCCCCGTCTACCTCGACGGCGTCGCGATCATCTTCAACATCCCGGGCGTGACGAGCCTCAAGCTCTCCGGCGAGACGATCGCGAAGATCTTCAACCTGCAGATCACCGACTGGTCCGACCCGGCCATCACGGCGGACAACGGCACCGCCCTCCCGGCCGGCGCGATCACGACGGTCGCCCGTTCGGACGGCTCCGGCACGACGCAGAACTTCACGAACTACCTCGCGGCGACGCAGGCGGCGAACTGGCCCTACCCGGCCGCGAACAGCTGGCCTGTCTCCGGCAACGTCTCGCTCCAGAAGGGCGGCTCGGGCGTCGTCAACACGGTCCAGTCCGGCACCGGCACGATCGGCTACGCCGACCACTCCGCCATCGGCCAGCTGAACTCGGCGTCGATCATCCAGGACGGCACCCCGATCGCGTTCACGCCCGAGGCCGTCACCGAGACGTTCGCGGTCGCCGCCGTCTCCGCCTCGAACGGCGTCCCGGGCGACCTGTCGATGAAGTTCGACTACACGAAGCTCACGACGGAGACCTACCCGATCCCGCTCGCGTCGTACGCTGTCCTCTGCTCGACGTTCAAGAACGCGGAGCAGGCGACGCTCACCACGAACTACCTCGGCTTCGTGGCGAGCACGGCCGGCCAGAACGTCGCGGCGAAGAACGCGGGGTCCGCACCGCTGCCCAGCTCGATCCTCGAGCAGGCGCAGAAGACCCTCGCCGCGATCAAGTAGCCCCCTTGTCAGCCCTGCCCCCGTTCGAGGAGACTTCCTCGGACGGGGGCAGACTGAGCCGGGCCCCCGAGCGGATCGCTCGGAGGCCGGGCTGAGTCGGACGCCGACGGCAGAGACCAACAACCCGAACACTCACCCGCCGCCCGGAATAAGGAGCGATCGTGTCGATGCGATACCCACAGGAACGCGATGTCTAGCGCGACCGCCTCGGCGCGTCCCGCCGTCAAGAGCCGCACGAAGCGCCGGGCGGGAGACACCGCGTTCCTGGGGCTGTCGACCGGCGCCGCGGTCTCGATCCTCGTCATCCTCGCGGGCGTCGCGATCTTCCTGATCATCCAGGGGATGCCGGCGATCACGGCGAACTGGACCGACAACACGTCGCTCAGCGCGATCCAGAACCCGGCGCACGTGCCGTGGGCGAGCTTCTGGGCGTACGTCGCACCGCTCCTCTGGGGCTCCATCTGGGCCTCGCTCATCGCGATGGTCCTGGGCACCCCCGTGGCGATCGGCATCGCCCTGTTCATCTCGCACTACGCGCCGCGGCGGGTCGCGGGCGCGCTCGGCTACGTCGTCGACCTGCTGGCGGCCGTCCCGTCGATCGTCTTCGGCCTCTGGGGCATCATCGTCATCCGGCCGCTGCTGCTGCCGCTGTCGGACTTCCTCAACCGGTACCTCGGCTGGATCCCGCTGTTCGAGGGGCCCGTCTCCTCGACCGGCTCCACGATGCTCGCCGGCGGCATCGTGCTCGCGGTCATGATCCTCCCGATCGTGACCTCGATCACGCGCGAGATCTTCCTGCAGACCCCGCGCCTGCACGAGGAGGCCGCGCTGGCGCTCGGCGCGACGCGCTGGGAGATGATCCGCCTCGCGGTGCTCCCCTACGCGCGCAGCGGCATGGTCTCCGCGATGCTGCTCGGCCTGGGCCGCGCGCTCGGCGAGACGATGGCCATCGCGCTCATCATCTCGCCGTCGCTGCTCTTCTCGGTGAAGCTCCTGACGGACGGCTACAACTCGCAGACGATCGCGGCGAACATCGCGCTGAACTTCCCCATCTCGGACGACATCCAGCGCTCGGCGCTCGTCGGCACCGGTCTCATGCTGTTCGTCGTGTCGTTCGGCGTCAACATGCTCGCCCGTTACATCGTCACCGCGTCCGGCCCGAGCGGCAACCGCGCCAAGCCGAAGCGCCGCAAGGAAGGAAAGACCGCGTGACCGCCTCCGCAGACGCCGGCGCACGGACGCATCAGTCCCCCTCCCGCAGCCTGACGAGCGGTCAGCTGCCCCGGTTCATCGAGCCGATGGTCCTCGTCGGCACGCTCGTCGTCGTCGGCCTCGTCGTCTTCCTCCTCACGCAGACGTTCAACATCGGCGTGTGGCTCTTCTTCTCCGCGGTCGTCTACCTCGTCGCGATCGGCGTCGGCTCGTCGATCGTCGAGAACCGGCGCAAGGCGACCGACCGCGTCGTGCGCGGCCTCGTCGTCACGGCGTTCGTGCTGGCGGTCATCCCGCTGGTCTCCACGCTCGTCACGGTCGTCGTGCAGGGCGCCTCGGTCGTCGACTGGCAGTTCATCACGCAGGTCGGCGGCACGACGTTCAACCAGGACACGCTCGAGGTCACGTACGTCCCCGGCGCCCTCCAGGCGATCGTCGGAACGCTCATCATCACGGGCATCGCGACGGTCATCTCGGTGCCGATCGGCATCCTGACCGCCGTCTACCTGACCGAGTACGCGCAGCCGAACAACCCGCTCCGCCGGGCGATCACGTTCCTCGTGGACGTCATGACGGGCATCCCGTCGATCGTCGCCGGCCTGTTCGCGTTCTCGCTGTTCGCGCTCATCGTCGGCCCGAAGGCGTTCAGCGGCTTCTCCGCCTCCATCGCCCTCTGCGTCCTGATGATCCCGATCGTCGTCCGGTCGACGGAGGAGATGCTGCGCCTCGTGCCGGCGGAGCTCCGCGAGGCCTCGTACGCGCTCGGCGTGCCGAAGTCGACGACGATCATGAAGATCGTGCTCCGCACCGCCATGAGCGGCATCGTCACCGGCGTCGTGCTCGCGATCGCGCGCATCGTCGGCGAGACGGCGCCGATCTTCATCGCGGCGAGCTTCACGGACTCGTTCAACGCGAACCCCTTCTCCGACCCCATGCAGACGCTCGCGGTCATGGCGTACACGAGCTACAGCTTCCCCACGACGGACATCGCGACCAGCCAGGCGCAGGCCTGGGGCGCGGCGCTGCTGCTGGTCATCCTCGTCGTGATCTTCAACCTCATCGCCCGCATCGTCGCGACCGTGTTCGCGCCGAAGAGCCGCTAAGCAAGGAAGGCGTCCCGCCGTGTCCAAGAGCATCGAAGTCAACAACCTCAACGTCTACTACGGCGACTTCCTCGCCGTCGAGGGCGTGTCGATGGAGATCGCGCCGCGTTCCGTCACGGCGTTCATCGGTCCGTCCGGCTGCGGCAAGTCCACGTTCCTGCGCACCCTCAACCGCATGCACGAGGTCATCCCCGGCGGCCACGTCCAGGGCGAGGTCCTCGTCGACGGCGAGAACCTGTACGCCTCGGGCGTCGATCCCGTCCTCGTGCGCCGCCAGGTGGGCATGGTCTTCCAGCGCCCCAACCCCTTCCCCACGATGTCGATCCGCGAGAACGTGCTGGCGGGCGTGAAGCTCAACAACAAGCGCATCTCCAAGTCGGACGCCGACGCGCTCGTCGAGAGGTCGCTGCAGGGCGCGAACCTGTGGAACGAGGTCAAGGACCGCCTCGACAAGCCGGGCGCCGGCCTCTCCGGCGGTCAGCAGCAGCGTCTGTGCATCGCCCGCGCGATCGCGGTGTCGCCCGACGTGCTGCTGATGGACGAGCCCTGCTCGGCCCTCGACCCGATCTCGACGCTCGCCATCGAGGATCTCATCGAGGAGCTCAAGAACGAGTACACGATCGTGATCGTGACCCACAACATGCAGCAGGCCTCGCGCGTGTCCGACAAGACGGTGTTCTTCAACATCGCCGGCACGGGCAAGCCCGGCAAGCTCATCGAGTACGACAACACGTCGACGAT
>Ga0182735_1002842_pt1 | contig 10201 bp, 7 predicted proteins | sample eDN5th30CKraftMG_FD_128524 | JGI IMG/M metagenome (GOLD analysis project Ga0182735, IMG submission 128524) | Enriched Miracle-Growth compost microbial communities from Emeryville, California, USA - eDNA 5th pass 30_C Kraft MG (version 2) (version 2) ... | reverse complement strand
GCCGTGCCCTTCGATCTGCGCGACGTGCTCGGCCAGGTGCTGCGTGTATTCGAACTGCAGGCGCGCCGCAAAGGCATCGCGCTGACGCTCGACGTCGCGCCGGGCGTGGCCCAAACGCTAACGGGCGACCCCACCCGCATTCAGCAAATCGTGCTGAACCTGGTGGGCAACGCCGTCAAGTTCACCGAGCAGGGCGGCATCCACGTCAGCGCCTGTCTCGAAGCCGCGCCGCGCACCGGCGCCCAAGATGACGGGCAACATGAAGGGCAAGATTGTGCGCTAGATATGACTGCGCGCGCCGATGCGCGGGCGTCCGCTTTGCCCGAAGTGCAGCACATCGCGCTTACGGTCGCTGACACAGGCGTCGGTATTCCCGAGTCGGTACACAGTCAGCTGTTCCAGGCGTTTACCCAGGCCGATATTTCCACCGCGCGGCGATACGGCGGCAGCGGCCTGGGGCTGGCCATCTGCCACAGGCTGGCCGGCCTGCTGGGCGGCTCCATACGCCTGCTGCACAGCGCGCCAGGGCAAGGCAGCGCTTTCCAGGTGAGCTTGCCGCTACCCGTGGCGCACGCTTCCGCCACCGTCAACGCGATTACCGGCACTATCGATGCCAGCGCCAGCGCCAGCGCCAGCGCCAGCGCCAGCGCCGATGCGAGCGTCAACTCAGACATCGATAGCGGCCCCGACGCCGGCGCCGACCAGGCGGCTCGGCTCGCCGCCCGCCCCGCTTCTGGCGCCCAAACCGCACGCGTCCTGGCCGTGGACGACCACGAACCTTACCGCATCATCCTGCGCCAACTGATGCTTCGGGCCGGCCTGAACTGCGACACCGTGGCCGACGCCGAACAGGCGCTCGAAGCCCTGCGCCAGCACGACTACGCCATGCTGTTTACCGACTGCCAGATGCCCGGCATCGACGGCTGCGAACTTGCGCGGCGCGTGCGCCAGCAAGAAGCGCAAGCGCAGCGGCCGCGCCTGCCCATCGTGGGCGTGACGGCCGACTGCAGCACTCAGCAGATGCAGCGCTGCCGCGCCAGCGGCATGGACGACTACCTTGCCAAGCCCGTCGCTTTCATCGACCTGCAAAAATGCATCAATAAATGGATCAACTGAACCCGTGACCAGCGTACTCATCGTCGACGACCATCCTTCGTTGCGGCTGATACTCAGGCAGCAACTGTCCCAGATGCTGGGCGTGTCGCAGATCATCGAGGCCGGCACCGGCCAGGACGCCGTGCAGGCCGTGCGCCAGCACGAGCCCGGCCTCGTCATTCTGGACATCGATCTGCCCAAGATCAACGGCCTTGAGGCCATTCCCCGCATCAAGCTTATCAAGCCCGACATCCGCATTCTGGTCATTTCCGCGCAAGATCCCGTCGTTTTCGCGCCGCGGGTCAAGGCGGCTGGCGCGCAAGGCTACATCAGCAAGGTGCAGGAACTACCTGAAATCGTGCGCGCCATCGAAACCGTGCTGGCTGGCTACAGTGTTTTTCCCGATGTTGCCCATCGCCCGGTTCCAAGCAGCGATGCCGACGCCGCCAATAAAATCGAGCGGCTGTCCGACAAAGAAATCATCGTCATGCAGATGCTGGTGCGCGGCATGTCCAATAAAGACATCGGCGACGCGCTGTTCATCAGCAACAAAACCGTCAGCACTTACAAAACCCGCCTCATGGCCAAATTGGGTGTGGGTTCGTTGGTAGAACTGGTCGACTTCGCGCGCAGGCACCAAATCGTGCGCTAAGCCCGTGTGCCTTCCCGCCTACACACTTACCGCCATGCACCATGCCTTGATCCTGTCTACGCATCACGATCGCGCCGCCGGGCGCGGCCCGGCCGATATCTTGCGCGGGTTCGGCATGGCCGTGCGCGAAGCTGCCTGGCCGGCGGCCGCGCCTTTCGCCGATGTCGACCACGCTGTCGTTATCATCGAGCTATCGGTAGGCGAGGCCGCTCCCGATGCCGACCAACTGAGCCGGGCAGGGTTGGCGGGCGCCATCGTCCTTACCTGTGGCGCCGCGCCGGCTGGTGCGCCGTCCGTGCGTCGGCATTTATCCGATCCGGCCGACGAAGGCGCCATGGCCGTTGCGTTGACGGGCGCCGGCTATGCGGCGCCGATTCCAGATAAAGCGGCGCTGGCGCAGCAGCTTGGCGCCTTGGTGGACGACGATCCGTCGGTGGTGACGGAACTCGTCGCCAGTTTGCTCGACACCAATCAGTCTGACTTGCGCGACTTCCGCCAGGCCTGCGCCGCGCGCCGCTGGCCCGACGCCCGCGCTTGCGCGCATCGCATCAAGGGCACGGCACATCTGGTGGGCGCGCCCGCGCTGGTAGCGCTCAGCCAGCGCATTGAATTGCTGGCCCAGCATGAGCAAGGCGACACAGTAGCGGCGCTGGCCAGCCTGTACGTGCCCGCTGTGCAGCGCTTGTCGCAGACGTTGGCTGCGCTGGTTGGTTAAGACAATACGGGCTGTGGCAAGTGTGCCCGCAGCGCCGCTTGCAATTCCGCCAACCCTGCCGGCTTGAACAGCACGGCGTCCATGCCGGCGTCGATGGCTTGCTGGGCGTAGTTATCTTGCGCACCCGCCGTATAACCCAAGACCGGCATGCGGGCATTGGGTTCGGGGCCTGCCCGCAATGCGCGCACGAACTCCATGCCGTTCATCCTGGGCATGGCGCAGTCGCAGATCGCCAGCTTGAAAACCTGCCTGCCGACGGCTTCCAGCGCCTGCAGACCATTCTCGGCGCAGACGACGGCATGACCAAGCTTTTGCAGCTGGTGCTTAAGCAACGTACGGTTGGCCGCATGGTCGTCCACAACCAATATCGGCGCTTGCGGCTCGGGTGCATTGGCCTGGCCGCCTGGCGAAAGCTGAGGCAGCGCTTTTACGGGAAACCGCAGGCGAACCACCACGCGGGTGCCTTGATTCCGCTTGCTGCTAATGCGTATATACCCGCCCATGATGTCGACCAGCCGCTTGCAAATGGACAGCCCCAACCCGGCCCCGCCAACCGTGGCCGACGCCCCGGCTTGCACGAACGGGTCGAACAACGTGGGCAATACGGCGGGTTCGATGCCAATGCCGGTATCGCTGACGGCAAACTGCACCCATTGGTGTGCGTCGCGGATGCTGGTCGCGCGTATCTGAATTTGAATGCTGCCCTGTTCCGTGAAGCGTATCGCATTGGAAAGCAGGTTGTTCAGAATCTGCTTCAGCCGGAGCGGGTCAACCAAATGATGGTCGGCGACCATGGGCATGATGTCGACATCCAGCGCCACGCCTTTGCTGTGGGCCATGGGTGAAAACACACCAGAAACCTCGGCCGCAATATCGCGCAACGACACGATGGATGGCCGCAAGTCGAGCTTGCCGGCTTCCATTTTTGATAAATCGAGCAGATCATCTATTAACGCCAGCAGCGAGCGCGCCGATTGCAGGGCCATTTCCAGTTGCTGCCTTGCGGCGGCCGCCAGCGAGTCTTGCAACAGCGTGAGCTCCAGCATGCCCATGATGGCGTTCATGGGTGTGCGAATATCATGGCTGATGGATGCCAGGAAGGTGGACTTGGCGCGATACGCGGCTTCGGCGCGGTCGCGCGCCCCGGCCAGCTCGGCCAGGGCGCGGTGCCGTTCGGTAACGTCGAACCAGCCGCCGATCACCCCAATAACCTTGCCGCCTCCGCCGCGCAATGGCGATGTCCAGTGCTGCAGCGTAGCCGTGCCCGAGCGCAGCCGTACGGTGCGGTCTTCAATGGCCGGGGTGGCGCTGTTCATGGTAAGACGATATTGGCGTTCTAGTTCGCGGGCATCCAGAGTATTTGCGCCCATGGCGCGCAAGGTGGCTTCAACCGATGCAAGATTCAAGGCACTGCGAGGCTGGCCGCAAAGGTGCGCATATGCCCTATTGCATGCCGTCAGTTCCAGCTTGCTGTTGCGCAAGTAGATGGGCATGGGAATGGCGTCGAGCATCGTCATGTACGTGTGCAGCAGGCTTCTCATAGTGCGTAAGATGCGCCGTTGGCGGTGCATGCGGCCCACCAGAAGCAGGGCGGCGCCAACCGCCAGCGTGCCCGCCGCCAACGCCAGCAAGGAAGACCAGGCCAGGAACCCGCGCCACGGCTGTGCGGCCAGCATGGCCGCCAGCTGATCGTCCGTGGCGGTTGCCACGGATATGCAAACAAAAGCGATCCCGACAAAGCTCAAGGTCGAGCCTGCAAGGGTTAGCGCCAGGGGAAAGTTCTTGCGACGTGCCATAGTCGCAAGACTACGCGCTACTACAGCGTCATAAATGCAGAATTTTCGCGAAATGCGTCGGAAATTTCTGAACGCCCTGCGCGTGGGCGCGCAGAGTTTTTGTTTTATGGATAGGTAATCGTAAATGTGCCCGACGTTTTGGCGGAACCAGGGGTAACATTCGGCGCTACCTGCATATAACGGGCGCTTAGTTTCAGAGGCTGAGTGGGTTGGGATTGGGTCGTTACCATCGTATACCCCGTGCCATCCGCTATTATGGCTTCCGCACCTTCCTCCCCTAGGAGCTGAATGCCGACTCCAGTGGCAGTAGAAGTGCTGTCAAGTGCCATTATGCTATTAGTGTACGGAGCCGGAATGGTCGGGGCAGAGGGAACGGAAGGTTTCCAGCCCATTCTTATGGGCACGCCAGTAGGGCAGTCTGTCAGTTGAATAGTAAAATCCACTTCTGGCGAGGTAACCCCCGGTGTGGAGCCGGTGAAGTGGTGCGTACCCAGATCGACGACAGTAGAGCTTGGTGCTTTGCAGGTGTGCAGCTCAACGGTTACCGGAATGTTTACCAGTGCGACCCGGGCGTACCTGAGATAGGAAGTGCCGGGGAAGGTGTTGATGCTACTGCTGCGGGGCTGTATGTAGCCAATGTTACCTACGGGGAGACTTGTGCCGATTGAGACAGGCCCTAAGGCGATAAGTTCGACCGTTTGACTACGAGACATAACGCTGCTGTGGGTAGTCGTAGCATCTAACTTATAGGTATGCGTTTTGGAGAACGACGGTAGGTACATAGTTGATTCCGTCGATGTTTCGGCTCCGACAAAACGATAGCCAAGATTCGTTCCAGGAATAGTTGCTATGCCTCCTGGCAATGTCTTCCACGGTGGGATTAGCGTCAACTCAAGACGGGCGGTTACAGTAGGGTAGTTAATAACACCCCCCAGTTCGTTCCAGCAATATACGTTGCGATTTATGGTCTGCTGGTTCAGGGAATGGGTGCGGAGGGCCATGTTCGGAGGTGGATTTGGAGGAATCTGGACCGTGCTACCCGTGATGTTAAAGTTCACTGGGCTTACGCTAGAATTGGGAGAAAACTGGCAGTACATGTTGGCGGCGAAGACGATCGACGTAGGCATCATCGCCATGCCTGCCAGCACCAGCCCTCCCGCACTCAGCTTATACATAATTCGCTGGAATAGCGGTCGAGGACGTTGGTGATCAACAGCGAGGATCGCGCGCATAGCCAAGTGGAAGTACTGAGTGATATTCATATTCAGAGTCCCGTGGGCACGCACGTGCCCTGCAACAGGTGAAATGGTTGTTCAGCCTTTCGGGCTGCTTCGGGAAGGGCGTAGTCCACGGTGCATTGCTGCGCGGCCGTGGCGCCCCATTTGATGGTGATGCGGCCCTTGGTGTCTTTCAGGCTGCTGGCGATGATGCGGCTGCCCTGGGCCACGGTGCCGACCTGATTGCCGTTGCCGTCCAGCGCCTGGGCGCCGAAGGGCAACGCCTGGCCATCTGCCTGGCGCGCACGGATAACCGCCGCCTGCCCGCCGGCCTCGACCTCGAACTTCACCGGCACGATGGCGCCGGCCGTGGGCGCCACATGCTGGATGGTGGACTTGAATTGCACGCTCAGCGGCAGGCCATTGGGATCGACTTCGATGGTGTTTTGCGCGAAGGGAGTCAGGTTCGACACCACCCCGTAGCCGCGCGAATTGACGCGCAGCCCGCCCATGTTGGCGATGCGGGCGCCTGCCGCGCCCTGGGCGTCGACAATGGCGAAGGTATCGCCCAGAGACGGCGTTAGCGCGACCCCGCCGCCCCATGCCACGGCCGCGCCCGAAATGCTGGCGCTGGCCTGGCTGCTGTTGCTAGAGCGGCTGGCGCTGGCGCTCAGTTGCGCCAGGGGCGAGGTCCAGGAAGCATTGGCGCTGACGTTATTGCTATTGGCGCCTTGGCCGCCGTGCCGCGAGTGGCTGGCGCTGATGCCGTAGTACAAAGGGTTGTCAGAATCGCCCAGGCTGCCGTTGACGGTTTCATATATGGACGTGCTGCGGGTACGGTTGTTGCGCTGGATGGTGGTATTGGACCGCGGCGCCTTGGCGCCGCTGCCCAGCGGCAGGCTGAAGTTAAGCATGTAGGTGTTTTCCCACTTGCCCGAGTACGTGCTGTACTGCCGCGAGGCACTGATGTTGTAGTTCACCCGTTTGAACGAGTTGCTGTAGCCAGCCTGGTATTCGGTGTCGCGCCCGCTGTGGCCCCAGTAGTTCTGGCTATAGCCCGACAAATACAACGACCCCCAGCGCTCGCCCAGGGGTTGGTTCAGCATGACCTGAAGCCGCCCTTTTGCGCTGCCGTAGCCTCGGGGCAACGCGTAAAGAGAGTCGGCCGAACGCAGGGCCACGGTATCGGCCAGATTAAGAAAGCCATCGGTGGAATAGCGGTAGGCAGCCAGGGTGACGCTGGTAGCGGTGGGCTCGTACAGCCGCGAATAGCTCAGGCCGTAGCTTTGACCACGGCGGTCGGGCTGGTTGCGCAGACGGGCGCGGGCATAGGTGGCGTCCAGGCTGAAGGCGCCCCATGATGTGTTCAGCGCGGCGCCGACTTCGCCCGCCAAATAATGTTCGGACGCGGTGATTCCGCCATAGCCGGTTACCAGGTTGTTGAACCCGTGGCGCACCGTGCCTTGAAATACATATGGGGTTTCGCCGCCCATGGTGTTGCGGTATTGCCCTGCGGCCAGGCTGTAGCGTGTGGCGCCAGCCCGCAGTGCGTTGATGGGGGCCGAGAACGGCACGCGCGAAATATGCACGCTGCCGTCGGCTTCGGTTACCACGACTTCCAGGTCGCCGCCGTAGCCGGTGGGGTACAGGTCGTCGATCTGGAATTCGCCGGGCGCCACCGTGGTTTCGTAGATGACGATGCCGTTCTGGCGAATGCTGACGCGGGCGTTGCTGTTGGCAATGCCGTGTACCGTAGGCGCGTAGCCGCGCAGCGACTCCGGGTACATGCGGTCATCGCTGGACAGGCGCACGCCGCGCAGGTTCAAGCTTTCCAGCACGTCTCCTTCGGTAAAGAATTCGCCGGCGGTCAACTGGCTTTTGATGGGCGCCAGTGAGCGCTGCACGGAGGTCTGGATGCTTTCATAATGCGTACCCAGATTTTCTTGGTAGCTCAGATTGCCGCGATGGCGGAACCGCCACGCGCCAACGTTGAAGCCGCTGTCCAGGCCCAGGTAGCCTTGCGTGGACGCGCTGCCGTGCCGACTGTTGTAGCGGTATACGTTGGCGTTGTAGCGCAGCATGCCGGCCGTGATGCCTTCGTTCCAGTGGTCGGGGTCGACATAGCCGCGTGCGCTGCGGTTCAGCCAGATTTGCGGAATGCTCAGGTACAGGTGTTGTTCGCCGTTGTCGAACTCGGCGCGAGCGTCGGGAATAAGGCCGGGCAGCCGCACACAGGAATTTTCTTGCAACTGCGCTTGCGCGGCGTCGTCCAGCCGCTGCACGTTGACGCCAGCCGTCGTCAGTAAGTCGGTATCTACGCAGGGCTGTGGATAAGCTTCGCCGGCGTGCTGGCGCACGCGTACCGTGCCGCGCCCAACCCGTCTGTCGTTGACGACGATCGGTACCGTGTAGTCGCCGGGCGCGGCGAAGTTGCCCCGGTTGAAGCGGCTGATGTCCACCGGGGCGTCGCCCAAGCCGCGCAGCATGTCGATGTTGAACTGCACTTCGGCCACCTGGGCGGACGACGCTTCCGCCGCCACTGAAGCCCCGATGCCGCAGGCGAACAGCGCCGAGACCAGGCCGCATGCATAGCGCAGGGGCGGCAGATGAGAGCGGGAAGCCAGCATGATGCGTTTCCTTAGGCGAGCCGCGGCGCTAGCGCGAGGGCCCTTGCAGCGCGGCTTCTTCTTCGGTGATGCCGCCGTAGTCGTTGACGAACTGGTAGCGCACCCGCGTGCCGGCCGATGCCGTGGCCGCGCGGGGCAATGTCAGGGCGCGCGTTTCGAACGGCGCCAGCATGCCGGGCTCTTGCACGGCCAGGGTCTGCCCGCCGGTGGCGAGTTCCACCGCGGCAAAGCTGACGTGATAAGGCGTGGGGTTGCTTACCTGCAGTATTGGCTGGCTGTCTTTGGTGGCCAGTTGCCAGGTCAGCTGAGCAGGCGCTTGCGCTGCCGTGCCGGCCAAGCCGGCAGGCCGGAAGAACAGCTTGATGCGCGAGCGAAACGAGAATTGCAGATAGTTTTCGCCGTTGGCGGCGGCGGGCCGGGCGGGGACATCCAGCACATTCAGCCAGAAGACGCTTTCGCGGTCTTGCGGCATGGGTTCGCCGGAATGGATGATGCGCAGCGTCTGGCTCTTGCCAGGATCTACGCGTGACATAGGGGGAGACACCACAAAGGGCACTTCCAGCGTGGCGCGTTCGGCTTGTTCGGCGCCGGTATCCAGCCAGGTTTGTACCAGGCTGGGCGACTCGCCTTTATTGGTAAGCCGAACGGTTTGTTCGCCGCCCGCCGCGTCGTAGATGATGCGCGTGGCGCCGATAACGATGGAAGCATGCGAGATGGCCGGCGTGATAGCGAAGGCTAGCGCGGCGGTGGAAAAGGCGGCGTACAGATAGCGGTGCAGACGCATGAGAGTTCCTGGTAGTGCATGCCAGGGCCGCGGGTTGCAGGCCAGGCTGTTGGCAGCCGTGCCGGGGTACGGACGGCTGGAGAATGGGGCGCCCGGTAAGGCGCCCGTAGACACCGTAAGCCTGGTGGGCTTATTGGTAGACGATGGAGTAGGTGACGCTCGATTCGACGGCGCCCGCCGTGACCGGAGCCGTTGTTGCGTAGTAGCCGGCTTCGTACTTGAGGGTGGCTGCCCCGGCGTTGATCGAAAACGGCGTGCTTTGGGTGCTGGCAGCGCTGCCGACGGCAATGTTGTTCGTGCTACCGGCCTGCCGCAGCGCGATATCGACGCCCGATGCGGGAAGATTCGTAGCGATGTTCTTCAGCCGCCCTTGGGCAGTGACGTTGACACCCGGCTCGAAATTCGCCATGGCGGAAACGAGAGACCCCTGGCAACCCGTTAGCTTGATTTCGAACGGCGTCCAGCCTGCCGTTGCTGCCGTCGTTGCCAGTGCACTGACGTTGACCTGGGGCAGGACGACGGTCTCGGTTGAGTTGCTACTTCCATTGACATCGATGGTGCAGGAAGTGGACAGGATCTTCCCGGTGAAGGTAATGGTGCCATCGGCGGCGGCAGCGACATGCGCCGCGGCCAGGATTCCAGCGCCCGCAAGCAGGCCGGCAATACGAGAGAGTTTCATGATTGACTCCGTTAACAAGAAAGTTGAAAGGCTGGCGAACTGCCGGAACTTCGTAAGCCGATCGCAGCAAGACGGAGTCTAGAGATGAGGGGGCTTGCAGGGTTGACGAAAAATCTGACAGACGCAGGGGAAAGTTCTTGTCAGCATCAGACACTGCAAGTTGCGCCGGCGCGGCGGGGCTACTGGTAGACCAGGTTGTATTCCACGCCGGTGTGCACGGTGCCTGGCGACACCTGGCCCAGGGCGTAGTAACCGGCCTCGTATACCTGGGTGGCATGGCCTTGCAGCACAACGGGGGTGCTGCCCTGGCTGCCGGGTGGCGCGCCGATAAGAATGTGCCGGGTGCTGCCCAGTTCGCGCAGGGCGATTTGCACGTTGCCGGCGGAACTATGGCTGTCTGGGCTGAGGCGGCCGGTGGCCATGTCTACGAAGGCGCCGGGCTCGAAATGGGTGCGCACCAAGGCGTATCTGTTGCCACAGTGCCGCAAGGTTATGGCGAACGGCGACCAGCCCGCGGTCTGGCCATGTGTGGTTAGCGTATCAGTGCCGATGGCGGGCAGGTCTACCGTGAAACGCGGCGACAGGCTGCGCGCCACGGCAGGGTGGCCGCCCCCGATTTCACAGCTTTCGGCGACG
>Ga0182735_1002840_pt1 | contig 10205 bp, 11 predicted proteins | sample eDN5th30CKraftMG_FD_128524 | JGI IMG/M metagenome (GOLD analysis project Ga0182735, IMG submission 128524) | Enriched Miracle-Growth compost microbial communities from Emeryville, California, USA - eDNA 5th pass 30_C Kraft MG (version 2) (version 2) ... | reverse complement strand
TCGATATCAAGATCGTCACCGAAATCGATATCGAGTGCCTGTTCCAGTGCCTTTTCAACCTCAAGGTCGAGCTTCTGTGCCTTGGATTTGGAAGCCATTGTTTGCCTACCTCGTACTCATTACTGCGACGGCCGGACCACGAAAGAGCCGCTACAAAACTTTCTCCGCCATTTTGCATCGTATCGGCTCATGCCTGTTAAGGAAATAGGCGTCCTTTGCCGATAGCTAAAACTTTAAATACAAGGTTAACGGAAACCGGCTCAAATCATGAAAATTCGACATTTCCGGGCTTCTGGCATTTACCAGCAAGTTGTGGAAATCAATCCGGGCCGTTTCGATTGTACGAAAGAGCACTGTGAGTTTATTAACAAAATTACTCTCATTGCGTGCGCTTGATTTGCCGATCAATCTCGTGATTGCATAGGCCCGGCAGGGGATTCTATCTGTTGGTCCTCACACCCACTACCTTTGATCATATGATGCACTTTCGACTGACGGCAAGGAAGAGTTTTCCAATTGTAAGTGCAACTGTCGGATTTGCCAGGCAAGGATTTCATTCGTCGATGCACGGCATATTGGCGCAGTTGCAGACAAGCGCGCGGTCAAGGTTGAAACTATTTGCAGAACGCCGTATCTGCCATCCTCGGCTTATTTGCGTTTTGCGCCGAGACAGCGACAAACGCCAAAGACAAAGATCGCGCGGAACTTGCGTGTTTCAAGGAATGAAAATGACGAAGATCGTATTCGTATCAGCTGACGGCGCGACCCGGACCGAAGTCGAAGCCGACAATGGCTCCAGTGTGATGGAAGCTGCCATTCGCAATGGTGTTCCCGGCATCGATGCGGAATGTGGTGGTGCCTGTGCCTGTGCAACCTGCCACGTCTATGTGGACGAGGACTGGACGGATACCGTCGGCGGGCCTGACGCAATGGAAGAGGATATGCTGGACTTCGCTTATGAAGTTCGCCCCACCTCGCGCCTATCGTGTCAGATTCGGGTGTCGGACGACCTTGACGGCCTTGTCGTACAGGTACCGGAGCGTCAGAACTGAGCTTCCACAGAACGGTGATGTGATGGGTGCGGAGCCGCAGAGCGATATTGTCATCATCGGCTGCGGGCCTGTCGCACTCTTCTCTGTTTTTCAGCTCGGGCTGTTTGGTTTCAGATGTCACCTTCTAGATGCCTGCGACCGGCCTGGTGGTCAATGCACAGCACTCTATGCTGACAAGCCAATTTACGACATACCCGGATTTCCTGAAATCATAGGAGAGGAGCTTGTCGAACGGCTTTTGAAACAGATCGCGCCATATGATCCGGCTTTTTGCTTCAATCGGATTGTGGACGACATCTCCATCCATCAAGAGGGCGTCACTGTCGCTACCCGCAATGGGGACAAGCTTGAAGCGCGCGCTGCGGTGATTGCATCCGGTCTCGGAGCATTTACCGGTAATGGACAGGTCGTCCGTCCTGATCCGCTTGCAGAGCTTTCACTAGTGAAAACGGGCAATACGCTGGCCGTAAGTTCCGAGACCTTCAAAACTTCAAGTCCGAAGGTCTACGCTATCGGGGACGCCTGTCACTATCCGGGGAAGCTGAAGCTCATCCTGTCGGGGTTTCATGAAGCTGCCTTGATGACGCAGGCCATACGGCGCGAATTGCGCTAGTCACTTCACTTCTATTTGGAAGCCTGTTGGGCGCGCTCCATGCGATAAGTCAGCAGGCGTGCAAAGCGGTTCTCGAAATTGATCGTTTCAACCCGGTCAAACCGTTGCTGCTCCTTGTCATGCGCTTCCATGAGGCGTTGAGTCACTTTATCGATATCAGCGCGAAGAACAGAACAATCCGTGCGGCTGCGCAGGCCGCGTATTTCCCGTTCCATCCGGCTTGCAAAGCTTCGCGCGATGACGATGTGGCTTTCTTCGTGACGGCGAATATCCTGCACCAGCGTATCCCAGATCAACGCCAGTTCCGGCGTAGCCTTGCGACGCTGTTTCCAACGGGGCAGGGAGACCTTTGCGTGAACATTCACATAGACATCCTGAACCTTGCAGGCTTTCCCGGATGCGCGACCATAGCGAACCTTCGCATCGAAACGGATTTCAGCAGCACCGGGATGATGCTGGCCGGTCTTCTTGAGGAAGGGTCCATTGCGGGAAAGCGCCTTGTCGAGGTCGGCTGCGGTTTTGCCGCTCACAGTATAATAGCTGAATTCGCGAAAGATTGACGCGGCTTCGGCCTGAGGAGCTACGAGGGCAAGAACTGCACTGAGAGCCAGAACCTTCTTCGTCAAATTCATGTCCTGGGCACCTCTTTCTAAGACCAGTAAGAAATTCGCTTTTTGCTGCCGCAAGCATGGCATGCAATCGTCAAGAGAACTATAACGCCCTTCACAAAATGACTTCAGGCGGGGTTGGTTGCAACCTCGCTGCAATGAAAAGTGGCACGGAGAATGGCACAGGAACATTTCGCTATGACGAAAGAATGGCACCTCGCTCATGGAAGAAGCCTCCAGGTGAGAGAGAAAGCCGTCATCATGGGCATATTGAATGTTACGCCCGACTCGTTTTCCGATGGCGGCCAGTACAACGAGTTAGAAAGGGCCGTCGAAGTAGCCGGGCGGATGCTCGCCGAGGGCGCGACAATCATTGATGTGGGAGGGGAATCGACACGGCCTGGGGCCGCTGCCGTCGATGTCAAAACGGAAATTGCGCGAGTGGTGCCCGTCGTTGAGGCATTGGCACAGAAATACGATTGCATCATTTCCATCGACACTTATCGCGCAGCAACCGCGCAGGCCGCCGTCAATGCCGGAGCGCATATCGTCAATGACGTCTGGGGGCTCCAGCGCGAACCGGAAATTGCTCATGTGGCCCAAAAAAGCGGGGCAGGATTGGTCATCATGCACACCAGCCGGGACCGACAGGTTCTTGACGATGTCATCGAAGATCAGTTCTCGTTCCTGAATGTTTCTCTGGGTATCGCGCATAAAGCAGGCATTGAAGACTCCCGCATCGTGCTCGATCCCGGGTTCGGCTTCGGCAAGAACAAGGATGAAGATGTTGCGCTTTTGGCCAGGGCGGATGAACTGCAAAAACTCGGGTTTCCGTTACTGGTCGGTACATCGCGCAAACGTTTTATTGGCAGTATGACGGGAAGGGATAATCCGCTTGACCGTGATATAGGAACTGCGGCAACGTCGGTCGCACTGCGTTTGGCAGGTGCCGACATCTTCCGTGTTCACAATGTCGCTTTTAATAGAGACGCACTTGCCGTTGCAGATGATATCCTGCAATCAAGACGCAGTGAAAACAGAAAGTGAAGCCGTGTATACGATCCGAATGATGAATTGCGCGTTTTTTGCGCACCACGGCGTTTTCGATGAAGAGCACAAGCTCGGCCAGCGTTTTTATGTCGATGCCATTCTTGATGTCGATCCGGGCAACGCGCTGGAGAATGACGATATTGATGGCACCGTGCATTACGGTATCGCATTCGCTGTCATTCAGGACATCATCACGGGCCGTCAACGCTATCTGATCGAAACGTTGGCCCTCGACGTTGCTAAAGCGCTGGCGGCTCGGTTTCCGCAGGTAAAGCGCGCGGAAATCACGGTACGCAAGCCGAACGCGCCGGTGCCTGGCGTGCTGGATCATGTTGAAGTTACCGTGGTCTACCCGCAGTGAACACGGGCGGAACTTACCGCGCCTGGTTGGGGCTCGGCGGCAATATCGACGATCCTGTCGCTTCAATGGGCAAGGCATTGCGCATGCTGGACGAACGGGTCGACACGACTGTCGTGGCTGTTTCAGCAGTTTATCGCACACCGCCGTGGGGGAAGACGGATCAGGCGTGGTTTCACAATGCCTGCGCCGAAGTCGAAACTTCGTTGCAACCATTGGAGTTGATTGGGACCTGTCTTGATGTGGAACGCTCCTTGAAGCGTGTCAGGCTCGAGAGGTGGGGGCCACGCATCATCGATATTGATATATTGGCAATGGAGGATGAAGCGGGGCGGGCTGTCATTATGACGGATGCCGCTTTGGAACTGCCGCATCCGCGTATGCACGAGCGGGCTTTCGTTCTCGTGCCACTGAACGATATCGCGCCGTGTCTGAAAATCGCAGGCCGGACGGTTGCGGAGTGGAATGCCGGGATCGAGCAGTCTGGAATAGAAAAAGCCCGCACGGATGCGGGCTGGTGGCGCGAATAGGGTTCCGGTCAGTTCTTGGCGATGCTGCCGACAGCGATATTATCGACCCGCTTCAGGTTCATGCCGATGACCGGAACAAGCTCCTTGTCGACGCGAACAGAAACCGTCACGTTCATCGTATTTGGATCAGAGATGCGTGCCAGCATCGCACCGTTGAGCTGCTTGCGGTTCAGGCCAAAAACGACCTTGTTGCCGCTGACGGAACCCGATGTAACGTCGAGCCCCTTGCCCTCGGCGCCATCGTTGAATTTTCCGGAATAAGCCGAGCCAACGCGGGTGACGGTCGCCTTCATCGGTTGCGAGAAGACGCCCACGCGGCAAGTGCCGTCGAGTGTCATTCCGACGCTTTCATCCGGTGTCGATCCGGCGAGATTGCAAACGAACTTCGTGCCTTTGTATTTTCCGGCAACGATTTCGCCTGGACCCGACCATTGGCCTTCTATCGTCTGAAAGAACTGCTTGTCTTTATCGGCGGCCAGAACCGGCGCGGCAGAAAATGACACGGGCAGCAGCGTCAGGCAGGCGGCGATGCAATTCTTCATATTCAGCTCTGTCCCGGATTCACGACCTTGATCGGACGTCATTCCTATTCGTTGTTTCTAAGCATGTCACGACCAAAAGCTGGTCGCGTCTTGCAAACTGTCGGATTTTCCGACTCTGCCATAAGCCGATTGATGGAGACGGGTACAGGTTCAGGGGGGATGTGCCTATACACCGGATCGCTCGATTCTGGCGCAGATTTCTATCTGCCCATAATCGTTGCGAATGGTTAATGCTTCGGAAATAAATCGCTATTTTCCGGAATGCTTTTTATCGTTTCGCTCGCCGCTTATCCGCGCAAGATCGCCGATGAAATCTCCGATTCCGGGGCGTTTTTCTGCATTGAATGGAAATGGACGCACCACGTCCATGGCCGCAATCCCGATACGCGCCGTCATGAGACCGTTGACCACACCTTCACCCAATTTGGCTGACAACCGGGAGGCAAGGCCATGGCCGACAAGCTGCTGGATCACACTGTCTCCCATAGCTAATGTGCCCGTCACGGCAAGATGGGCAATAACCCGCCGAGCAAGTTTCAGAAAGCCAAGCGTACCGGGACGACCGCCATAGAGTTGTGAAAGCCTGCGGATCAGCCGAGCCGATTCAAAAATGACATAGCCGATGTCGACGAGTGCACGCGGGCTGATGGCTGTGACAATCGAAACGCGTTTTGAAGCATTCAGAATAAGTGCGCGTGCTTCGCGGTCGAGGGGACGGAGAATTTCCGTTTCAGCAAGCTGGATCAGGTTCCGTCCGTCAATAATATCGTCGGTCAGACCGTCCAGAAGCTGGCGTCCGCGGGCTGTCTCAGGCAGACCTGAAGCGATTGAACGCAGGGCGTCCACCGCTTTTCTAGCTGCGGCCATATCATCCCGCTCAGCCGCATCAGCCGCATCCTTGCGAAGATGCTGCACGGAAGCGAGGCGGCGCAGGGCAATCAGCTCACGGATTACGATGGCAATAAAGGCGGCGAGGGCGATGATAGCGACAACCAAAGCGGTCCAACCCAACCAATCCGCGCGAGAAAACAGTGACCGGATTAGGTCTTCGGTCCAAATGCCCACGGCGAAGGAGACAAGTATGCCGAGCGCACCGAATAATATTTTGCTGAGCGACCAGCCCTTGCGTTCGGGCGCCTCAAATGACGGGTCGAGGATTTCAAGCTCTGCCGCTTCTTCCTCACTCAAAGCGAAAATATCCGGTTGTGTTGTAATCTCGTCAAGGTCTCGGACCGCACGCGGGCGGCGCGGTGCTTCGTCCGTTGTTTCTGTGCGGGCGGAGGGTTGGCTTACCGTGAATGAAGCGGGCTTGCGCGGTGTCTTCTCTGTCATGCAAGACGATCCCCAATTAGAAATTGCAAGGCGCGATCCAGCCTTATATGAGGCAGGGACAACGTAATGCCTTCCGCAGTCCGCTCCAGCTTGGGCGGACGGAAGCGGACGAAACGGATCGCTGGCTCATCCTGCGCAAAAGACTCTTCAAAAATTGCATTGGGATTTTTCGGTAAGTCGCCGGGAAATATAGCCGTTTCTGTTTCACCATCGAACACTTCACCATCGATCTTCTCGCCTTTCAACGGTGTGCCAACGATGACGGGGAGGGTTTCCTTGCCCTGTGTCACCGTTGCTTCACGGGTGGCGCGAACCGCGGCCATTGCGAGGACATCAATATCCGCACCGGAAAAATCAGCCCGCTCTATGGCCCGCTCCACGAGACGCCGCACGATGGCTTGCAGACGGTCATGACTTTCATGGTGCAGATGATCGGCCTTCGTCGCTGCAACAAGGATGCGTCCGATCCGGCGCTGGATCAGGCCGGTCAGGAGGTTCGAGCGTCCCGGACGGAAGCAGGAGAGGATATCGGTGAGCGCGCGCTCCAGATCGGCAACGACCGCGCCTCCTGCATTCATCGCCTGCATGGCATCAATAAGCACGATCTGCCGGTCCAGCCGCGCAATGTGTTCGCGAAAGAAGGGTTTGATGACATAGGTTTTATAGGCCTCGTAGCGCCGTTCCATCATTGCGCCTAGCGAGCCAGCCTTGAGATCGTCCGGCTTCAGGTCGGGAAGCGGAGCAAATGTCAGCGCGGGTGAACCCTCGAGGTCGCCCGGCATCAGGAAGCGTCCCGGCGGCAAGGTCGACAAAGCGCGTTCGTCGGCTTTGCCTGCGCGCAAATAAGCCGTGAAGCTCTTTGCCAGTCGTTGTGCGGTCAGTTCGTCTGCCTTTTCCGAAGCCGTGACCAGGGACGCTTCGGCGATCCACTGCTGAGCCAGGTCCTTGTGTGTCGGCTCATGGGCCAGAGCAAAAGAATCCGCACTGAATTCAGCATAGGATTTGCCGAGCAAAGGCAGATCCAGCAGCCATTCTCCGGGATAATCCACAATATCGACCGAAAGCTTGCCCGGTGACAGCCAGCGCCCCCATGCGGAAGCGGATTCATATTCGATTGTCAGGCGCAATTGGGAAATAGCGCGAGTGGAGTCCGGCCAGATACGCTCATCAATCAATGCCGACAGGTGCTCTTCATACTGAAAGCGGGGGACGGCATCATCCGGCTGCGGTTCGAGCAGCGCGCGCGAAATGCGGCCCGATTTATAGGCTTCGAACATGGGAAGCCTGCCGCCGTGCAGCATATTGTGAACGAGAGCTGTGATGAAGACCGTCTTTCCGGCCCGCGACAAACCGGTCACACCGAGCCGCAATGATGGAGACAATAACCCGGTCGCACGATCTGCTAGCGTATCGAGTGCGATCTTCGCTTCGTCGCCAATACTTGTCAGCTTAGCCAATTAACCCTCGCGGAAATCACTGATCTGTCAGCGGTATAGATAGGGTTGCCTCTGATGTCTTGGCAAGGAATGTCATTGTACTTAAGGAAAATCTGTAGCGTTGGCCAGAAAATCGGGTCCATTTTCGCAAGGCGCAATTCTTCGATTAGGGTCCTTTGTGTGTCCCACAGCGCGCACGGCGCTCTAATGGCTCAGGATAAAGCTATCGAGATAACCGGCGCCGCGCTCGAGCTCCTTCAGCGAAGCGGGAAACGCGATATTCGCGAGAGCGGCCGTTGGAAAGCCTGCGCGGAGCTTCAAAAGACCGTCCTTGTTGCCATCGCCACACAAGGCGAGCGCCAGATCTTCTATGCTGGGATTATGCCCCACGAGCATCAGCGTCTGCACATTGCCATGTTTGCGTATGGCTTGCATATAGTCAGCCGCGCCGCCGCTATAGATTGTGTCATCGATAATGGTTTCGATCTCTATCTCCAGACGATCAATAATGCCAAAAGCGGTTTCCTTGGTTCTGCACGAACCGGAAAGAACCACCTGATCGGGATAGAGCTCGATTGATTTCATCGCCCTTGCAAGGCGGTCGAGCGAAGCTTTCCCCTCTTGATCGAGCGGGCGATCGAAATCCCTCATTCCGGGTTTTGCCCACGCGGCTTTGGCATGTCTTAGGAGAAGCAAACGACTCATCTGTAACGTTCCAAGCTATTTTGAAGAGTGCTTTCGGCCATAATTGGAGCGCAATTGAGCAGTCCGGCAGCCCATTCTCCCGATTTTTTGATGTCTGTCAGCATTATTTACAGGGGATAGATGCCCAATTATTGGGCAGGTAATTCTATCCCAGGTTAATGGCGTCGGAGGCAGGAAAATATACCCGCTTTGTCAGCAATCAGTTGAAGTTCTTCTGAAAGTCTAAAAAGCAACATTTTACGTCCAATTTCGAGTTGCATAATTTTAGTGCAAAATCATACAAAATCGATGCACTAAAAAGTAGTGGGATACGGTTGTTTGATATTGTGTCCTTGTTGCTATGGAACTATATAACCGCTCGCGTCTCCTAGATGTGGGGTAATTCAGAATGAGTGAATTGATTGACCTTGACTATAGGCCCACTGAAGACGAGCCGTTCATGAATGAGCGGCAGAAGTCTTACTTCCGTGCGAAGCTGATCGCGTGGAAAAACGATATTCTGCGAGAAGCGCGCGAAACGCTTGAGGCGCTACAGCAGGAAAATGCAAACCACCCCGACCTGGCGGATAGGGCATCCTCCGAAACGGATCGGGCAATCGAGCTGCGAGCTCGCGACAGACAGCGCAAACTGATCTCAAAAATTGACGCGGCCCTGAGCCGTATTGATGAAGGAACATACGGCTTCTGCGAGGAAACGGGAGAACCTATCAGCTTGAAGCGGCTTGATGCGCGTCCGATCGCTACGCTTTCAATTGAAGCACAGGAGCGCCATGAGCGCCGGGAAAAAGTTTATCGCGACGACTAGGCTCGAGGCGGTTTGAAAAAATTATAGGCTGCGTTTCCGCAGCCTATTTTTTTATCGCGATAACTTTGGCAGGAAATCAATTTCTATGAATTCCGTCCTTGGCCAATTCGCCGAGAAGCTTTTCCATTTCATCCTCGATATCGTCTTTGGCCTTGTCTTCCAGCGCATCGTCCGTTGCCGAAATATCAAGCGAACTCAGAAGCTCATTTTCGAAAAATTCAGTATCGAACGAGGTCGTTTCCATGGCGTCATCGCTGGACGGGCTCTGTGAATTGATGTCTGCAGTGATCGCGTCGTGCAACGCACTGCCGAGGTCCGCCAGGTCGTCGCCGGGTGTTTGTGCTGAGGCTGCCTCGGAACCTACCGGCTTTGAAGTTGTACTCGTGATTTCAGGTTCAACGCGCTTTGGTTCAGAAGGTGTAGTGAACGCCGGGGTTGCTGTCGCAGACACCGTAGGTCCGGTTACGTCAAGCGAAGGAGATTTCTCCGTGGTCGTTGTTTCCCGCTCGGGCACAATACTTCCTAGATTTGCAGAGGCAACCGATGCGGCGGCAGCAACATTGGCAGTGGCTCCGCCTGAAGATGTTGAGCTGACCACACCGCGCGAAACCTGGCTCAATGGATAAGCCGGGTGGGCGCGTGTTGATTGTGACTGCATCGGCGCGGGGCGGGGAGGCAATACTGTGCGAGGCTGTGACGGAAAATTGGGTGCTGGACGTGGTTGTGGCCGAGCCGGTGCAGGTTGAGCCGATTTCGGTTCGGCAGGCGGTTGCGGCGGGCTAGGTGTAACAGTAGGGGCTTGCGGTGGAACACGAGCAGGCGTAACAGCCTCTCGAACAGGATCTTCTCGTGCCGGTTCGGGTTTGCGATAGGCCGGTGTTTCGATTGCCGAGCTGATCTGGATCGCTTCGTCCTTCTCGTCTGCCAGCGGCGTTTGCAGCGAAAGAGCGGGGCGCTCCGCCTTTTCATTGGTCAGTGCTTCGTGCTGTTTGAAGCGTTCAATGTGTTCTGGCTCTATCCGCGAAGGCTGCACACGCGCATGGGCCCGAGATTCCATGACGATATTCTGCTCCACCACCACGTCGGTTGGCCCGCCGATGAGCAGCAGGTGTTCCACATCATCGCGGCGAATAAGGACCAGTTTGCGTCGGCTGTCGACGGCTGCCGCATCCAT
>Ga0182735_1002839_pt1 | contig 10205 bp, 9 predicted proteins | sample eDN5th30CKraftMG_FD_128524 | JGI IMG/M metagenome (GOLD analysis project Ga0182735, IMG submission 128524) | Enriched Miracle-Growth compost microbial communities from Emeryville, California, USA - eDNA 5th pass 30_C Kraft MG (version 2) (version 2) ... | reverse complement strand
CGTCCGACGACGACCGCAGGGGCTCGCGCGGCTGGGACCGACGCGGGCGCAATTCGCGCGACTGGGACAGGCGCGGCGATCGCCGGTATTATCGCCGCTAGCGGGTTCTGAAAGGCCGGCATTATGAGAAGCGCGGCATAGGGGTATAGCGGGGGAGCCGCCATACCCCTATGTTTTCGGGCATGCTTCCTGGCACTGCATATACCAGGATAAGCTAGTATCTTGTAGGCCGATTGCAAGGAGTATATCGTTGGCTTCTTTCGACAAGGAGCCACCGTGAAGCCAGGACATAGCGAGACCATCCAAGCCCAGTTCGACGCCCAGGCGCAGGCTTATCTGCAAAGCGCCGTGCATGCCGCGGGTCCCGACCTGCGGCATGCGCGCGAGCTGGTTGCCGCATGCGCCATGAAAGGGGAATTGCTGGATGCGGGCTGCGGCGCCGGCCATCTGAGTTTTACGCTGGCGCCGCTGGCGGCCCGCGTGACGGCGCTGGACCCTTCCCCCAATATGCTTGCCACCGTAGCCGAGGCGGCCGTCCAGCGCGGCTACGCTCATTTGCGCACCGTCCAGGCGCAGTCGGAGTCGATGCCGTTCAGCGACGGCCATTTCGACATCGTGGCTTCGCGCTACAGCGCCCACCATTGGCGCGACCTGCCGGCCGCGCTCAAAGAGATGCGCCGTGTGCTCAAACCGGGCGGCCGCATGCTCATGATAGACATAGAAGGCTGTGAGGACGCCTTGGTGGATACGCATCTGCAAACCATGGAAGTGCTGCGCGACCGCTCCCATGTACGCGACCGCTCGCCATCGGAATGGCAGCGCCTGCTCCGGCAGGCCGGGTTCACGGATATCGAGCACCGCAACTGGCCCACCCGGCTCGAATTCAATTCATGGGTGGAGCGCATGCGCACCAGCGATGAGCGCGTGGCGATGCTGCGCACTCTGCAACGGGAGGCGCCCGAAGAAGTCCGCAAAGCGCTGGCCATTGAAAGCGACGGCTCTTTCACGGCGACGACCGGACTTTGGTGGGCTCGGGCCTGACCCGCCTTGCGGCGCTCTCCGGCATAGGGCTTGCTGAACTTCTCCACCCGCCTCATCGCGAGGAACAGGGGCCAGTCCAGCATACATTTGGAGAGCATCATGCGGAATGACGATCGAGGACGCCGGCGGGATGACGGCCGGTATTCAGACTTGGGGCGCGGCGGCGACCGCTCGCAGCAGGCGCGGCCGGACAGCGAAGCGTCTTATGAGCCGGGCGTTCCATTGTTCGAAGGGCGGCAGGAACGCCGGAACCAGTTCGAACGCAGCAACTACGGCTACTCGGAAGAACCGGACGATTACGAACGCTTTGGCGGCTACGGCGGCGGCCGCGGGCATGGCTATGGGACGGGCGCGGGGCAAGCCGGGCAGGCCGGCGGATTCGAACGCGGCAGCCCCGGGCGCGATGCCTATGAACGCGGCAGCGACTTCGATGACGAATACGGGCGCGCTTATGGGGAAAGCGGCTTTGCGGGCGGGCATGGGCGGGAGGCCTATGCGCAGCGGCAATATAGCAAGCCGGTCACCCTGCCCAAGGGCTACCAGCGTTCGGATGAACGCATACGCGAGGATATTTGCGAGTCCCTGAGCTACAGCGGACTGGATGTCTCGGAGGTCTCCGTGGAAGTATCCAATGGCGAAGTCACCTTGTCGGGCACGGTAAAAGACCGTCGCGACAAATATGCCATCGAAAATCGCGCCGACCACTGCCTGGGCGTGCGCGACGTGGAAAACCGCATACGGGTGGAGCGCGGTTAGCGTTCCCTTTTCGGACATCGCGCAGCTTGGAGCGGTTCAGCGTCGGCTGTCAGCGGCCGCGCAACGTCCTCGAGGCCGCGGCGCTCCGCATCCACCCCCAGCCGTAACGCGGCCAGGCCGGCGGCGGCCATCAAGGCGGCGCTGAATGCATAGCCGCCGGCCAGTGCGCCACGCTGGCCGCTTTCGATCAATATGCCGAACAGCGCCGGTCCCGCGGCTCCGCCCACGCCGGTGCCGACCGCATAAAACATCGATATGGCGAGGGCGCGCATCTCCAGCGGGAAGACCTCGCTGACTGTCAGATACGCCGAACTGGCCGCCGCGGACGCCAGGAAAAACACGCCCGACCAGCACAAAGCCTGTCCCGCCGCATCCAGCCAGGCCTGTTGAAAAGCCCAGGCCGTCACGGCCAGGCCGGCGCCGGCCAGCACATAGGTCACGGCGATCATCCGGCGGCGGCCTATCAGATCGAAAAGCGGCCCCAGCAATAGCGGCCCGAGCACATTGCCCAGGGCGAAGGGAAAGATATACAAACCCACCCGAGTGTCCGCAACGCCATAGAAGCGCGTCAGCACCAGAGCGTAGGTAAAGAAAATGGCGTTGTAGAAGAAAGCCTGCGACACCATCAGGGCCAAAGCGACGGCGCCGCGCCGCCGGTAGCGATGAAACAGCGCATGCAGGATTTCGGCGAGCCGCGGAGCCCGGCGCGCGCCTATCCGCGTGCGCATGTCGTCCGGCACGGCCGGCAGCGTTGCAGCCTGTCCGGCCCAGCATGCCGCCTCTATGTCCGCCACAATGCGTTCGGCTTCCGCCGCTCTGCCATGCGCCAGCAGCCACCTGGGGCTTTCGGGCACATGGCGCCGTACCAGCACGATCGCGAAGGCCAGAACGGCTCCCATGATGAAACCGAAACGCCAACCCCACTGCACGGGCATCAAGGCCTCGTCCAGCAATACCAGGCTCAGCGCGGCGCCCGCCGCCGCGCCCACCCAGAAGCTGCCATTGATGGCCAGGCTGACCCGCCCCCTGACGCGCGCCGGCACCAGTTCGTCGATGGCGGAATTGATGGCTGCGTATTCGCCGCCTATGCCCAGGCCCGTGGCGAATCTGCAGAGGATGAAGAACCAGGCCTCGGCGGCCAGGCCAGTCAGCAGAGTAGCCGTCATATAGATAGCCAAGGTGGCGAGGAAAAGCCGCTTGCGGCCTATGGTGTCGGCCATCCTGCCAAAAAGCAGCGCGCCGATCACCGCGCCCGTCACATACAACGATCCCGCCCACCCCACTTGAGACGCTGTCAATCCCAGCGTCCCGGGCCGTTCCAGAATACTGCCGAAGGAGCCGACCAGCGTCACTTCCAGGCCATCCAGCACCCAGGCCACGCCCAGCGCCACGGTCACGCGCCAGTGCCAGCGCGACCATGGCAGCCGGTCCAGGCGGGCGGGTATGTCTGTCAACACTGGGATGAGTCAGCGCGTCAGCGCAGCACGCGGGCGCAGCGAGCAGGCTTGCGGCTGCTGGATTGCCGCGGAGATTGCTGCGGAATCGGAAAGCCGGCGGGCTCGCCGCCCGGCTATATCCCTTTGCTACTTATTGGTGCCAAGACTGGTTCCCGCCCCCTCATTGGAGTTCGAATTCGACCCTGTGCGCATGGGAGCCCCGGCCGGCGGACTTTCACCCGAAGGCGCGGTCTGCTGTGCGCGGCCGGGGTTGGGAGGGGGAGGAGCATTGTTGGTCGGCATATCACTGCGGTGCACCTTGGCGTACGGCGTGTTGTTCGATGCCGGCTTGTCCGTGCCCGGCACGCTGCTTTCCGTCGCCTCGCCCGAGGATGTGCTGGAAGGCGGAGGCGTCGTGGTCGAAGGCATCTTGGCCGGGGGAGGATTCTTGGCGGGCATGGGGCTTTCTACCACCTCGCCGTCCTTGGAACTGGCTGCCTTGTTTTCGGCCTGTGCGGCGGCCAAAGGCATGGCGCAAATGGCTGAAACAAGAAGAAGCTTGCGAAATGTAGTCATGTCGTCACCTTAAAAATGAGTTCGGCGCTGCCGATGAAAGATTTACACGGCATCATGCCGCAGCCCCATCCAGCAAATGACATGCCTCCGGAGGAATCGCACGCCGAGGACCGCCCCCTTTTTTCCTGCCGAGGGAAGCGGGCCGTCCAGCGCCCTTCGCACATGATCGCCGCAGCATGCTTCCTGCGGCGCACACATGCTTGCTCGCTCGGTCGGCTATTATTTATATCCAACCTCCACGATGATTTCTTACGCAATGGACAAGATGCGATTGGACAAATGGCTTTGGGCGGCGCGCTTTTACAAAACCCGCAGCCTGGCGTCGCAGGAAATCGTCAAAGGCAGGGTGCTGGTCAATGATGCGCCCGCCAAGCCGGCGCGCGACGTGACGCCCGGCGACCTGATCAGCATACGCAAAGAAAATCCGCCCGTGCAGGTTCGGGTGCTTGGGCTCAGTGCGGTGCGCGGCCCGGCCCCTGTGGCGCGGCAGCTTTATGAAGAAACCGCCGAGAGCATTGCGGCGCGCGAACATGCCTCTGAAATGCGCAGGCTGGCGCCCGAACCCGCCCAGGCCATTGCGTCCGGCCGCCCCACCAAACGCGATCGGCGCCGGATGGATTCAATGCGGGGAAAGTAAGCCCGCAATTTCTATTTGCGAAATTCTGTAAGAACTGCAAGCGCGTAGCCCATTGTCAGCTTCGAGACAGGAATAGTGTTTGCTGGCCGCACGGCGAACATGCCATTTCCCTGGAGCAGCCCGATGGATACAAAAGAGAGGAACAGAAACTATTTTTCTGTCTGCGGCGCTTTTACAGCCTGTCGGCAAACCGCCACGCAAACGGATGCATGCGGATGGAGTCGACGACGGTTCATTGCATCGACGATGGCGCTGCCCGCGGTCCTTGCGCTGCCCGCCTGTACCCGGACCCGAGCCGAACCCGCGAAAGTATCCCGCGTCTTTTTCACGGCTGTCGAACAGCGCTTCATCATGGCGGCGACAGCGCGGCTCATTCCCGGTGACGCCAAAGACCCCGGGGCGGTGGAAGCCGGCGTGCCCTTCTTCATCGATTTGCAGCTGGCCGGGCCTTACGGACGGGCCGACCGATGGTATATGCAGGGCCCTTGGGCGGCCAGCGCCGAGCAGCAAGGCTATCAGATCAGTAAGACGCCGGCGCAGCTTTATCGCAGCGCCATCGGTAATATCGACGCTCATTGCCGCCGCGCCTACGGCGCGCCATTCGCCGACATGCCGATTGAAGAGCAGGAAGCGGTCCTGCATGGCCTGGAGGACGGCAAGATCGAACTCCCCGACGTTCCCGCCAAGGCCTTCTTCGCCATTCTGTGGCAGAACACACAGGAAGGCTTTCTCTCCGATCCCATGTATGGCGGCAACCGCGATTTCGCCGGATGGAAGCTGATCGGTTTTCCGGGGCCGCGCTACAACTATGTCCGCGAAATAAGTCAATACGGCCAACCCTACGATTTGCCGCCGGTGGGCCTGCTGGGCCGCGACGGCCGCCGTCTGCCGGCTTGAGCGGCGCTATTCAGGAGGACTTCCATGGCAATCCGACTCGAACCGGTCGACGTGGTGCTCGTTGGTTTTGGATGGACCGCTTCCATCATCGCGCAGGAACTGACCGAAGAAGGCTTGCAGGTGCTGGCGCTGGAGCGCGGCGTGGACCGCGCCACCGTGCCGGACTTCGCCACCACCCATGTCCAGGATGAATTGAAGTACGCCATGCGCATGGGGATGTTCCAGGCGCCGGTCCGCGAAACGCTCACATTCAGGAACTCCCGCGACCAGACGGCCCTGCCCATGCGCACGCTCGGCTCTTTCCGGCCGGGTGCCGGTGTCGGCGGCGCGGGCGTGCACTGGAACGGGCAGACCTGGCGTTTCCTGCCAGCCGACTTTGAAATACGCAGCCATGTCGAAGCGCGCTATGGCGCCGGCTTCATTCCCCCGGACATGACCCTGCAGGACTGGGGCGTCACTTATGACGAACTGGAGCCATACTATGACCGCTTCGAATATCTATGCGGCGTATCGGGCAAGGCCGGCAATCTGAACGGAACCGTGCAAGCCGAAGGCAATCCATTCGAAGGCCGGCGGACGCGCGACTATCCCCTGCCGCCGCTGGAACGCAGCGCTGGAACGCTGCTGTTCGACAAAGCCGCCAGGGAACTGGGCTACAGGCCTTTCGCGGCGCCCGCGGCCAACGCCTCGCGCCCCTATCTGAATCCCTTGGGCGTTCAAATGGGCCAATGCACTTATTGCGGCTTTTGCGAATGGTTCGGCTGCGGCAATTATTCCAAGGCATCGCCTCAAAGCACCATACTTCCCGTGCTGCTGAAGAAAGATAATTTTTCCTATCGCACGGGCTGCGATGTCACCCGGGTCAAGATGGACGCCGCCGGCAAAAAGGCGCGCGGCGTCATCTACGTGGACCTGGAAGGCAGGGAATACGAGCAGCCGGCCGAACTCGTCATATTGTGCGCCTTTGCGCAGCACAACGTGCACCTGCTGCTGCTTTCAGGCATAGGCCAGCCCTATGACCCCGCCACGAACACCGGCGTCACCGGCCGCAACTACGCCTACCAGATCACCTCCTCGGTCGATGTGTTCGTGGACGAGATCATGAACCCCTACATGGGCGCGGGAGCGCTGGGGCAGGCCATCGATGAATTCAACGGCGACAACTTCGACCACGGTCCGGAAGGCTTCATAGGCGGCGGCTATATCGCACTGTGGACGACGGGCGGACGGCCCATCCTACAGCACCATCTGCCCAAAGGCACGCCGACATGGGGCGGCGGCTGGAAGAAAGCCATGGCCGAAAACTATCTGAAAAGCGTATCGATCTCCACTCATGGCAGCGTCATGAGCTATCGCGGCTGCTATCTCGACCTGGATCCGACTTACCGCGATTACTACGGCAACCCATTGCTGCGCCTGACCTTCGATTTCCAGAAGAACGAGCACGCCATGTCGGACTACCTCACCGAGAAAGCGGCACTGATCGCCAAGGCCATGAATCCGCGCTCCATCAATATCAAGAAACGGCAAGGCCATTACTCCATCGTGCCTTATCAGACCACGCACAATACCGGCGGCGCCGTCATGGGAGACGATCCGCGCACCAGCGTGGTGAACCGCTATCTGCAATGCTGGGATGCGCCCAATGTCTTCGTGGTCGGCGCTTCGGCTTTTCCGCAGAATGCGGGCTACAACCCCACCGGCACCGTGGGGGCGCTGGCCTATTGGGCCACCGATGCCATCAGAACGCAGTATCTCGCAAACCCGGGACCCTTGGTCCGGACTTGAGGGGACGAAGCCATGTCAGCGCATGCACAACATTCATGGTCCGCGGCCGTCATGGCCGCCCTGGTCGCCGCCAGCGGCGCAGCCGCGGCCCAGGGCCTGGAATTCACCCAGATCCAGCGCGGCCGATACATCAGCAAGGCGGCCGACTGCATTTCCTGCCATACGGTCAAGGGCGGCAAGCCTTACGCGGGCGGTTATCCCGTCGAGACCCCTTTCGGAACCATCTATTCCGCCAATATCACGCCCGACCTGGAAACCGGCATAGGAAAATGGTCCAAGGACGATTTCTACCGGGCCATGCACGAAGGCATACGCCGCGACGGCAAGCATATCTATCCGGCCTGCCCCTATCCCGCCTTTACCAAGATGACGCGCGAGGACGTGGATGCGCTGAAAGACTACCTGGACACCCTGGAGCCTGTGCGCGCGCAGAGGCCGCCCAACGCGCTGATATGGCCTTTGGGCTGGCGCAGCTTGCTCGCGGGGTGGAACGCCTTGTTCTTTCACAAGGGTGAATATATGCCGGTGGACGGCAAATCCGAGGTCTGGAACCGGGGCGCCTACCTGGTGCAAGGCGCGGGCCATTGCGCCGCCTGCCATACGCCGCGCAACGCGCTAGGCGCCGCGCAAGACGACAAGGCGCTGCAGGGCGGCGACGCGGGCGAATCCTGGTATGCGCCCAGCCTGACCGGACATCCGCGCGACGGCCTGGGCGGATGGAGCATCCAGGACATCGTGGATTATTTGAAGACCGGCGCCAACGATGACACTGCCAGCGCCGGCCCCATGACCGAAGTGGTCATGAACTCCACCCAGCACCTGAGCGATGCCGACCTGACCGCGATAGCCACTTATTTGAAGGACATCCCGGCGCAGCAAATCGATGAGTCCCAGCCGCGGGATGTCCCAGGCACTGTCATGGATCGCGGCAAGGCTTTGTACGTGGATCAATGCATGGGCTGCCACATGGCCGACGGCAAGGGGCAGAAAAACACCTTCCCGCCGCTGGCCGGCAGCGCCCCCATCCAGGCCGCGAAACCACAGACCTTGATACAGGTCGTCCTGGGCGGCGACCGCATGGCCAACCCGCCGCTGCGTCCCACAGGCCTGGGGATGCCGGCATTCGACTGGAAGCTCAGCGATCAGGACGTCGCGGACGTGCTGACTTATATCCGCAACGCCTGGGGCAACCAGGCGGCCGCCGTCGATCCCGGGCAGGTCGGCGACGTGCGCAAGGCCCTGAAGGAATACGGCCCGCGTTATCAGCGGCTGATCACGCAATCATCACATTGAAGGCGGACCCATGGCGCAGTTGCTCGAGCGGTCGCAAATATTGCTGATCAAGCTGATCCTGCTCGTACCGGTCGCATTGCTGCTGCTGACGATCGCCGGCATGGTCTGGCGCAGCACTTCGCCCGTGGAGGCGGGCGTCGCCGTGGACCAGCCCATACCCTTCAGCCACAAGCACCATGTCGGCGATGACGGCATAGACTGCCGCTATTGCCATACCTCGGTGGAAACGACCGCCGCCGCCGGCATGCCGTCGACCTCCATCTGCCTGAGCTGCCACGCCGAGCTGTTCCGCGATGCGCCCGCGCTCGCGCCTTTGCACGCCAGCCTGCGCGATGGCAAACCGATACGCTGGAATCGCGTCTATGACCTACCCGATTTCGTGTTCTTCAACCACAGCGTGCATATCGGCAAGGGCGTGTCCTGCCTGAGCTGTCACGGCCGGGTCGACCAGATGCCGGTCCTGGTGCGCCATGAAGCGCTGGACATGCAATGGTGTCTGGACTGCCATCGCGATCCGTTCCGCCGGGTAGGCGACCCCAAGAAGGCGACATCCATGCATGCGCTGCCCCCCATCGACGCCGCGGAACGCGATCACCTGTTGCGCATGTTGAAGCTGGAAGACAGACAGCGCCTGACCGACTGCTCCACCTGCCATCGCTAGGAGCTATTCATGCCAAACACTGCCATCATGAAAAGGGAAACCTTGAAAAGGAAAGCGGCATGAATCCGGACGATGCCATGTCCGTGGTTAACGGGCCGGCGGCGCCCCATACGGAGGGCGTGGCCGACCCCGTGCGGCGCCGCGTGCTGAAACGGATGGCGGCGTCCACCGCACTGGCCGGCGCGGGCTGCAGCCAGCCGCCCGCCGAACCCATCATGCCTTATGTCTCCATGCCGGAACGCCTGACGCCGGGCCAGCCGGTGTTTTACGCTACGACGCTGCGCCGCCACGGCATGGGCGTCGGCGTCCTGGTCGTGACGGAATCCGGCCGACCCATCAAGATCGAAGGCAACCCGCGGCATCCCGCCAGCGCGGGTGCGACCGATGCGCAAACCCAGGCAGCCATCCTCGATCTATGGGATCCCGAGCGTTCCCGGGTCGTGCTGCATCGTGGACGGATTTCCGCCTGGAGCGACTTTGCCCAGGCGATGGCGCTACGGCTGGAAGCGCACAAAGCCGATGGCGGCGCAGGCTTGCGCCTGCTCACCGGGCCGATATCGTCTCCCACCCTGTTGACGCAGATCCGCAACTGGCAATCGCAGTTTCCGCTGGCGCGGTGGCACAGGCACCATCCAGACGCGGACGTAGCGGGCGAGGAAGCCGCCAGGCAAGTGTTCGGCTCGGCCGTCGACTGCTGCTACAGGCTGGAGGGTGCGGCGCTGGTCATTACACTGGGCGCTGAATTGTTCAGCGGCGCGGGCGGCGTGCGCAATGCCCAGGGCTTCGCCGCGGCACGCCGCACTCGAGGCCCCCGCCCCCGGCTCTATGCCTTCGAGACCGCAGCCGGTTTTTGCGGCGCATTGGCCGATGAGCGCCGCGCCATGGCGCCCGCGGACATGGAGGCGTTGCTGCGGGCCATGGCGGCGAAGCTGGGCTTGCCGGCCGCCGGCGATTTCAGCCGCGTCCCCATCCCGCCGGCGGCCCTGAACAAACTATGCAGCCAACTGCTGCGGGCGCGCGGCGCCGGCGTCATCGCCGCGGGGCCGGCGCTATCCGTCCAGGCCCATGTATGGGCCTGGCGGCTGAACGAGCACCTGGGCAATCTGGGGACAACCGTGCT
>Ga0182735_1002837_pt1 | contig 10206 bp, 10 predicted proteins | sample eDN5th30CKraftMG_FD_128524 | JGI IMG/M metagenome (GOLD analysis project Ga0182735, IMG submission 128524) | Enriched Miracle-Growth compost microbial communities from Emeryville, California, USA - eDNA 5th pass 30_C Kraft MG (version 2) (version 2) ... | reverse complement strand
TCACGCCGCTGATCCGCCACCGACACCTCCCGCCACACCATCCCGAAACCTCCCCCTGCCAACGGAAAGAAGTGTCAGGCATGTCTCCGAACAGGTGTCAGCTATCTCTCAAGGCTGAACACTTGTCCCGACCATCCCGATGAGGGAGGCAATGTGCCGACCTGGGCGGGATCACCGGGATTCGCCGCTACGCGTCGGCCCGGTGATGACGAAAGGAAAACTCCGCTTCAAATGAATTGGAGCGAGGCTAGAACTTCTCAACCCACGGCCGCACCTCGATCTCCCACGACCACGCGCTGCGCGGCTGACGGATGAGATCAAGATACGTCTGCGCGATGGCCGCCGGGTCAAGCAGGCTGTCCGGCCGGTCGGACGGCTCCGTACGGCGCTCGCTGCGGATGCCACCGTCGATCACGACATGGGCGACATGGATGCCGTGCGGCTGCAGTTCGCGCGCCATGCTCTGTGCCAGCCCGCGCAACCCGAACTTGCCCATGGCGAATGGCGCGGACTCCGGGTAGCCCTTCACGCCGGCCGAAGCGCCGGTGAGCAGCACGACGCCGCGCTTGTGCGGCAGCATGCGCCTGACTGCCTGCTGTGCCACCAGGAACGCGCCGAAAGTGGTGATCGCCAGCGTCTTCGCCACACCTTCGGGATCGAGGTCGACGAACGGGCCGCGGATGCGATAGCTCGCGTTGTAGATCGCGATCTCAGGCGCAAGCCCGTCGCGGTCGAGCGTCGCGAACAGCTTCTCGACATCGTCGCGCCGGCTCGCGTCGCAGGCATGGACTCTGGCGCCGGTCTCCTTCGCCAGCCCGTCTAGCTTTTCGACATTGCGCGCGGCGAGCGCGACCTTCATGCCCTCGCCCGCCAGCGCGCGTGCCAGGGCCGCGCTCAAGCCGGAGCCCGCACCCACGATCAGCGCCGTGCCGCCTTCCGCCATCGCCTTGCTCCTTCCCGACCGCGTCCCCAAAGCACCAGTCGCGCTGTCGCTACATCCTGAACACGCCGAACCGCGTCTCCGGCACCGGCGCGTTCAGCGCCGCGGAAAACGCGAGCCCCAGCACGCGCCGCGTCTCCGACGGCGCGATAATGCCGTCATCCCACAGCCGTGCGGTGGCGTAATAAGGATTGCCTTCCGCCTCGTACTGCTCGCGGATCGGCTGCTTGAACTCCGCTTCCTCGATCTCGCTCCAGGTGCCGCCGGCGCGCTCGATGCCCTCGCGCTTCACGGTCGCGAGCACGCTCGCCGCCTGCTCGCCGCCCATCACGGAGATGCGTGCGTTCGGCCAGGTGAACAGGAAGCGCGGCGAATAGGCGCGCCCGCACATGCCGTAATTGCCGGCGCCGTAGCTGCCGCCGACGATCAGCGTCACCTTCGGCACCTGCGCATTGGCGACCGCCATCACCATCTTGGCGCCGTCCTTGGCGATCCCCCTCGCCTCGTATTCCCGCCCGACCATGAAGCCGGCGATGTTCTGCAAAAACAGAAGCGGCACGCGGCGCAGGCAGCATAATTCGATGAAGTGCGCCGCCTTCAGTGCGCTTTCGGAGAACAGGATGCCGTTGTTGGCGAGGATGCCGACCGGCATGCCGTAGAGATGCGCGAAGCCGGTCACCAGCGTCGTGCCGTACAGGGCCTTGAACTCGTCGAACTCGGAACCGTCCACCAGCCGCGCGATGATCTCGCGCGCGTCGTATTGCCGGCGCAGGTCCGCCGGCACGATGCCGTCGAGCTCGGCAATATCGCGGAGCGGCTCACGCGGCGCGACCATCGCGATGTCAGGCTGCTTGCGCGTGTTCAGGCCGGCGACGATGCGGCGCGCGATGGTGAGCGCGTGGCGGTCATCCTGTGCGTAATGATCGGCCACCCCGGAATGCCGCGCGTGGACGTCGGCGCCGCCGAGTTCCTCGGCAGAGACGACCTCGCCGGTCGCCGCTTTCACCAGCGGCGGGCCGCCGAGGAAGATCGTACCCTGATTTTTGACGATCACCGTCTCGTCCGACATCGCCGGCACATAGGCGCCGCCGGCGGTGCATGACCCCATCACCACGGCGATCTGCGCGATGCCCGCTGCCGACAGATTGGCCTGATTGTAGAAGATGCGGCCGAAGTGATCGCGGTCGGGGAACACGTCGGTCTGGTGCGGCAGGTTCGCGCCGCCGCTGTCGACGAGGTAGATGCAGGGCAGCCGGTTCTCCCGCGCGATCTCCTGGGCGCGCAGATGCTTCTTCACCGTCAGCGGATAATAGGTGCCGCCCTTGATGGTGGAGTCGTTGCATACGATCACGCACTCGCGGCCCTCCACCCGGCCGATCCCGGCGATGAGGCCGGCGCCATGGATGTTTTCGCCATACATGCCGTTGGCGGCGAGCGGCGAAAGTTCCAGGAACGGCGATCCCGGATCGAGCAGCGCCTCGACCCGCGCGCGCGGCAGCAGCTTGCCGCGTGCGACATGACGCTCGCGCGCGCGTTCCGATCCGCCGAGCGCCGCTTCCTCCCGGCGTACTCGCAGCTCGTCGACCAGCGCACGCATCGCACGCGCATTCTCGCGGAACTCGTCGCTTGCCGTGTCGGGCACGGTGCCGATCACCGCCATCGGGCCTCCCGAGGATCGTACCTTGCGCGCATCATGATGCCGCGCCTTGGCACCGTTCTACCTCAAAACGCAATGACCGCGGAACCTATCCGTAAGCGTCCCGTTAGCGAGGCGCGGAAAAATCCGTCTTTTTGGCAGGGTGGGAACGAAGGCAACGCATACAGGAGAGACAATATGAAATCCAATCTGTTGATCGCCGCCGCCGCGACCGCGCTGATTGCTTCGGCGGGTCTGTCTCATGCTCAATCGCCCAACGCCGCGCCGGGCACGGCACAGAAGACCGAGTCCGACGTCAAGACGGCCCCGCGCACCGGCGACTCCCACAACGTCGGCGGCACGCCGAGCGCCGACAGCAATACCATGCAGCGTCAGCGCGGCCCGGTCACGCAGAACAACGCACCGATCGGCTCGGCTCCCCAGCAGGCCGACACCAAGAAGCAGGCGGAAGGCGTCGGCGATTCCAGCAAGGTCGGCGGAACCAGTTCGGGCGACGCGGCCGCGATGCAGCGCCAGCACGGCGCGAAGACACTCAACAATGCGCCGATCGGGTCCAAGGCGCAGCGGGCGGATCAGGCGAAGCACGGCGCGCGCACCGGCGATGCCGAGACCCAGGGCGGCATGAAGAAGAAGGGCATGTAAGAGCCTGCCCGAAATCGATGAAAGAGAAAGGGGCGGACCGCGGGTCCGCCCCTTTTTTCATTCCGGTCTCCGTCTGCGCAGAATGTCCCGATCAGGCGCGCACTTCCTGACGCTGGAACGCCACGTAGCCCGCGACGAACAGCACGATGGTGCCCGCCACGAGGCCGACGATCTGCGGCCAAGCGATCAGCAGGCTCTGCCCGAGCGGCAGGCCCGAGCCGACCACGGCGCCCTGCAACTGCTCCACGTAGATCGGGCCGAGCGCCCTCGTCGCGGGAGACAGGATCGCCAGCACGCATTCTCCGAAGAGCTGATTGGGCGAGAGCCGCGCGAGGATGGTCTGCCACTCGATCGTGCCGGGCGACGGCAGGCCGAGAAGCTGGTAGCGGATCTCCGGCGGCGAGATGACCTGCGCCAGCGCCTGCGACAGCATCGGCCAGATCAGCGTGAGGAACAGCCACACGCCGAGCGCGATCAGCGCCGCGGTCGCCGCCGAGCGGAAGACGATCGACAGCAGCATCGCCAGCGCGAGCCACACGCCGCAATAGGCCAGCGCCACGAGAAGGAACACGAGCGAGCGCGCGACCTCCTCGGTTCCGGGCGGCACGCCGAGCCGAAGCACGCCGAAGCCGACCACGAGCAGCCACAGGCACAGCAGCATGATGCCGAGCGTGATCAGGCCGGCGAGGAACTTCCCAATCAACAGCGCATCGCGATAGATCGGCTGCGCCAGGATGCGCGAGAGCGTGCGGCGGTTATGCTCGCCGTTGATCGCATCGAAACCGAGACCGATGGCGATGATCGGAATAAGGAAGCCGAGGATGCCGACGAACGAGGGCAGCGGATCGCGCGCGACCGTAAACAGCTTGAGCAGCAGGAACGGGTCCTCCGCGGTGGTGTCGCGCAGCTGGTCGACCGCGCCGTAGAGCGAGGCGAACGCCACCAGCACCACGAGGATTTCGAGCACGCGCATGCGGGCGCTCGTCATGTGGTCGGACAGTTCCTTGAGGATGACCGTGCCGAGCCCCTGAAAGGCCGAGCCCTCACGCCGCATCGCGCGATCCTCCCTTGGCCTGGTTCTGGAAATAGCGGTTGTAGATCGCGTCGAGGCTGGCTTCCTCGAAGCCGAGATGGGTCAGTTCGCCTCCCGCGGCGACGACGGCGCGCGCCGCGTCCGGACGGACGTCGCGCGAGGCCGCCAGGCGATAGCGGAACTGGCCGAAGCGGTTCACCGCGGTCACGCCGGGGATGTCGCGCAGCCGGCTTTCAAGATCGACGCCGGCCGGCGCGGCCACGTCGATATCGACGAGGTAGCCTCCGCCGAGGACCTGCTGCGCCAGTTCGTTGACCCTCCCCATCAGCACGATGCGGCCGCTCTGGAACAGCGCTACCCGGTCGCACACCCGCTGCACCTGATCGAGCAGATGGGACGACAGAAGCACGGTGACGTTCTCGCGCTTGAGCCCCTCGATCATTTCGAGGAACTCGCGGGTCGCCTGCGGATCCAGGCCGGAGGTCGGCTCGTCCAGAATGGCGATTTCGGCGCGCTTGAGCAGGATCTCGGCAAGCCCGAGACGCTGGCGCATGCCGCGCGAAAACGTCGCCACGCGCTTGTTGGCGACGTCGTGCAGCCGGACGCGCTCGAGCGCGTTCATGACGCGTCCCGGCCGTTCCTCCGGGCCGATTCCCATCAGCCGGGCGGTGTAGTTGAGGTTCTCGGCGGCCGTGATGTGATCGTAGAAGCCGACCGAATCCGGCAGGTAGCCGACCCGCCGCTTGACCTCCAGCGGCGCGCGCACCGGGTCCTGGCCGAGCGCGCGGACCTCCCCGGCCGATACTTCGGTAAGGCCGAGCATCATCAGGATGGTCGTGGTCTTGCCGGCACCGTTCGGACCGAGCAGGCCGAAAATCTCGCCCCGCCCAACCTCGAAATCGATCCCGTCCACGACGGTCGTGTTGCGGTAGCGCTTGGTCAGCCCGCGCGCCGTGATGACGGGATCGCTCATCGACGGCCGAACCTCGCGACGGCGCCCACCATCAGGAGCAGCGCGATGCCGATGATGCCGGCGCCGACGATACCCCAAAGGGTCGATGTCGTGACGGTGACCCGGAACTGGGTCGAGGCCGTCTCGCCGCGCGAGGACGCCCGCAGCGTGGACATGTAGTCGCCCGCCAGGGACTTCTCGGTCGGCGTGATGAGCGCGGTGACCTCCGCGTCCTTGTTAGGCTCGATCTTGTCGACGGTCTTGGGATTGAACTCGACCTTCCACCCCGTCGGCGCCGTGCTGGAAAGCTCGACGGCGTCGGCCGGCGCGCTGCCGGTGTTGGTGATGACGATCGGCACCGACGCCTGCTTGCCGGCTTCCGCGCGCGCCGACACCAGGCCGTCGCGGCCAGACAGCGTCAGGCGCGGCTGGCCGACGATATCGAGCGACACGTCGGTCTTGGCGGTCGCCCCTTCGGCCGACACCGTCACCGTGACCGGGAACTTGCCCGCATCGACCGTGGACGGCGGCCGGACCTTGAGCTTGACGTCCTTCGACTTGCCGGCCTCGACCGAGACGGAGGAGAGTTCCTGCGTGCCGTAGGCCTCGGTGAACGAGGTCTCGAAATTGTTGGGCGCCTGCGCCGCGAGGCTGACCAGCAGGTTGCGGCCGGCGTCGTTCTTGATCGTCAACTGATATTCGAAGCTCGACTTCGAGGTGCCGCGCAGCGCCGGCAGGGCCGTATCGACCTTCAGTTTCGCCGGCAGTTCCTTCGCCAGGGTGATGGCGACCGGCAGGCTGACGTTGTTGCCCTGCCCTTGCGCGTTGACGGTGATGGTCTGCGCGCCCGTAGCCGCGGCATTGGCCGGCACGTCGATGCGAAGGTCGAGGCTTGTCGTGCCGTCGGTGGCCGGCATCGCCGCGGCGACCGGCTGACCGCCGCCCAGCAGAGTCGCGGTCCAGCCCGCCGGCACGCCGCTCACCGACAACGTGTAGCGTTCGGGCGCGAGGCCGATGTTCTGAAGCTTGAGCGGCACGGTGGTCGTGGTCCCGGCCTGCACCGAGATCGCAGGATAATCCGCTATCAGGAAGAGCCCCTTCACGTCCGGCCGCTCGGCCGCGAAGGCTGCGGTTGCAAGCATCAACGCAGGAACGATCGCAAGAAAGCGAACGCGCATGAGGGGATCTCCTTGGACTGACCCGAATTATCTTTGCAAGCCATCCGGCCAGGGCGACCGGCGGACATCGTGATGATGACCGGCTATATACAGTCTCCGAAAAATTTTTTGGAGAATTTTGGGCGTCACTGGGCGAAAACGTCGCAGGCTCAAGATTAACTTTTGTCCACGTTTTCAAGCCGTTTCAGACTTCGTTGTTCTCCATGATCCACGGCTCGCGACGCGCCGCCGCCTCCCATTCCCGCCATGCCGGCAGCGCCATCACCGCCGCCATGTAGGCGCGCGAGACATCGCTGACCTCGGCCGGATAGCAAAACAGCCGCGACACGACCGGCGCGTACATCGCATCCGCGGCGCCGAACGTCCCGAACAGAAACGGGCCGCCCCGCCCCCCGAAGCGCGCGCGCGCACCGCTCCAGATCGCATCCACGCGCGCGACGTTCGCGCGCACCTCGGCCGCGGCGTCGGGATCGAGAACGCGCGGCTTGTTCGGATCGCGCATCAGGTTCATCGGGTAGTAGCGCCGCAGCGGCTGAAACCCGGCATGCATCTCGGCGGCGACCGACCGAGCCAGCGCGCGCGCGGCGGGATCGGCCGGCCACAGGCCGGCGTCGGGAAAGCGGTCGGCCAGATAGTCGAGGATCGCCAGCGATTCCCAGACGGCGATCTCGCCGTCGATCAGTACCGGCACCTTCCCGGTCGGGGCGTGCTTCAGCACTTCCTCGCGGCTGCCCGGCTGGTAGAGCGGCAGCACCGTCTCCTCGAACGGGATGCCGAGGACTTTCATGGCGATCCACGGCCGCAACGACCACGACGAGTAACGCTTGTTGCCGATCAGCAGATGCAGGGTCACGACGGGAGATCCGGACAGCGGGAAAATGCGAAGCCGACTACTTGTCCTTCGGCGGGTCCGGCATCTCGACGGGTCCGCCCGCCGCCTTCCAGGCGCCGAAGCCTCCCCGGATGTGGGCGACCGGCGACAATCCCATGTTCTGCGCCATCTGCGTCGCCAGCGCCGAGCGCCAGCCCGCGGCACAGAAAAACACGAATTTCCTGTCCTGCGAGAACACGTCCTTGTGGTACTTGCTCGCGGGATCGATCCAGAACTCCAGCATGCCCCGCGGCGCATGGAAGGCGCCGGGCATCCTGCCGTCGCGGCCGAGCTCGCGGATGTCGCGGATGTCGATGAACTGGACGCTGCCCTCGCGGTGCAGGCGGATCGCCTCGGCGACGTCGAGGTTCTCGATTTCCTGCTCCGCGGCGGCGACCATGGAATCGACGCTGACGATGTCTTTGCGTGCCATCGAATTTCTCCTCGCACCGATGTTGGCAGAACGAGAGTGGCCAAGTCCAGCGGGAGATGCCAGCATCGGCGTGAGATTCCGGAGGGTTCCATGAACCTGCTTTCGAACCTGCTCTCGCCGTTCGACCTCGTCGCCGTCGCCTGCTTCGCCGCGGCGTGGGCGGCCTATGCGCTGGTGATCGAGAAGACCAGTCACGGGAGCGGCGGCCTCAACGCCCGGATGGATCAGTTCCGGGAAGTATGGGTCCGCCGGATGCTCGACCGCGAAATGCGGATGACCGACATGCAGGTGATGGCCGCCCTCCAGAACGGCACCGCGTTCTTCGCTTCCACCACGCTCTTGTCGATCGGCGGCGCCCTGACCCTGCTGCGCGCTCCCGATGAGCTTCTCTCGATCGTCGCGCTGCTGCCGTTCAATACCCCGAGCCCGCGCGGCCTGTGGGAAGTGAAGATCATCGGCCTGGTGGTGATCTTCGTCTATGCCTTCTTCAAGTTCGCGTGGTCCTACCGGCTGTTCAACTACGTCTCGATCCTGTTCGGCGCTATGCCGCCGGCCAGCGAGAAGAACCGGCCGGAAACCGAAATCCACGTCCAGCGCACCGCCAAGCTGTTCGGCACCGCCGGCCGGCATTTCAATCGCGGCCAGCGCTCGTTCTTCTTCGCGCTCGGGTATCTCGGCTGGTTCGTGGGCCCTGCCGTGCTGATCGTCACCACGCTGGCGGTGGTGATCGTGATGTGGCGGCGCCAGTTTGCCTCGGATTCGCGGCGGGCGATGGACGGCTGATGCTTAGGGACCGGGGAACAGCGCCGACGAACGCCCCGTCAGCCGGTACATCGTCATGCCGATGAATTCGTGCGCCACGACATCGGTCGCGCCGAGTCCCGCTACGAAGAACGTGAAAAACACGAGGCGGTCCGCGCCGGTGCCGCGCGTGTGCCAGTCGACCGGATATGCCTCGACGGGAAACCCGGCGGCGCGGAACGTGCCGATCGAGCGCGGCATGTGAAAGGCCGAGGTGACGATCACCCAGCGGTCGCCGGGCTTCGGCGCGGCCAGCACCTTGCTGAAGCGGGCATTCTCGTCGGTGTTGCGCGAGCGGTTCTCGATGACGATCCGGTCCCGCGGGATGCCGAAGCTCTCGAACAACGGCAGCACGTAATCGGCCTCGGCCAGTCCGCCGAAGACGCTGGCGCTGCCGCTGCTATAGATGAACTTCGCGTCCGGATAGCGGCGCGCGAGCTCGGCGACGACGGTGATGCGCTCGGAGCCGTCTCCCATCACCGGCATATGGCGCGCAGCGGAAAGGTCCGGATCGAGGGCGCCGCCAAGGATGATGAAGCCGGTCGGCGCGCCGCGCGAGGCATCCCACGCCGGAAAGCGGTTCTCCAGCACGCTGAGCAGCATGAAACCGGCGGGAGACAGTCCGAACACGATCAGCAGCGTCACGCCCAGGACCAGCATGCGGCGGCCGCCGCGCGCAAGCCGCGTGAACAGCAGCGCGGTCCCGACGATCACGAGCAGGATGAAGATATTCGAAGGCGACGTCAGGAACGCCAGCACCTTCGAGAGCAGGAAGAACATCGTGGAAGTGCCCCGTCTAGAGCGTTCTCGAGCGAAGTGGATACCGGTTCGCGTAAAGAAGACGCGACAAAACAAAAAGCTGGAGCCCAGGCTTTGATTCCATCAAAGCCGGAAAGGCTCTAGCCCATGGTCCCGAAAAGCACGAAGCGGTTTTCGGAAGAAATCACGCTTGTCCAAAAGATAAGCGGCGTGTCCGACTCAATGCAGTTGAATCGGACCCTAGCCGCGCTGCTTGCGCCACGCCGCGTAGCGTGCCTTGGCTTCCTCGTTGGCGGGATAGAGTCCCGGCAGCTTGACGCCCTTCTCGACTTCGCTGACGACCCAGCTTTCGTACAGCTCGTGCTCGGCGCCCTCGTGAGCGACGAAGTCGAGCAGGTCCTGCGGTATGACCACCGCGCCGTCATCGTCAGCGACGATGATGTCGCCGGGAAAGATCGCGCAACCGCCGCAGCCGATCGGCTCCTGCCAGCCGACGAACGTCAGGCCGTTGACGGACGCCGGCGATGCGACCCCGTCGCACCACACCGGCAGCCTGGAGGCGATCACGCCGGCCTTGTCGCGCATCGCGCCGTCCGTGACGAGCGCGGTGACATTGCGGCGGAACATCCGCGCCGTCAGGATGTCGCCGAATATCCCGCAGGTATTGATGCCCATGGCATCGGCGACCGCGATGCAGCCTTCCGGCATTTCCTCGATGGCGCCACGCGTCGAGATCGGCTTGGCCCAGCTTTCGGGCGTCGCCAGGTCCTCCCGCGCGGGCACGAAACGCAAGGTGAAGGCGGGTCCGATGAGCCGCTGTCCGCCCGGAATCAGCGGCTTCGGCCCGTTCATCCAGCATCTGCGGATGCCCTTCTGAAGCAGGATCGTCGTGATGGTCGCGGTCGTGACGTGCTTTAGGACTTCAAACGCCGCGTTCATG
>Ga0182735_1002836_pt1 | contig 10207 bp, 10 predicted proteins | sample eDN5th30CKraftMG_FD_128524 | JGI IMG/M metagenome (GOLD analysis project Ga0182735, IMG submission 128524) | Enriched Miracle-Growth compost microbial communities from Emeryville, California, USA - eDNA 5th pass 30_C Kraft MG (version 2) (version 2) ... | reverse complement strand
GTGAGCTATGCCGCGCAAGCTTCCGCCGCTGACCGCCCTGCCCGCTTTCGATGCCGCCGCCCGGCATCTAAGCTTCACGAAAGCCGCCGAGGAGCTGAACCTCACGCATGGCGCCATCAGCCGCGCCATCCGCAATATCGAGGACCGCCTCGGCATCAAGCTCTTCGAGCGCGGCACGCGCTCCGTCCGCCTCACGCCTGAAGGCGCCGCCTATGCCGCCGAGATCGGCGCCGCGCTCGACCGCATCGGCGCGGCCACCATCGCCGCCACGGCCGCGCGGACGTCGGGCATCCTCACCGTCAGCACGTCGGATGGCTTTGCCGGCCGCTGGCTGATGCCGCGGCTGCAATCGCTGCGCGCCGCCGCGCCGGAACTCGAAATCACGCTGACTACGCGCCTGAAGGACGATCTCGTCGAATCGGGCGCACTCGACTGCGCCATCCGCTTCGGCAATGGCGAATGGGACGGCCTCGACAATGAGTTGCTGATGAACGAGCGGCATATCGCCGTGTGCTCGCCCGCGCTGCTCGCCGAGTGCGATACGACCGGCATCGATCTGAACGCGTTCACGCTGCTGCATGTGCTGGCGGCGAGCGATCAGCGCTATCTGACGTGGCAGCACTGGCTCAAGGCGGCGAACATCGACAATGTCGATACACGCGGCGGCTACGAGTTCGATCTGCTCGACAACGCGATTCGCGCGGCCACCGACGGCCTCGGCGTCACCATCGCCGATCGCCACATGATCGGGCACGAGTTGCGGCAGGGGACGCTCGTGCCGATCGTCGATGTCGAAGTGGACGGGCATCAGTCTTACTGGCTTGTGACGCGCACCGGCCAGGACGACGCGCCGCAAGTCGCGCTGTTTCGTGAATGGCTGCGCGGCGAGATTGGGAAACAGACGCAGGCGCTCGGCGGCAAGCGTAGCGCGTTCGTCTGAGGGAGCCGACCGTGCGGCGCTTGCCATCTCTGACCGCGTTGCGCTTTTTCGAGGAAAGCGCGCGCCACATGAGCTTCAACAAGTCGGCGGCGGCGTTGTGCGTGACGCCGGGCGCGGTCAGCCGTCAAATTCGCCTGCTCGAAGATGCGCTCGGCACGAAGCTTTTCGATCGCGATCACAAGGGCATCCGGCTTACGAAACAGGGCGCGGAATTGCTTGCTTGCCTGTCGGAGGCGTTCGATTCGATCGAGCGCGTCACGCGTTCGCTTTCCAACGTGCAACGCAGCGAGCGCAAGCGTCTGAGCGTGATCGCGCCGCCGACTTTCGCGACGCGCTGGCTCTCGCCGCGACTGGGTTCGCTAATGGACGCCGTGCCCGACATCGATCTCTCCGTTCGCACCGATGCCGTCGAAGACCGTCAGTGCAGCATTCGCTTCGGATACGAGGCGCGGGCGGATCATCGGTCGGAGCTGCTGTTCATCGAGCGGCATGTGCTCGTCGGCGCGATGAAGTTGGCGGGGCAGCCGGTCGAAGCGCTGCTGAAGCGGCTGCCCGCGCTGCATGTGCTGCACAACGATGCGCGGCTCACGCTCTGGCCCAACTGGCTCGATGCCGCCGGTTTGCCGCGCGCGTTCGGCGAGAACGGCATCGAGTTCTCGACACTCGATCAGGCGATTCACGCGGCGCGCGCGGGATCGGGGCTGGCGGTCGTCGATCGCAACATGATCGCGGATGAACTGCATGACGGGTCGCTCGTTCTGCTGTCGCCGGTGGAGTCGACAGGGCCTTACGGATATTGGCTGGATATCGCGCCTTCGTTCGCCGGGTCGGATTCCGTGCAGGCGTTCGCGGAATGGCTGCGCGGGGAGGGAGCGAAGGCGGCGCGGGATTGAGTGCGCGGCCTTCGCCTTCGCGTTACGTGCAATCGAGTTCGGCGGATCCTGGCTCGTCGATCCGATATCGGCACTCATCGACTCGCTTCTCAAGGGTGAAGTCCCGCGTTTCCTTGTTGGCGTAGACGCACTGAACGGTCACCGAGCGGCCGTGATCGTAGACGTAGCCGAGTTTCCAATAGCCCCGCTTGGCATCGCCATGATCCGCAATGAGCCGGACGTGTTCTTCCGGCTTTCCGTCGAAGGCCGCGACGTATTGGAGATGCGTGCCCGGCAACGCAGGACACGCGATCGCTTCCGCCTTCGCGAGTCCGCTGACGCTTGCGGCGAGGAGCAATGTCGTCAGACAGGCGAGCGTCTTACTCGACGACATAGAATTTGTCTCCGTTGTTGACGTCGGAGCCTTGGCCCCAGCGCAAGATGCGCGGTCCAATGGGCTTGGGCGGATGCGCGTATTGGTCATATACCGTTACGCCGACGGGACTCTGACTGACATAGATTGCAGCGTGCCCGTGGAAGTGTCGGTGATTGTCGAATGTGGCGATGACGGTCCCCTCAACGATGTGCGGGTTGTTTTTAACAGCAGCTCCTTTTTTCCATGCAATCGTGGCCGGCAGCGACGGACATACTTGCTTGACATAGGAGACGCATCCGCCGCAATAGTCCGGGTGGCCAGTGCGACCATCGGGTGGCGCATCGTCGTAAGGACCGTGTGCGGATCCTGGGGCGCATACCCAAGTGTTCAGCCGCGCCGAGGGTGAGTTCTTGTAGTTTGAACTGATATAGCTCATGGCGAAAACGATCGAGATGTTCAGAATGACGAGACTGTCAAATGACAGGAAAATCTCTGTCGGCAATGACGCGAGTCAACGTCCCGCTTCGCGCCTTGTCCTCTCGGCGCTCACCTCAAAGGTAACAACTATGTCGGACGGCCTCGACGCGTTTATTCCGAATCTGCCATGAAACGCGGCAACGTTTCCGTTGCCGCGCGTTACTGCACTTGGCCTCACCCCCCACTCGCCTCACTCAACGTCAGATGCTTCGTCTCCGGCGCCCACGCGATCGACACGATCATCCCGACGAGCAACACCGCCGCAAGCGCGAGCATCGTCATCTGCACGCCGGCCTGCGCGATCCCGATAGGCAAAAGAAACGTCCCCACCGCCGATCCCAACCTGCTGCACGCGATCGACAGTCCCACACCGCACGCCCGCGCCTCGGTCGGAAAGCACTCCGGCGGAAACACGCCGACGAGATTCGAGAATGCCGACATCGTCAGCGTGAAGACGCCGAACGCAACGATCATCCCCACATTCGCCGACGACGGCAGCACGCTCAACGCAAACAGCGACAGGCAGCACACCGCGAACGACCCGATCAGGAACGAGCGCCGCGACAGCTTGATGGTCAGCCAGATGCCGATCAGCGCACCGAGCACGAGAAAGCCATTGAGCAGCAGATCGGCGCCCGATCCTTCGGGCAGACGGATCGCCGTGAGAATGCTCGGCAGGAACGTGTAGATCGCAAAGTACGGAATCACGAGGCACACGAAAAACGCGCAATTGAAGATCGTGCGGCGAATCAGATCCGGCTTGAAGAGCCGCGCGAAGCCGCCCTTGCCCGCGAAATGCTCGCCCGTATCGGCTTCGAGCGTGACGTTCGGGCCGAAGTGCTTGCGCACGATGCGCATCGCCTCATCGACGCGGCCTTTGCCGAGCAGCCAGCGCGGCGATTCCGGCGTGCCCACGCGCATGATGAGCACCAGAAACGCCGGCACGCCGGCGGAGGCCAGCAGCCAGCGCCACGCATCGGGCGTCGCGTCGGCGTAATGCATGCCGAGCACGTTCGCGATCACATAGCCGATCGTCCAGATCACGCTGAACGAGCCGAGCAGCACGCCGCGATGCTTGCGCGGCGAGAACTCCGCGAGAATCGCATGACCGACCGCGAAATCGCCGCCCATGCCGAAGCCGATCAGCACGCGCAAGCCGACGAGCATCGCGGGCGTCGTCGCATAGAACTGCGCGAACGCGGCCGCCGTGATGATGATGAAGCTCAACAGGAAAATCTTCTGACGTCCGAGCTTGTCCGAAAGCCAGCCGAACACGAGACTGCCGAGAAAAATGCCGATCAGCGCGGATGAACCGAGCAGGCCCATCCAGAACGCGTCGAGCGGAATCTGTTTGTTGAGCGACGACAGCGCGTAACCGATCGTGCCGAGCGCATAACCTTCGGTGAAGTGCGCGCCGAACGTGAGGCCCGCGATCTTGATGTGGAAACGGTTCAGCGGCACATCGTCGAGCGCGACGCGATTGCGCGTCGTATCGAAGGGCGCGGCGGCGCCCGGGGCGAGCGGCTGCGCGCTCAGGCTTTGCATGTCCAAGAGTATCTCCTCCACCTCGAGTGGAGCGGCGCATCGACGCCGCAAGAAAACCGCGCACGCGATAGCGTTATGTTTCGTGCATGCGCGGTATGGCGATGATTCAGCGGCCGAGTCCGGCCATCATCATGTACTTGAGTTCCGTGTATTCATCGAGTCCGTACTTGGAACCTTCGCGGCCCAGTCCCGACTGCTTCACGCCGCCGAACGGCGCGACTTCCGTCGAGATGATGCCTTCGTTGATGCCGACCATGCCGCTCTCCAGCGCCTCCGCGACACGCCACGCGCGGCCCAGATCGCGCGTGTAGAAGTACGCGGAAAGGCCGTACGGCGTGTCGTTCGCAGCGGCGATGACGTCTTCTTCCGTCGCGAAGCGGAAGCACGCGGCGACCGGACCGAAGGTTTCCTCATCGGCGATGAGCATCGAAGGCGTGGCGTCCGCGAGCACCGTCGGCTCGTAGAACGTGCCGCCGAGCGCGTGCGGCTTGCCACCCGTCAGCACCTTCGCGCCTTTGCTCACGGCATCGGCGACATGGGCTTGCACCTTCGTCAGCGCGGCTTCGTTGATGAGCGGCCCCTGATCGAACTCGCCTTCGAGCCCGTTGCCGACGCGCAGCTTGTGCACCGCGCGCGTCAGCGTTTGCGTGAAGGCATCGTAGACGCCGTCCTGCACGTAGAAGCGGTTCACGCACACGCACGTCTGCCCGGTATTGCGGAACTTCGACGCGATCGCGCCTTGCACGGCGGCGTCGATATCGGCGTCGTCGAACACGATGAAGGGCGCGTTGCCGCCGAGTTCCAGCGACAGCTTCTTCAAGGTATCCGCCGATTGCTTCGCGAGCAGCTTGCCGACGCGCGTCGAGCCGGTGAACGAGAGCTTGCGCACATCGGGCGATGCGGTCAGCGTCTCGCCGATGGCGACCGCATCGCCCGACACGACGTTGAACACGCCTGCCGGAATGCCTGCTTGCTCCGCGAGCACCGCCAGCGCGAGCGCGGACAGCGGCGTTTCCTCGGACGGCTTCAGCACCATCGTGCAGCCCGCGGCCAGCGCGGGACCGGCTTTGCGCGTGATCATCGCGAGCGGGAAATTCCACGGCGTGATGGCGGCGACGACGCCGACCGGCTCGCGCGTCACGACGATCTTCGCGTTCGGCTTCGGACTCGGGATGATGTCGCCGTAGCTGCGCTTCGCTTCTTCCGCGAACCATTCGAAGAAACTCGCCGCGTACGCGACTTCACCGAGCGCTTCGGCAAGCGGCTTGCCTTGTTCGCGAGTCAGCAGTTCGGCGAGGGTGTTGCGATTGGCGAGCATCAGTTCGCCCCAACGCTTCACGCGCGCGCTGCGTTCCTTCGCGGTCAGCGCGCGCCATGCGGGGAAGGCGCGCTTCGCGGCATCGATCGCCTGCTGCGCTTCGGCACGACCGCCGCGCGCGACGTTCGCGATGGACTCGCCCGTCGCCGGATTGCGCACGGGATACGTGCTCGCGCTTTCGCGCCATGTGCCGTCGATGTAGTGATTCGTCCGCATCAGATCGATCATGCCGCGCGCTCCATCGCTTGTTCGAACACGCCTTGCGCCGCACGCGCCTCGCGCGCGATGCGCCGCCCCGCCGTGTAGTCGTTGATGAGATCGCACGGCGTGTAGTTGCGCTCCAGCTCGTGCAGTTCGTCGTCGTCGAGCTTCGTGTCCAGCGCGGCGAGGGCGCTGTCGAATTGCGCCGGCGAATCCGCGCCGACGAGCATGGACGCAATCCCGGGACGGCTCAACACCCACGCCTGCGCGATCTGCGCGGCCGGCACGCCGCGCCGCGCCGCGACGCGCGCGACCGATGCCGCGATGTCCTGCGACGCGCGATCGCCATACATTTGCGCGGTGAAGAAATCGGTCTGGTTGCGCGTGGATTTTGCGTCGGATGTGAGCAGGCCGCGCGCGAGCGGACTGAACACGGACACGCCGACGCCCTGATCGATGCAGTACGGAATCATCTCGCGCTCTTCCTCGCGATACGCGACGTTCAACTGCAACTGCATGTTGATCGGCTTGTGCCAGCCGTGGCGCTCGCACGCCTGCATGATCTTGGCGAACTGCCACGTATACATCGTCGATACGCCGATGTAACGCGCCTTGCCCGCGCGCACGATGTCGTCGAGCGCGTGCATCGTTTCTTCGACGGGCGTGTTCACGTCGAAGTAATGCAGCATGTAGATATCGACGTAGTCCATGCCGAGACGCTTCAGGGAGCCGTCGATGCCGTCCATGATGTGCTTGCGCGAGTGGCCGCCCGCGTTCGGATGGCTCGCCATGTCGTAGCCGACCTTCGTCGTCACGACGACTTCCTCGCGCGCAACGAGCCGCTTCAGAATGCGGCCGACGACTTCCTCGCCGACGCCCGTCGAATAGAAATCCGCCAGGTCGATGAAGTTCACGCCGTGGTCGAGCGCGTGCTTCACGATCGGCTCGCTTTGCGCTTCATCGAAAATCCACGGCTTCCATTGCGGCGTGCCCATGTTCATCGTGCCGAGGCACAGGCGCGCAACCTTCAGGCCGGACTGGCCGAGACGCACATATTCCATTGTCGAAAACTCCTTACTTCTTCGGCGTGTAGAACGGATTCGACACATCGCGCGCGGCCTTGAACACGGCTTCCTTGCGCGGCAGGCCTTCCATCGCGGCGATGATCGCGTTACGGCACGCGCGATAGTTGTTCTCGAATACGGCGTCGAGATCGTCGGTTTTCGGATTGACCCAGTTCGCCGACACGACGACCCAGTCGTTCTCCGCTTCCGGCGGCAGCGTGCCGTTTTCGAGCGATTCGGCGACCGCCTTCGCGATGCCCGCCTGCGATGCGCCCCACGTCGCGTTGCCGTGGAAATCGCCGTCGATCTGCGCCTTGTTGACATAGAGCGTGAGCGGCTTGGTCGGCACGCCCGGCTGCGCGATCACGACGAACGGCGCGTGCCCGGCGGACGGCGTCGCGAGCGCGGTCGCGAAAGCCTGACCGGCCGGGCCGTTGCGCGGGCCGACCAGCACGTTGATGTGCGCGAGATTGACGCCCGGCCCTTCGAAGCCTTCGCCGATGAACAGATTCTTTTCCATTGACTCCTTCCTTGTGTCCGCGTGATGTGTGCAGTTCAACCACCGTTGCGGTGGATGTGAGGCATTCTGCGGCGGGCGTCGCGCGGGGAGGAATCGACGATTTTTGAGGACCGGATTGATGAAAGCTCAACTCGGGAATCACCCGTAGGCGGGATAAGCGTCCCATAAGCTTCCAACGCCCAAAATGTGAGTTTGTTCTGAATGCGGATTATTCCGGCGTGAGCGCGCCGCCGGGTCCGCTGACGCACATGTCTTCCATCGATCGCATCTCCCCGCTTCCCGTCACCGATGTCGCGTGGCGCTACTACGATCTCGCCAAATCGCGCGTGCAGATCCACGAAGCGCCCGCGCCCGGCGAAGTCTTTCTGTGGCTGGTGCCGAGCGAATTCCGCTTCGCATCGGCATCGAATATCGGGAACTGGCTCAGTCCCGCCGAACGAAAACGCACGCGGCTGCATCCGAATTCCGCGCTCGGGCGGCGCTTTTCCGTCGCGCGCGCGACGCTGCGGCTCGTGCTTTCGCACATGTTCCATTGCGAGCCACACGAAGTGGGCGTCGAGGACGAACCGGACGATCGCATCGTCGTGACGCATCCGCATGACGACGGCCCGGTTCACGTCGATGTCGCGTATTCGGGCATCTGGATCGTGGTCGCGGTGGCATCGGCGAGAATAGGGCTTGGCTTGACGGTCGAATCGACGGGCGCGCATGACGCTGCCGCCAGACAATCGATGTGGGACGAAGCGGCGCGCATCGGCAAGTCGCGTGCGCAGCGCGGCGACACAGACGCCGACACAGACGCCGACTGGCACGGACTTACCTTGCCGATGCCCGGCGGCATCTGCGGCGTGCTCGTCCTGGACAAGCCCGTCGCGCGCGTGCAGGCGTTCGGCTGGGAACGGCCGCTCGAAGCGGAGGGCAACGCAGCCGCGTCCTGAGCCCGCGAGCGCCGTGTAATCACGGATCGGGATCGGGAGAAAACAGGACATCATGGAATACACGGCGCTCGCACAACGCCACGCGGCCGCGATCATCGCGATCGCGCTCTTCGCCGGCCCGGCGCTCGCAGCGGTCGCGTGGGCCTTCGCCGCGCGCGGACGGCGCGCTTCCGGCGCGGCCGTCGCGGTTACGGCGGGCATCGTCAGCGCGACGGGCGCGGCGGTGTTCATCGCCATCGCGACGCGCATCGCGCATGGCACGGCGTTTTCATCGGCGGATCAGCGCATGGTCGACGCTCTGCGCGACGGCACGCCCGCATTCGCCGCGCGAGGATTCGCCGCGCTCACGCATCTCGGCGATCCCTGGTTCCTCACGCTGCTGTCGGCGCTCATGTGCGCGTGGCTGCTGCTGACGCGGCGCTTCGGTCTCGCTGTCTATTTCGCCGCGGTCACGAGCGCGGGCGGCCTGCTCAATCAGGCGCTCAAGTCGATGATGCGCCGCGACCGTCCCACCGGCGCGACCGTGCCGTTGCCCGAAAGCTTCGCGTTCCCGAGCGGACATACGTTCGGCTCGATCGTCTGCTACGGCATGTGCGCCTATGTGCTGCTGCGCCTCGCGCCGACGCGCCGCGATCCGCTCATCGTCGCGCTCGCGTGCTTCATCGTGCTGACGATCGGCGTGAGCCGCGTGGTGATGGGCGTGCATTTTCCCGGCGATGTGGTCGGCGGTTTCGCGTCGGGCGGCGCGTGGCTCGCGGCGTGCATCGGCGCGGCGGAATTCGTGCGGCGACGTAGCCGGACGCTTTAGGATTAGTTCGATTGTTCCGCGCATCCGTAGACGTTAGTTTCAGACCTTTTGCGAGGCTGAAACGATGCTCGAATCGAAAGCGTATGGCGCGGTGGCCATGGCCCTGGTGCTGATCGGTCTGAACGGATGTTCGGCCTTCGTCAAGGATCCCGATCCGCAGGAATACATGAGCCGCGTGAAGGTCGGCATGACGCGCGCGGAAGTCGAGGACAGCCTCGGCCCGCCTGACGGAAACTGGGGACCGTGGCATTCGCTGTGCACCGAATACGCGTTCAAGAAGCACGGCACCGACCGCTGGTCCGTGTATTACAACAATCAGAATCGCGTGGTCTATACGGAGCACGCGGGCTGCAACGTCAAGCGGGCGAAGGAAGTCGGCCTGCGCTGAACGCCAGAAAAGACAAACCCCACGCGCCGTGGGGTTTGTCGTTTTATGAGCCTGAAATTCGACGCGTCAGTTCGCCGTCGGCCGCCACTTCAACAGACGCTGCTCGACCGCCGTCAGCAGATAATCCGCCGCGAGCGCGACGACCGCGAGCACGATCATCGCCGCGAACACGCCGCTCGCGTTGAACGCGCCCTGCGCGGTCGAGATCAGCAAGCCGATGCCCTGCTTCGATCCGAGAAACTCGCCGACGACCGCGCCGACCAGCGCGAAGCCGAAGCTGACGTGCAGGCTCGCGAGAATCCACGAAAGCGCCGACGGAATCACGACCGAGGTCGTCACCTGGCGTCGCGATGCGCCGAGAATCTGCGCGTTCGCGATCATGTAACGGTCGGCTTCGCGCACGCCCTGGAACGCGTTCGCGAACACGACGAAAAACACCATCACGACGGCGAGCGCGACCTTCGACGCCATGCCGAGACCCAGCGCGATCACGAACACCGAGCCGAGCACGACGCGCGGAATCGAATTGGCGATCTTGATGTAGATGCTGAACACATCCGACAGCAGCTTGTTGCGGCCCAACACGATGCCGCAGAAAATGCCGCCGGCCGAACCGATCAGAAAGCCGAGAATCGTCTCTTCGAGCGTCACCCAGACTTGCGTGAGCAGCGGTCCTTGCGACGTGCCGTCGACGAACCATTCGACGATCTGATCGAAGATCGCGGACGGCATCGAGAAGAAGAACGGATCGATCCAGTGC
>Ga0182735_1002834_pt1 | contig 10216 bp, 12 predicted proteins | sample eDN5th30CKraftMG_FD_128524 | JGI IMG/M metagenome (GOLD analysis project Ga0182735, IMG submission 128524) | Enriched Miracle-Growth compost microbial communities from Emeryville, California, USA - eDNA 5th pass 30_C Kraft MG (version 2) (version 2) ... | reverse complement strand
TCGAGATAGTCGTTGTAGACCTGATGGCCTTTCACCGGATCGTAGAGTTCGCCGGCCGGCGCATCGACCCATACCGATGGGTATCGCTCCTTGAAGTCGTCCGGCAGATGCGGATAGGGCATCAGGTGGAACCAGTGGAACTTCATCGGCGTCCTCCTTGTCGCTCCGTGTCCCGGACCCCGGATCACGCCGGCGGTTCGCGCCGTGCGGTTCCGAGGAGCGTCATTCTACTTCCTTTGCGCCAGCTTTGGCAGTCGTTCGTCCGCCGCGTCGAAAGCGCGCAGCAACTCGTCGTAGCGCGCCTGCACGTCCTTGCGGCGGCCCGGTTCGGTGATGATGTAGAATTCCTGCTCCTCGATAGCGCGCACGACGAGCGCCGCAAGTTCGAGCGGGTCGAGACCGTTGGCCGCGCCTTCGACATAGCGCTTGTTGCGCGCGGCAAGCAGCGGATCGGCGCGGAAGTCGTAAGCGCCGCCGAACCGGGCGGGGCGGTTGCGGCCGTTGTCGGGCATGTTGGTTTTGGTCCAGCCCGGACACAGCACGCTGACGCCGACGTTGGTTCCCTCGCATTCCTGCCGCAGCACGTCCGACAGCCCGACCATCGCGAATTTGGTCGCGCCGTAGGGGCCGGCGAGTGCCTTCGGCGTCAGGCCCGACATCGAGGAGGTCGAGACGATGTGGCTCTCCTCGCCATGCGCCTTCATGTGCGGCAGGAATATCCGCAGGCCGTGGATCATGCCGTAGAGATTGACGCCGACGACCCAGTCCCAGTCCGAAACGGTGATCTCCTCGACCTTGCCGCCGCGGGAGACGCCGGCATTGTTGCACAGCAGATGCACGTTGCCGAAGGTCGCGAAGGTCTTGTCGGCGGCCTCCTGCATGGCCTCGCCAAGCGAGACGTCCGCGAGGACGCTCGCGACGCGATCGCCGTGATTGGAGAGCGAGTGGCGCGCGGCGTCGAGCGCGGATTTCTCCACATCCGCCATCATCACATTCATGCCACGGTCGAGGAAGGTGCGCGCCAGGGCGAGCCCGATGCCCGACGCGGCGCCCGTCACGAAGGCCGTTTTCCCCTTGAAAGCTTTCATTTCCTGCCCGGCGATTTATCCGCTCCGACCCTGTGAAACTACCAGAGGGGAACGCTATAGTCAGGCAAAGACCGCGTCTGGGCGGTATGCACGGAGAACAACATGTCCCAGGGGACCGACAGGGCCGATCCGGCGGCGCCGGTGCGCCGGCCGTCATCGGCCACGAAGGCGGCGTTCAGGTGGGAGGACCCGCTCGATATCGAAAGCGAGCTGACGCCCGAGGAGCGCATGGTGCGCGACAGCGCGCACCGTTTCGGGCAGGAGAAGCTGTTCCCGGGCGTCATCGAGGCGTATCGCGAGGAGAAGTTCGACCGCGATGTCTTCAGGCAGATGGGCGAGCTCGGCCTGCTCGGATCGACCCTGCCGGAGGAATACGGCGGCGCCGGGCTCGGCTACGTCGCCTACGGCCTGATCGCGCGCGAGATGGACCGCGTCGATTCAGGCTACCGCTCGGCGCTGTCGGTGCAGTCCTCGCTCGTGATGTACCCGATCCATGCCTACGGCAGCGAGGCGCAGCGGCGCAACTACCTGCCGCGGCTCGCGACCGGCGAGATCGTCGGCTGCTTCGGCCTTACCGAGCCGGACTACGGCTCCGATCCTGGCTCGATGGCGACGCGCGCGGAGAAGGTCGCCGGGGGGTACCGGCTCAACGGCGCCAAGATGTGGATCACCAATGCGCCGATCGCGGACATCGCCGTGGTGTGGGCGAAGCTCGACGGCGTCATCCGCGGCTTCATCGTCGAGCGCGGCACGAAGGGTTTCTCGACACCGAAGATCCACGGCAAGCTCTCGATGCGCGTCTCGACCACCGGCGAGATCGTGCTGGAGGATTGCGTGGTGCCGGAGGAGAACCTGCTGCCGAACGTTTCGGGCCTCGCCGGTCCTTTCGGCTGCCTCAATAACGCGCGCTTCGGCATTTCCTTCGGCGCGCTCGGCGCGGCGGAATTCTGCTGGCATCGCGCGCGGCAATATGTGCTCGACCGCAAGCAGTTCGGCCGCCCGCTGGCGGCGAACCAGCTCATCCAGAAGAAGCTCGCCGACATGCAGACCGAGATCGCCATCGGGCTCGCCGCCGCGCTGCGGCTCGGCCGCATGATGGAGGCCGGCACCGCCGCGCCGCCGTCGGTATCGATGATGAAGCGCAACAACTGCGGCAAGGCGCTCGACATCGCGCGCGTAGCGCGCGACATGCACGGCGGCAACGGCATCTCGGAGGAGTTCCACATCATGCGCGTGATGTCGAACCTCGAGACGGTCAACACCTACGAAGGCACCCACGACATCCACGCCCTGATCCTCGGCCGCGCGCAGACGGGGATACAGGCGTTTTTTTAGTTTACCCACCCAGAACAAAAGCGACGTCGTCATGGCCGGGTTCGTCCCGGCTGTCCCGATCGGGCGGGCACAGTGCTCACCCAGGCGGGATGCGCGGGACAAGCCCGCGCATGACGGAGGAAACCGATGGACCTCCTCCACATCTTCATCCTTGTCATCGGCGGCCTGGTCGGCGGCGTGATCTCTTCGCTGGTCGGCGGCGCTGCGCTCGTGACCTATCCGGCGCTGCTTTCCGTCGGCCTGCCGCCCGTGGTGGCGACCGTGTGCAACCTCGTCGCGCTGACGCCGGGCAATTTCCTCGCCGCGCTTTACGACCGCACGCAGCTTCCGCCGATCGACAGGTCCTTCGCCGGCCTCATTGCCGCCTCGCTGATCGGCGCGTTCCTCGGCGCCGGGCTGCTGCTGGTGACGCCGGAGCGGCTGTTCGCCTATTTCATTCCGCTGCTGATGGCATTCGCGACGGTGCTGTTCGCGCTCGCCGGCAGGATCTCCGCCTTCATGCGCCGGCGCGCCGGCGGGGCCGATACGCACCGCTGGGCCCACAGCATATCCGTGATCCTGCCGGTGTCGTTCTATGGCGGCTATTTCGGCGCCGGCGTCGGCGTGCTGCTTGCCGCGGTGCTCTCCATCGGGACGGCGGGAAACTATCGCGCCGCCAACGTGACGAAGAATCTCGTCACCAGCCTCAACAGCCTGATCGCCTCGCTGGTGTTCTGGTCACAGGGGACGGTGCGCTGGACGCCGACCCTGCTGATGATGTCGGGCGCGCTGATCGGCGGTTTTGCCGGCGCGCGCCTCGCGCAGGTCGTGCCGAACCACATCATGCGCGTGGTCGTCACGCTCGTCGGCGCGCTGCTCACCGTCGCTTTCGCCTGGCGCTACTGGCTTTAGCCGCTCGGCACCAACTCCGCGAGCCGCCGCACCAGCTTGCTGTCCGGGTCGGCCAGGGGGGTGATGACGGTGAAGTGATCGGCGCCCGGCACGGCCTCGCAGTGTGCCGCCACGCCAGCCTTGCTCCAGGCATCGGCGAGGAGGCGGCTCTGGCGCAGGAACTCTCCGGACTCCGCGCCGCCGACCACGGCGTCGAAGATCCTGCCCTTCGGCGCGGGCCATAGCAGCGGCGACAGACGCCGGGCTTCCGCGTCGGTCAGCTTCCAGTCGGCGTTCATGGCGGTGTGGACCAGCGGTGCCAGATCGTAGAGGCCGGAAATTCCCATCGCCGCGGGCACCAGCCCGTTGGGTGCGCCGTATTCGGACCAGTCGGTTGCGACCATGCAGGCGGCGAGATGCCCGCCCGCCGAGTGGCCCAGTACCAGCATGCGCCTGGCGAACCGCTTGTGCAGAAACAGAAGGGCCTGCCGCATCTGCTCGACGATGTCACCGATGCCGACCTGCGGCGCGAGGTCATAGCCGGGAAGGGCGACGGTGACGCCGCGCGCGTTCAGTCCCGCTGCGACAAAGCTGAAGCCCGCGGGCTGCTGCGCGCGCCAGAAGCCGCCGTGGATGAACACCGCGACCGGCGCCTGCGGGCCGGCATCCGAAAAGAAGATATCGACGATCTGGCGCGGCGTCGTGCCGTAGCGCACGTCGAGCTCGGCGCGGCCGGCGGCCGTGGCGCGGGACCGATAGTCGGCGGCGTCGCGCGCCAGCCGGCCGAGCACCTCGACATGGGTCGGGGCGAAGGCGCGCGTATTGTATTCGTGGTCGTAGTCGATGGTCATGACTGCCCTGCCGTTCTCTCCCGCCGGTCCGATTTGAACGGGATTGGGCCGGGCCCGGTCAAGCCCGCCGGTATGATTCTCTCGGACATGGCGCCGGCCGGTCGCGGGAGGGTTTTGCCGGTTGCCCGAAGCGGCTATGAAGCGCGCATGAAGGTGGACGGCAAACCGATGCGCACGATCTGGGTCGAGCCGGACGGCTGGACCGTCGGCGTCATCGATCAGACCCGCCTGCCGCATCGCTTCGAAACGGTGCGCTGGACCGCGATGGAGGAAGCCGCGCACGGCATCCGGACCATGGTGGTGCGCGGCGCCCCGCTGATCGGCGCGGCGGCGGCCTATGGCGTCGCGCTGGCGATGCGCGAGGACGCGGGCGATGCCAGCCTCGCGCGCGCCTGCGATACCCTGGCGGCGACGCGGCCGACCGCGATCAACCTGAAATGGGCGCTCGATGCGATGGCGGGCGCCCTGCGTCCGCTGCCGCCCGGCGCGCGCGTGGCCGCCGCCTATCGGCGCGCCGCCATGATCGCGGACGAGGATGTCGAGATCAATGCCGCCATCGGCCGGCACGGCCTGAAGCTGATCGAGGCGGTCGCCGCGCGCAAGCAACCGGGCGAGCGCGTCAACATCCTGACCCATTGCAACGCCGGCTGGCTGGCGACCGTCGATCTCGGCACGGCCACCGCGCCGGTCTATCTCGCCCACGACGCCGGCGTTCCGCTGCATGTGTTCGTGGACGAGACGCGCCCGCGCAACCAGGGCGCCTCGCTCACCGCATGGGAACTCGGCCGCCACGGCGTCGCGCATACCGTGATCGCGGACAATACCGGCGGTCACCTGATGCAGCATGGCAAGGTCGATCTGGTGATTGTCGGCGCCGATCGCGTGACGTCGCAGGGCGACGTCTGCAACAAGATCGGCACCTATCTGAAGGCCCTCGCCGCGCACGACAACGCCGTGCCGTTCTATGTGGCGCTGCCGTCGCCGACCATCGACTTTGCGGTGCGCGACGGCGTGGCGGAAATCCCGATCGAGGAACGGGCAGCGGCGGAAATGGAAACCGTCGCCGGCCTTGCTCCCGATGGCCGGATTGAAACCGTGCGCATCGTGCCGGAAGGCTCGCCGGTCATGAATTATGCTTTCGATGTCACGCCGGCGCGCCTCGTCACCGGCCTTATCACCGAGCGCGGCGTCGTGGCGGCGAGCGCGCATGGGCTGGCGAGCGCGTTTCCGGAGCGCGCCCTCGCGCGGGCGGCGGAGTAGGACGATGACCGATCCCGCCCTGTCGCTGCTGCCGCCCGACCTCCGCCAGTCGCCGACGGCACTCGCGGTCGCGCGCGGGACGCAGCGGCTGCTCGGCTCGCTCGGCTTCAGCAGCCTTCCGGAACTCGCGCTGCCTTCGGGCCGGCGCGCGGACCTGGTGGCGATGGCAGCCGACGGCGAAATCTGGATTGTCGAGATCAAGTCCTCGATCGCGGATTTCCGCGCCGACCGGAAATGGCAGGATTACCGGTTGCACTGCGACCGCATGTTCTTCGCGACGACGCCCGAGATTCCCGCGGAAATCTTTCCGGCCGACGCGGGGCTCATCGTCGCCGATGCGTTCAATGCGCAGATCCTCGTCGATGCACCCGAGCATCGGCTTCATTCCGCGACGCGCAAGGCATTGCTGATGGCCTTCGCGCAGACGGCGGCGCGCCGCCTGCAATCGCTCGCGGACCCGCAGTGGCGTTACGGCGAGATGTGCTGAGCTGCGCGCCGCGCGGGGCTCCCGTGCGGTATGTGCATTGCACCATTCCGGATGATCCACGCCTCCGACCGAGGTTGGCATGCGCCGCTACCGGGCGTCTAACACATTAAGAAATTGCGGTTATTCCTTCAAAAGAAGATTACCGGTCCATCACCTCGTTGTGTTCGCAAATGCGAGATGGAGGCGTTGTTTTGCCGCTGTGCACACCGATATGGCGGCGAGGGGCAGTTAGGAGAATCAAGATGACCTCGACATTCAAAACCCTCGTCCTCGCCACCGCCGCCGCCAGCCTGCTTGCCGGCGGCCCCGCTCTGGCCCGTACGAGGCACCATGTTCCGGCCAGCGAGAGCCTTTATTCGGAAGGGCAGCGCGCTCCCGCGAACTACTATGCCGACCCGTATTCAGCCGATCCGTATGTCGTGACCGACGGCGCGAACTATCTCGGCCGCGATCCCGGCGCGCAGATCCGTGGCTATCTCCTCAAGGACGACACGGTTCACAACGGGAATGCATACTGAGCGCTGCGCAAGCGCGTTCTTCGATGTTGCGGCGTCGAGGCCCCGGAGCGATCCGGGGCCTCTGCGCATGGGCGCGTCGCAGCGGGGCCGCTTGCTCCCGGCGCGAGCGGAGGTGTAGCGTTTCGGCGATGACGGGAACGGATACGATCGGCGCGGCAGCCGGCGATGCATTCGTCGCGGCGGTGGAGCGTGCCTTGGCGAGCGGCGATCTCGCGACGGTGCCGAATGAGGAGTTGCGCCGCGTGCTGACGGCCGCGGTCAAGCTCTACGCCGCCAAGGTGGACGTCGACGGCGAGGCGATCCGGCCGCTCGAGGCGGAGAAGATGACACCGACGGAGATCGTCGTGACGGTCACCGCGTTGATCCGCGCGGTCGGGCTCAATCTGTGGGACTTGTCGATGTGGGTGCAGCGGCCGCAGCGCTGAGGGGCGTGACGGCGGGAAACGAACGGGCGAGGAGACGGGGATGCGTGAAATCAACCTTGGACCGGCATCGGCGTTCGAGGATCCGGGCCGCAAGCTGATCGAATCAGGCGGCGTCGAGGTCGGCGTGTTCAAGCTCGGCGGTGAATTCTACGCCTACGAGAACGTCTGCCCCCACATGGGCGGGCCTGCCTGCCAGGGCAAGGTTATCGCCAAGGTCGAGGAAGCGGTAATGCCGGACCGCACCAGCAAGGGCGTCGAGTTCTCCAAGACCAGGATGAACGTGGTGTGCCCGTGGCACGGCTTCGAATTCGACATCCGCACCGGCCGCCATCCCGGCAACGCACGCTATCGCCTCAAGCCGATGAAGGTGCGGGTGGAGGACGGCGACGTGATCGTGTCGCTCCCGGAACAGAAGAACGCCCAGAACGTCACCATCCGGCCGGCGCAGGATGGCGACTCGGTGCGGCCGGAATTCTGACGCAGGCCCGGCCCGGAAATTGAAAATGCCGCGGATCGCCGCGGCATTTTCTGTTTCAGCGGCTTTTCCGCAGGCTACTTCGGCGCGCGCTTGGCGAGGATGCGCTGAAGCGTGCGGCGGTGCATGTTGAGCCGCCGCGCGGTTTCCGAGACGTTCCGGTCGCAGAGCTCGTAGATGCGCTGGATGTGCTCCCAGCGCACGCGGTCGGCCGACATCGGGTTTTCCGGCGGCGCCGCCTTGGTCTGTGCGTCGGCGAGCAGCGCCGCGACCACCTCGTCGGCGTCGGCCGGCTTGGACAGATAGTCGAATGCGCCGAGCTTCACGGCGGTGACGGCGGTGGCGATATTGCCATAGCCGGTCAGCACGATGCCGCGGGCATCCGGACGGCGCTGCTTGAGCGCGGAGATAACGTCGAGACCGTTGCCGTCGGCGAGGCGCATATCCACCACGGCGAACGCCGGCGGCGAGGATTCGACGAGCTTGATCCCTTCGCTGACCGTTTCCGCGGTACGTACCGAGAAGCCGCGGCTCTCCATCGCGCGCGCGAGGCGCTGCAGAAACAGCTTGTCGTCTTCGACGATGATGAGCGAGGGGTCGCCCGCGATCTGCGAGGCAATCGTTCCCGTATCCGTCATGGCGTCCACGATATCCAGAGGCTCCTTTGATTAGACGAAGTGATACTTTTGCAGTTCCCGTGATGGGCTGAGAGAGAATCCCTCCTTGCCTTGCGGCGATTGCTCAAATTCTGCACGCTTCCAGCGGGCCGTGACAATAGCGCCGTGGCCCGGTTCCATTACATTTCCGAGAGCGACTTGAGCTCCCGAGCGCTCCAGCAGCGTTTTCGCGATGAAAAAGCCCAAGCCCAGCCCTTTTTCGTCGGCGGCGGTCGGGGTGCGGTGGGGGCGCGGTCCGCGCACGTAAGGCTCCCCGATGCGGGCCATGACCTCCTGGGTGAATCCGGGGCCGTCGTCCTTTACGGAAATCGACACCTCGGCGTCGTTCCACGCCACCGTCACTTCCACGCGCTTCTGCGCGAAGTCGACCGCGTTCTCCAGGATGTTGCCGAGGCCGTAGAGAATCGCGGGGTTGCGCGAAACGATCGGCTCGCCGCCCTGGTCCGGCCAGGCGACGGCGATGTCGATGCCGAAATTCCGGTGCGGTGCGATGACATCCTCGATCAGGGCGGACAGGCCCATGCGCTCGAAGGTCTCGCCGGGCGCCGGCATCTCGGAAAGCTTGGACAGGATCTCGCGGCAGCGCTGCGCCTGCTCGCGCAGGATGCGGGCGTCTTCCTCGTGCGGCGAGCCCTTGAGCGCGAGCAGCAGGTCCTTCGACACCACCGCGATGGTGGAAAGCGGCGTGCCCAGTTCGTGGGCCGCGGCGGCGGCGAGCCCGTCGAGCTGGGAGAGATACTGCTCGCGCGCGAGCACCAGCTCGGTCGCGGCGAAGGCATCGGTGAGCTTGCGCGCCTCCTCGGTGATCTGCCACGCGTAGATCGAGATGTAGCCGATGGCGAGCAGGATCGAGAGCCAGATGCCGACCATGTAGATCGGCGGCAGCTCCAGCGGGTCGTCGCTGGTCCATGGCAGTTGCAGGTGGACGAACACCAATATGGTTGCGCAGATCACCGCCAGCGCGGCGAGGTTCATCGCCATCCGCGCCGGCAGGGCGGTGGCCGAGATCAGCACCGGGCCGACCAGCAGGAACGAGAACGGATTGAGCAGTCCGCCGGTGAGCCCGAGCAGGATCGCGAGCTCGATGATGTCGATCGCGAGCAAGGCGCCGGCAAGCTGGGTGTCGACGCGCTGGATGTCGCCGAGCCGGATGCGAACGGTGACGGTGAAGATCGCGTAGAGGCCGAGCACGACGAGGCAGAAACCGAGCGGCAGCTCGAAATCGAGCCCGAACTTGACCACCATCAGCGCGGCGAACTGGCCGAGGATGGCGAGCCAGCGCAGCCGGAACAGCGTGTCGATCCGCAGGCTGCGGCGCGAGACCGGCTGGTACTCGATCGTGTTCATGATTCTCCGCTCACTGCGCCTCCAGCATCGCGTGCAGCCGCTGCTCGTAGGCGTCGGCGAGGCCATGGAGCTGCGCTGCGCCGTTGCCTGTGAACGAGGAGCCGTGCATGACCGCGAGCAGGGCAGGGTCGAGCGCGGCGAGCCGGCGGATCGTCGGCGCCGTCACCGGGCCGAGGCTCGTGGAATAGGTCGAATCGTTGCCCGACATCGCCGGCGAGACGATCTCGGTTTCCGTGAGCGGCGCGGGGTCCCCGAAGTGGGTGAACAGGTCGCCGACGAACAGCGTCCTGCTGGTCTCCTCGAAAATGACACCGGCATCCCAGCCGTGCGGCACATGCGGCGTGTCGATATAGCGGATGCGCTTGCCGCCGATGTCCACCACCTCGCCATCGGCCAGCGTGCGCGGCGGCCGGTCCGCCATGTCGGCGATCGACAGCCGGCATCCGGTCATGCCGTGCATCAGCTCGGCATGCGGCGCGGCGGCAAGCCATTCGTTCATGCCGCCGCATTCGTCGGCCTCGAAATGACCGAAGCTCACCCAGCGCAGCTTTTCCACCGGCATGATCTTCGCAACCGCTTCCGAAAGCAGCGGGAACATCTTGCGCTTGCCGCAATGGAACAGCATCGGCTCCTCGCCGCGGATGAGGAAATGATTGAACGTGAAGCCGTGGGGTGGCGCGACCTCCGGCACGAATACCGAAAGGCGGAAAATTCCATCACCGATCTCGTCAATCCTGGCGGCCATGACCACGCTCCTTACAGGTATCATCGCCACTATACTCGGTGTGTGCCGCAGGCGCAGCCAAGGAATACCCCGCGGGCTTAAAAGTTATCCGCGCCGCGCGCACGCAAGCGTGCGCCGCGGCCAGGAACCTGCGGCCGC
>Ga0182735_1002833_pt1 | contig 10217 bp, 9 predicted proteins | sample eDN5th30CKraftMG_FD_128524 | JGI IMG/M metagenome (GOLD analysis project Ga0182735, IMG submission 128524) | Enriched Miracle-Growth compost microbial communities from Emeryville, California, USA - eDNA 5th pass 30_C Kraft MG (version 2) (version 2) ... | reverse complement strand
GAACTTGCCCTCGAGGATCGCACGGGCGGTGCGCTCCTTGATGCCGCCGGGATAACCGGTGTGGTGGTAATAGACCTTCTGCTCGCGCTTGCGGCCGGTCAGCACCGCCTTGGCGGCATTGATGACGATGACGTTGTCGCCATCGTCGACATGCGGGGTATAGGAGGGCTTGTGCTTGCCGCGCAGCCGCATCGCCACCATGGTGGCGAGCCGGCCGACGACGACGCCGGAGGCGTCGATCATCACCCATTTCTTCTCGACATCGGCGGGCTTGGCCGAAAAGGTTTTCATCTCAAGGTTCCTCGCGAAAACGCCCGCGTCGCGCAAACGGCCGGCGGGCGTCTTGTGGCGTGAGTTATGGCGCCGTCAGTAGCCTACCGGCGGGGATCGCGTCAATCCAGATGGGCGATAAAAACGCTAGCTGAATCAATTGGATATAAAATAGGTATCAGGATACCTGAGTTCAACGCGGTGGCGGGATTGAATAGGTCGCGGTGACATGGGCGACCGGCTCGGCGATGCCCTGCGAATGGATGGTGACCTCCCCGACCACCAGCCGCTTGCCGCGCTTCAAGAGCCGCGCATCGGCGATCAGGTCGCTCTGCGCCGGCTTGCGCAGGAAATTGATCGTCAGGTTGGTCGTCACCGCCAGCGGCACCGGCCCGGCGGCGGCGAGCACCGCCACATACATGGTGAAATCGGCGAGCGCCATCATCGTCGGGCCGGAGATCGTGCCGCCCGGCCGGACGAAGCTTTCGCTGAACGCCTGCGTCACGCGGCATCCCGACGCCGTGACATCGACGATGGTGAGCCCGCTTTGCGCATGGAACACCTGCGGAAATTCCTTCCGCAGCAGCGTTTCGATCTGCTTGACCGACAGCACCGGCGCCGTCATCTGAGACTGTCTCCCTCGCCGCGGCCGCAACCGGCCCTTACCGGCGAAACGGGATACAATAGTGCCGCGATCCGCGCAAAACGGCAGAGAGGACGAGAACCGCCAGCATGACCCTTCAGCCAGACCGCCAGCAAAGCCATCGCCAGCCGGGCGAGCCCGCGGTGCTCGTGAGCCGCGCGGACGACATCGCGGTGCTGACGCTCAACCGCCCGGCCCGGCGCAACGCGCTGTCGGAGGAGATGCTTGCCGAACTGTCGGCGGCGCTGACCGCGATCGCGAACGAGCGCGCGGTGCGCGCCGTGGTGCTCGCCGCCGCCGGCCCGGCTTTCTGCGCCGGCCACGACCTCAAGCAGCTCACCGCCCGCCGCAGCGACGCCGACGGCGGCCGCGCCTATTTCGCCACCATCATGACCGCGTGCAGCGCGCTGATGCAGCAGATCGTCGCGTTGCCGCAGCCGGTGATCGCGGCGGTCCACGGCGTCGCCACCGCCGCCGGCTGCCAGCTCGTCGCGAGCTGCGACCTCGCCGTCGCCTCGACGCAGGCGAAATTCGCAACCCCCGGCGTCGATATCGGTCTGTTCTGCTCGACGCCGATGGTGGCGCTGTCGCGCAACGTCGCACGCAAGCATGCGATGGAGATGCTGCTCACCGGCGAGATGATCGACGCGGCGCGCGCCGCCGAGATGGGGCTCGTCAACCGCGTGGTCGAGCCCGGCCGCGAACAGGAGGAAGCCTTGTCGCTGGCGCGCCTGATCGCGTCGAAATCCAGCCACACGGTCAAGATCGGCAAGGAAGCCTTCTACCGTCAGGCGGAGATGAGTCTTGCCGGCGCCTACCGCTATGCTTCGCAGGTGATGGTCGAGAACATGATGGCGCGCGACGCCGAGGAAGGCATCTGCGCCTTCATCGACAAGCGTCCGCCGCGCTGGAGCGACCGTTAAGCGAGCCACGCCTTTGAGCCGCACCTTCGACGATAGATGAGCGCTTCAGCCTCTGACATCGGCGCGCAATTGCGCTATAGGCAGGGCCATGGACCACGATCTCCCCTACCCCGACAGCTATATCCGCGGCATCCTCAACACCGTCAAAACCATTGCGATGGTCGGCGTCTCGCCGAAGGAAAACCGGCCGAGCTATTTCGCCTTCAAATATCTGCTCGAACGCGGCTACCGGATGATCCCGGTCAATCCTGGCCAGGCCGGCAAGCAGTTGCTCGGACAGACGATCTATGCGCGGCTTGCCGACATTCCCGAGCCGGTCGACATGATCGATATCTTCCGCGCCTCGCAATACGCGATGGCGGTGACGCAGGAGGCGTTGCAGCTTGACCCGAGGCCGCGCGTCATCTGGATGCAGTTGACGGTGCGCGACGACGCGGCGGCAAAGCTCGCCGAGGATAACGGGCTCAAAGTGGTGATGAACCGCTGCCCGAAGATCGAATATGGCCGCCTGTCGTCGGAGATCTCCTGGATCGGCGTCAATTCGCGCATCCTGTCGTCGAAGCGCGCCAAGGTCATGGGCAAAGGCGTGCAGCGCATGTCGCTCAACCGCACGACAATGAGCGGCGGCGCGACGGAAGCGACCGACGCCGCGCAGCGCACGCAACGGGACGACGCGCAACGTGCGCAGCAGGAAGAAATGGCCGAGGACGGCGGCCCGTCGGCGGCGTGATGCTCCGCCCGCGCGCCGCGGGAGAATGACTTTTGCGGCCCCTGCCGCCCCGGCCACTCTCCGCTCCATCCCCCGGTGGCCGCCCGCCCGTATTTGTTGCCTATGCTTGACGCCCGTTGCGGCGGCCCCGATAACCTTTCCTCGCCATCCCTTGTCTGCTTGTGGCCAACCCGCAGGACCATTTTTCAGGATCGACCATGACAGAGCGTACCCCCGGCTTTGCGACCCTCGCCATCCATGCGGGCGCGCAGCCCGACCCGACCACCGGCGCGCGCGCGACGCCGATCTACCAGACCACGTCGTTCGTCTTCGACGACGTCGATCACGCCGCCTCGCTGTTCGGCCTCCAGGCGTTCGGCAACATCTATACGCGGCTCGGCAACCCGACCAATGCCGTGCTCGAAGAGCGGATCGCCGCGCTCGAAGGCGGCACCGCCGGTCTTGCCGTCGCCTCCGGGCACGCCGCGCAGGTCATCGTCATGCACACGCTGCTGCGCTCCGGCGACGAATTCGTCGCCTCCAAGAAGCTCTACGGCGGCTCGATCAACCAGTTCAACCACGCCTACAAGAACTACGGCTGGAACGTCGTGTGGGCCGACCCCGACGACATCTCCTCGTTCGAGCGGGCGATCACGCCGAAGACCAAGGCGATCTTCGTCGAATCGATCGCCAATCCGGGCGGCGTCGTCGTCGATCTCGAAGCCATCGCCAAGATCGCCAAGCAGGCGCGCATCCCCTTCATCGTCGATAACACGCTGGCGACGCCCTATCTGTGCAAGCCGATCGAGCACGGCGCCGATATCGTCGTGCATTCGCTGACGAAGTTTCTCGGCGGCCACGGCAATTCCATCGGCGGCATGATCGTCGACGGCGGCACCTTCAACTGGTCGCAGGAAGGGCGTTATCCGATGCTCAGCGAGCCGCGCCCGGAATATCAGGGCATCGTGCTGCACGAGACCTTCGGCAATTTCGCCTTCGCCATCGCCTGCCGCGTGCTCGGCCTGCGCGATCTCGGCCCGGCGATCTCGCCGATGAACTCGTTCCTTATCCTCACCGGCGTCGAGACGCTGCCGCTGCGCATGCAGCGCCACTGCGACAATACGCTTGCCGTGGCGCAATGGCTGGCGAAACACGACAAGGTCGCCTGGGTCAGCTATCCGGGCCTGCCCGGCGACCGCTACAACGCGCTCGCCAAGAAATACTGCCCGAAGGGCGCCGGCGCGGTGTTCACCTTCGGCCTCAAGGGCGGCTATGACGCCGGCGTCAAGCTCGTCTCGAACGTGAAGCTGTTCTCGCACCTCGCCAATATCGGCGACACGCGCTCGCTCATCATCCATCCGGCCTCGACCACGCACCGGCAGTTGACCGACGCGCAGAAGACGCAGGCCGGCGCCGGGCCGGACGTGGTGCGACTGTCGATCGGGCTCGAAGACACGGCCGACCTGATCGCCGACCTCGAAGAGGGTCTCAACGCCGCCTGATACGGGATAGCCGGGCCGCAGCAGTGCGGTCCGGCTATTCGACTACGGCAGCGCCGGCACGCCCAGCGGCCGGTGCTCGACACGGTGGCGCAGGCGCTCGGCATGCACCACCGCGATGGTCAGCACGAGCAGCGCGATGGCCTGGTGCGTCAACGCCAGATCGATCGGCACGATATAGATCAGCGTCAGGATGCCGACGACGATCTGTAGCGTCACCGCGGCGAGAAGCAGCACGGCATGAAACCGCGCGCGGTCGCCCTTCGGCAGGCGCAGCGTGTCAGCGGCGTGGACGAGCGCCAGCAGCCAGACCAGATAAGCCAGCATGCGATGCTGGAACTGCACCATCAGGTGGTTCTCAAACAGGTTGCGCCACCACGGCGTCTCGAACCACAGCCGCGCGCTCTCCGGGATGACGGCGCCGTCGATCAGCGGCCAGGTGTTGAAACTCAAGCCGGCATGAAGCCCGGCGACCAGCGCGCCGAGATAGATCTGTAGGAGCACCAGCACCGCGACCAGCAGCGCGCCGTGGCGGATGCGCTGCGGCGCCGCGACCGGATGCCGCGGCACAACCTGCTGCGCCGTCCAGACCACGGCCGCATAGATCGAACAGGCGAGCGTCAGATGAAACGCCAGCCGGTATTGCGATACGCTGGTGCGCCCGCTCAATCCCGAGGCGACCATCCACCAGCCGACCGCGCCGAGGCACGCGCCGCCGGCGAAGATCAGCCACAGCCGTTTGCGCAGCGGCGGCTCGATCCAGCCGCGCCAGAGAAAAAACACGAAGGGCACGAAGAACACCGCGCCGACCGAGCGCGCCAGCAGGCGGTGCGTCCACTCCCACCAATAGATCACCTTGAACGCATCGAGGCTCATGCCGCGCTTGAGTTCCTGGTATTGCGGGATGGTCTGATATTTCTGGAATTCGGCCTGCCAGTCGGCCTGCGACAAAGGCGGAACGACGCCGAGCACCGGCTTCCATTCGGTGATCGACAGGCCGGATTCGGTGAGCCGCGTGGCGCCGCCGACCATGACGGTCGCCACCATCATCGCGGCGACAATGAGGAGCCACACGCGCACGGCGCGCCGGCGGGCGGCGATGGCTGGGGAGTTCTCGACCATGACTGTCCGATACGGGAAACGACCTCGAAACGGCCTTGCGGGGTGATGGCGCGGACCATATAGACCTGCGTCAGCCGCCGCAATCGCGGCGGACCCGAGGCGCCAACCGGGCTGTCATGCACATTCGAACCCGCAAACTGATCGGCACGGTGGCGCTGTTTGCACTGGTCATCGTCTGGGCGCTCATCGGCATGGCGCTGGCGCAGTCGGCATTGACCTCGATCAACGGCTGGCTGGCCACGGTCTATTATGTGGTCGTCGGACTCGGCTGGGTGCTGCCGGCGATGCCGCTGATCAAATGGATGCAGAAGGCTTAGATTTTCACGGTGCCGTCAGGCGACATCGAGGCGGCGGAAGCGGTTCCACATCGCCGTCGCCGCGCCCGACGTCAGCACCCTAAGATAGCGCCGCCGTGCGAACTCGCCGTTGACCGAAAGCCGCGGCAGCGCGGTCATATGATGGCGGTGATCGCCAAACAGTACGCCGGGGCGCGTCGTCACCGCGGTCTTGAAGCCCAGTTCTTCGGCGATGCGGAACTCGCGCGGCCCGGCGGAGGTCGCGTCGCCGACCGGATAGGACAGATGCGCCGGCCGCCGCCCGATCGCCCTTTCGATGGCGCTGCGGCTCATGTCCATTTCCGAACGGACGGTGCCGGCCTCGGCGATCTTGCCGAGCATCACATGATTGACCGTATGGGCACCGAACGTCACCAGCGGATCGCTCGACAGATCGCGGATCTCGTCCCAGCGCATGCACAGGTCCTCGCACAAGGCCGCGGTATCGACCCGATAGCGCGCCGCGAGGTCGCGCACGACGCGGCGCAGGTCGTCCTCGCTCGGCAATTGCCGCAGATGGCGGTAGAGCAGCGCGAACAGCCGCTGCTTTTCATCGGCGGTGCGGCAATCGAATGCCTGCCGTGTGCCGGCCAGATCGAGTTCGATGCGTGAACTGCTTGCGATTGCCCGTTCGAGCATCAGCCACCACAATTCGCCGAGCCGGTCGGGGAAGCTCGTCGGCAGATAGATCGCAAACGGCGCGCCGAAACGCTTGAGCACCGGATAAGCGAAGCGCAGATTGTCGCGATAGCCGTCATCGAAGGTCAGGCAGGCGAAGCGCCGCGCGAAGCGTTGCCCCGTCATCCGCTCGTGCATCTCGTCGAGCGAGATGATCTCGATCCCCGCACCGGTCAGTTGCTCCAGCACCTCGTTGAGGAAATCCGGCGTGATCTCCAGCAGCCGGTTCGGCTGGAACGCCTCGGCGCGCGCCGGGCGGACATGATGGAAGGTCAGAATGAAGCCGACGCCGCCCGTCAGCGGCCGCAACAGATGATGCCCGCCGCTGAAATAGAGGCCGTTGAATCCGGTGCGGATGATCGTGTCCTTGAGCGCGGCCACGGCGTCCCCCCTCACTCGGCGGCCAGCGGCGGATAGTGACGGGCGATCGGCTTCTTGAGCGACAAAGCGGGCTTCTCGATCCAGAACCACGACAGCGTGGCGAGCACCACCGCCGCAAGCGCCGCCAGGATCGTCGTATAGACAGCCAGCATCGGTGTCGTCCCATACTTGGCGATCGTCGCCTGCTGAATGGGGAACGCATACAGATAAAGTCCGTAAGACACATCGACGCGATTGGTGATCGGCGTCACGACCGGCAACCGCGTCGCACCGATGGTGACGGCGAGATAGGCGAAGGCGACCGCCGACGCCAGTTGCCCGAACGGCAGCGCACCGACGACAAACGAGGCGGCGACGAGGACGACCGCCAGCGGCCACGATGGCCGGATCATATCCCGGTGCAGGAACGCCTGCATGCCGAGCGTAAAGCAGAAACCGAACCGGACGAGACTACCGACGAACGATGCATCGAAGGAATCACTACCTTCCGACACGATCAGCAGACCGCCGAGGACGACCGTCGCCAGATTCGCAAACGCACGCGATCCGAACAGGCCGCAGATCGGGATCAGCAGGAACGTGCAATAGGCGAACAGTTCGTACTTGACGGTCCACAGCGGGATATTGATGCCCGGCTCCATGCCGGTGGTGAAGACGCCGGGCAGCGGCACCTTGCTGAACTGGAACACCACCTTGAGCGGGTAGAAGATCGTCGCGGGATCGCGAAAATACTCATCGAGATCGAGCGTGGTGTTGAGCGGGCCGATCACGAACGCGGTCAGGAGAGCGCAGGCGATGAGCGCCGGAAAGATGCGCAGCATGCGCGCGGCCACGAAGCTCGTCAGATGCGGCTTCAGGAAGAAGCTGCGACTCAGCATCATCCCGGACAGGAAGAAGAAGACGTTGACCGCGATCTGACCCAGATTATAGGCCGATCCATCCAGCGGCTCGTTGTGGGAGCCGATCGGCAGGATCAGAAACGTATGCGAGATGAACACCGCTCCCGCGGCCATCAAGCGGACCGCGTTGAAGCTATTGTCCCTGTCGTCGAGAATCTGACCGAGCGTTGTTGTCTTTTGCACGATGCGCTTCGCAACGAACCCAACCGTGCCGTCCGGCGATCCACCGTCCGGCACAGCTCCACCGTGTTCTAGCCCAACCGAGTCTTAAAATTGTTTAAGCCAATACATGACTCCCGTGGGCGACGCGCAACGATCACCCACCCCGGCCGGCCCACAAAGTGCCGGCCGGGCGCGAAAGGAGCGAGCAAAATCAACTGGCTACACGTTTACGCTTTCCGCTCAACATTCTATTGACGAATGTTTGCAACCTTGCCGGAATGATTTTTCCTGTCGATCCGACGATGAACGCCCTCGCCTCCCGTGCCAGGCAAGCCATGCCGACGATGCCGACCGTTCGGCTTTACGACGGCTTCGAGGCGGTCGAGCCCGTCTGGCGCTGGATCGAGACGCAACCCGCCAATCTGCTGACGCCCTATCAGCGTTTCGACCTGCTGCGGGCCTGGCAACGCCATGTCGGCAGCCGCAAAGGGCTCACGCCACTGATCGCCGTCGGCTTCGATGCCGGGGGCGCGCCCGCCTGCCTGCTGCCGCTCGGCCGGCGCCGGATCTGCGCAACGCAGCAGGCGGAGTTTCTCGGCGGCAAGCATGCCAATTTCAACAGCGCGATCTGGCGGCGCGATATCGCCGCGCGCATCAGCGCCGACGACATGCAGGATTTCATCAAGCGCCTGGCGCCGAAAGCCGATGCGCTGATCCTGCTCAACCAACCGCGGCACTGGGACGGCCTTGCCAATCCGCTGGCGCTGCTGCCGCACAGCCCGTCCGCCGATCCCGCCTTCTGCGGCGCGCTGACGCCCGATTTCAATGCCCTCCTCGCCGCGCGCATCAGCGCCAACAAGCGCAAGAAGCTGCGCAACCGCGAGCGGGCTTTGGCGCAGCACGGTCCCCTCGTCTTCCGCCAGGCGAAGACGCCGGCCGAAGCGGCCGCGATCCTTGCCGCCTTTCACGAACAAAAGGCGCAGCGGATGCACGAACTCGGCGTCGACAACGCCTTTGCCGAGCCCGGCGTCGCCGATTTCATCGCCGAGGCGGCCACGCACGCTCTCGATACGAATCCGGTGATCGAGACCTATGCCTTGTTCGCGGGCGAGCGGGTCGCCGCGACGTCAGCGGGCATCGTCGCCAATGGTCGGTTCTCGACCATGTTCAATTCGATCGCGCGTGACGAGCTGGCGCACGCCAGCCCCGGCCAGTTGCTGCTGATCAGGCTGGTCGAGAGCGCCTGCGCGCGCGGCCTCAACGTCTTCGATCTCGGCGTCGGAGAGGCTGCTTATAAAGAGGTGTTCTGCAACGAGCCGCAGCCGCTGTTCGACAGCTTCCTGCCGCTATCGGCGGCCGGCCGCATGATCGCCGCCGCGCACCGCGCCGCCTATGCGGCCAAGCGCACGATCAAGCGCACACCGATCCTGTGGTCGGCGGTATGCACCACCCGCCGCTGGCGCAACCACGGCAGCGAGCGCTAGAGTCTGGCTCGACTCCGTTCGATCAGGCGGCAAGCGCCTGCGGGCGGCCCAACAGCACCGTCACGTCGGTAAACCCGGCATCGATCAGCCGCTCCCGCGCCGCCAGCGTATCGTGACCGGCAGCGTCAGCCGCCACCAGCACGGCGCGCGGCGCCAGCGGCGCAAATCGCGCGATGTCGCGCTCGGTTGCCGCGCCGATATCGATCAGCACATGGTCGTAGGTGCGCACCAGTGCCTCCATCGTTACCGCCAGGATCGGCGAAGCGGCAAGCGCATCGGCATCCGCGCCGACGGCGCCGGTGCCGATCAGATGCACCTGCGAGAAGCGGTCGGCGGTGATGATGTCGCCGAAGGAAGCGGTGCCGCGAGCGAGATCGGCAATCCCCGGCGCGTCCGGATCAGTGGAGATCACCGACAGGTTCGGCGAGTTGAAATCGAGATCGACAAGCGCCACCCTGGCCTCGCGCGCCAGCGCGCGGGCAAGCGACACCGCGGCAAATGTCGTGCCGACATTGCGCAGCGTCCCGACCACCGTGGTGCGGCGCCCGGCATCGCCGATCTGCTGCACGGCCATCTGCTGCATGGCCGCGGCAATCTCGTCGACGGTCAGCGCATCATGGCCCTGCTCAATTCCTTGCCCAACTTCTTGTCCAGTTCCCTGCCCCAGGCTCTGCCCCTGCACAGCTGCGGCGGCCGCAGGCATCGGCGAGCCGGCCCGCCCCGTCAGCGAACCGAAGCGCGTCCGCCGGCCGCGCGATCCGCCGGGCGGTGGCGGCGGCAGATCGGGCTCCGATGCCGCCGGCGTCGGGTCGGCGACGTTGCGGCGGCGATCGTCGCGCAGACGCGGCTCTGTCCGCGCGGACCGATCGCCATGCGCCGGCGCCAGCAATTCGCCGGTGAGCACCAGCACGCAGGACAGCATCAAGGCGGCGAAGGCGGCGATCAGCACGATCGGCAGCTTCTTCGGGAAGCTCGGTTTGGTCGGCACCGAGGCGTGCGAGATGATCCGCGCATCGGCCGGCGCCGCATTGATGTTGTCGCGCGCCGACGCCTCGCGGTATTTGGCGAGATAGGATTCCAGCAGATCGCGCTGCGCCTTGCTCTCGCGTTCG
>Ga0182735_1002832_pt1 | contig 10220 bp, 11 predicted proteins | sample eDN5th30CKraftMG_FD_128524 | JGI IMG/M metagenome (GOLD analysis project Ga0182735, IMG submission 128524) | Enriched Miracle-Growth compost microbial communities from Emeryville, California, USA - eDNA 5th pass 30_C Kraft MG (version 2) (version 2) ... | reverse complement strand
TTCTTGGTCGCGAAGGTCTGGATATGCGCGCCGGGCTTGAGCTCGCGCCGGTCGCCCGGCACGTAGGCACGGATGGTCGTCTCCGGCGTGACGACGATTTTCTTTTCGCCGCCCTTGTACCTCACCGTCAGTTCCTGTCCCTCGACCGCCTTCACCGTCGTATCGACGGTGCCGTTGGTCATGGTCGATCCGGGCCGGTCCCACGGCCGGAAGCCTTCGCCGAGGCCGCGCTGGGATTCCGCGAAGATCATCACCTGCAGCGCTTTCTGGCTGCCATCGGGCTGCGGCATCGCGCCGACGCCGACGAAGGCATTCGGCTTCACGTCCGCCAGCGTCGCCCGGGTGACGCCGTATACTGCGCGTCGTCGGCAAGCCTGATTTTCATCGCGCCGGCATCGCCTTGCACCGTCAGCATGGCGCCGTCGACGGCCGCGATGGTCCCGCGCAGGCGCGACGCCTGCTGGGCGTGGACGGGCGCCGCGGCCAGCAGCGCGCCGGCCAGAATCAGGATGGATATTTTACCCATGTGCCGCTCCGATCGCTTCGCCGCGTCGCGCGCCTCGCGCCATGATGCAGCATGGCGCGCGTGGCGGCGATCACGATCTCGCGCTTCGGCGGCTACATCGGCGGCGTCAGGCCATCCAGGCCGACCGAGACGTTGGCCGCCGAAAGCGAGCCGTCCGGCTGCTTGGCGGCGCCGGCGATGAAAATCTTCGCGCCGGGGGCAAGCTGCGCCCTGTCGCCGGGTACGTATTTCACCACGACCGCTTCTGCCGGTACGACGATCTTCCGTTCGGTGCCCTTGTACTTGACGGTCAGCGTCCGTCCGTCGTTGCCCGCGACCGCCATCTCGACGTTCGCGTTGGTCATCATGCTGCCGGGACGGTTGTCCCACGGGAAATGACCCTCGGCGACGCCGCGCATCGCTTCGGGGAAAATATGGACGTGGATCGCCTTCTCGGCGCCGTCGCCCTGCGGCATCGAGGAAATACCGACATAGCTGCCGACTTTCACCTCGTCGATGCCGGCCCTGACGACGCCGAGCACACGGGCGTTGTCGGCAAGCCGGATGGCGGCTTCCCGCCCGTCGTTCGTTTTCACCGTCAGCGTATTGCCGTCGAGCTTCTCGACGGTCGCGCGCACGCGTACCGACGGCCCGGCCGGAGCCTGCGCCAGCGAAACCGTCGCAAGCAGCGGCGCCAGCGCGACGCAGGATGACACGGCGGCGGCGCTCGTTACGGCACGGCGTGAAAACGCGAGCATTTCCGTCCTCCCCATCGATGCGCAGCCGCGCAATGCGGACCGTTGCCGCCACAACCCCTGCTCTTCGCGATTATTCCACCGCCGGGCCGCGCGCTCGATCACGAAGCCGGGAGCGGTACGCTACGATGCCAGGAGGTCGGCTTCGACGACGTGCCGCAGCTCCGGCGTCACCGCCGGCGTCACGCCGAACCACAGCGAAAAGCCCCGCACGGCCTGGTGCAGCAGCATGCCAAGCCCGTCCGCGGTGCGCAGGCCGCGCGCCCGCGCCGCCGTGAGCAGCGGCGTCACCAGCGGCACGTAGACGATGTCGGCCACGACCGCATCGGAGCGAAGCGGCGCCAGGTCGAGGTCGAGCGGCGGCTGACCGTGCATCCCGAGCGAGGTGGCATTGACGACGAGCCCGGCGCAGGAAAGCAGATCGCGCGATACCGGCCACGCGGCGGGCATAACCCGCTCGCCGAAGCGCGCGCGCAACGCCTGGGCGCGCGCGGGCGAGCGGTTGGCGACATGGACCTCGGCAAAGCCGCGCTCCAGCAGCCCGAACACGATTCCGCGCGCGGCCCCGCCCGCGCCGAGCACGAGCGCGGTCCTGGCCCTGTCCCAGCCCGGAGCGGCCGCGTCGAGACTGGCGAGAAACCCCTCGACGTCGGTGTTGGTCGATCTCAATACGCCGTCATCGAGCCACAGCGTGTTGGCGGCGCCGACCGCGCGCGCCCGCTCGTCCGGCCGGGACAGCGCGAGCGCGGCTTCCTTGTGCGGCAGCGTGACGTTGGCGCCCGCATAGCCGCGCGCGGCGAGCGAGCCGACGAAGGCGGCGAAATCCTCCGGCCTCACCGCCTCCTTCCGGTATTCCCCGCCGATGCCGTAGCGCCTCATCCAGTAGCCGTGGATGAGCGGCGAGCGGGAATGGCCGGCGGGCCAGCCGATCACGCAGGCGTTGCGCGCCGCCGCCATCCGCTCAGACTTTTTCCGCGACGATCTCGTTGCGCAGCGTGCCGAGCTCCGGCACCTCGATCTCGACCACGTCGCCGGCCTTGAGCCATTTCGGCGGATCGAAGCCCATGCCGGTGCCGACCGGCGTGCCGGTGGAGATCACGTCGCCCGGCTTGAGCGTGGTGAACTGCGAGACGTAGGCGATCAGGTCGGCGAACGTCAGTATCATCAGCGACGTCGTCGTATCCTGACGCAGTTCGCCGTTGACCTTGGTGGTCAGGTGCATGTTGGTCGACGGATCGACCTCGTCGGCCGTCACGAGATAAGGCCCGAGCGAGCCGGACGCGTCGAAGTTCTTGCCCTGCGTGACGTTGAACTTGCCGTGACGCATCCAGTCGCGCAGGCAGCCTTCGTTGCACAGCGTCATGCCGACGATGTGGCTCAGCGCCTGCTCCTTCGGAATCCGGCGGCCTTCCTTGCCGATCACGATCGCGATTTCGCCCTCGTAGTCGAGCTGCTCGGATTCCGGCGGCAGCAGGATCGGCTGATTGTGACCGACCAGCGACCCCGGCGTGCGGAAGAACATGCTGCAGTATTTCTGCGCGATGTCCATGTCCTTGTACTCGGAGGCGCGATTGTAGTTGATGCCGATGCAGAGGATCTTTTCCGGCGAGAGCACGGGCGGCAGAAGCTCGATGTCGGCAACCTTGAAGTCCGCGCGCACGCCCGCCGCCAGCGCCTTCATCTCGCCGAGCGCGCCGGCGCGGATGACGTCGAGCAGCGCCGGATAGCGCGAGCCGCGCAGGCGCAGATCGATCACGCCATCGCCCTCCACCACCCCGTAGCTCGTCCGTCCGTGCGCGTTGTAGCTTGCAAGCCGCATGATTCACCTCACGTTGTCGGCAGCAGGGAACACGGACGTACAGCGCATTTCAAGCGCCATTTCGCCTCCGCTCGCAGGAACCCGATTGCGCCATGCCCGCCATTCGGGGAACGCAGCCATGGGAACGCGGAAATGGGAGCACGGACATGGAAACGCGGAACGCCGGGTTGGGCACGCGCCAGGCCGGCGATGGGATCATCCCCTGCCCGCCCCGGTGTCGTATTTCAGGCCCGCGGCCTCGATGCCGGCGATGGCGCAGGCTTCGTCATTGTCCGACGTATCGCCGGAGATGCCGACCGCGCCGCAGACGTTGCCGTCCTGGTTGAGGATCAGCACGCCGCCGGGCACCGGCATGACGCGGCCCTGCGCCACCACCTCGGCGGCGCTCACGAACAGCATGTTCTTCTGCGCGCGCTCGAACAGGCCGCGCGAGCCGAAGCCCATGCCGAGCGAACCGTAGGCCTTCGCGTAGCAGATCTCGAAACGCAGGATCGCCGACTTGTCCTCGCGCTTGTAGGCGACGAGATGTCCGCCGGCATCGAGCACGCACACCACCAGCGGCTTGAGCTTGAGCTCGTGGCCCTTGCGGAGCGCGACGTCGATGATGGTTTCGGCCTGGGCCAGCGTGATCGGATGCATGACGTTCTCCCTGAAAATCCGGGCGCGACGATAGGCCATCCGGAATGCCGCGGATAGGCCCGCTTTCCTTCGTCCCGCGCCGGCGGCATCGCGGGCATGACAAGCGCCGCCGCTTCGACGATGATCCGCGAAAAGAGCAGAGCGAAATCACGCGGGAGGCGGCCATGGCGAAACGCACCAAGGGCACGGTCGGCATCGTCGGCCTGGGCATCATGGGCGGCGCCTTTGCGAGGAACCTCGTCGCCGGAGGCTGGCGCGTCATCGGCTTCGACACCGATGCCGCGCGGCGACGCGCCGCGGCGAAAGCCGGCATCGAGATCGCGAAGGACGCGGCCGCGCTCGCGCGGGCCACGACCACGCTCATCACCAGCCTGCCGAATCCGCAGGCGCTGGAAACGACCGTCGCCGCGCTGGCTCCCGCCAAGACGCGCCGCAAGATCCTCATCGAGACATCGACCTTCGCCCTCGACGACAAGCGGCGCGCCGAAGCGGCGCTGCGCAAGGCGGGCCATGTCATGCTCGACTGTCCGGTAAGCGGCACCGGCGCGCAGGCGAGGACGAAGGACGTCGTCGTCTATGCCTCCGGCGACGGCGCGGCGATCCGCAAGTCCCGGCGGCTGTTCGCCGGGTTCGCCCGCGGCCTTCACGACCTCGGCGCATTCGGCAACGGCAGCAAGATGAAATATGTCGCCAACCTGCTGGTGGCGATCCACAACGTCGCGTCGGCGGAGGCGATGGTGCTCGGGATCAAGGCCGGGCTCGCGCCGCAGCAGATTTTCGACCTGGTGACCGCCGGCGTCGGCACCTCGCGCGTCTTCGAATTGCGCGCGCCGATGATGGTGAGGAACCGCTACGAGAACGCCAGCATGAAAATCGCTACATGGCAGAAGGACCTCGACGTGATCGGCAGCTACGCCGCCGGTATCGGCGCGCCCACGCCGCTGATGAGCGCGACCCTGCCGATCTACGCCGCCGCGATGGCGACCGGGCACGCGCTCCACGATACCGCCTCCGTCTGCGCCGTGCTGGAACGAATGGCGGGCGTGCGGCGCAAGAGCGCATCGAGGCGCCGCGCACGCCGGGCGAGATGAATTGGGCGCGAGCCCCCGCCGTTCCCCCGCGAAAGCCGCAGGACTCCGGCCTTTCGCTCCATCGCCTTTTCTCTGCGCGCGCCCGTATCCACCTCGCTCGAAAACGCTCTAGCCAAGACGAAAACCTTCCTGCACACTGCCGCGCAATCACGATCGGTCAGCGCCCATAACATGCCGACGCGCAGGCGGGCGCCGCAAGCCGACATCCAGGGGGGAACAGACCACGCATGTCAGTTGACCTTTTCGTCAGCGCGCTGATCGCCGGCATTCTCCTGGGCGGATTCTACGCCGCGGTGACGGTAGGCATCTCGATCTCGTTCGGCATCCTCGACATCGTCAACATCGCGCATCCCGCCTTCATCATCCTCGGCTCCTACACGGCCTATATCCTGAACGCGCAGTTCGGCCTCGACCCCATCGTGGTCGGCATCATCGCGCTGCCGGCATTCTATGCGCTCGGGGCGCTGATCTATCAGGTCTACTACGTCTCGTTCGAGAAGCGCGGCAAGGAATCGATGACCGGCCTCGCCTTCTTCTTCGGCCTTCTGTTCGTCACCGAGGTGCTGCTGATCCTCGTCTTCGGCGTCGACTATCGCTACGTGCAGGCAAGCTACATCGACACCAACCTCGGCAAGTTCCTCGGCTCGACGGCGCTGCCCGCGCTGCTCGCCGACCTGCCGATGCGCATGCTGGTGCCCTGCGTGATGTCGATCGCGATGTTCGCCATCCTGCTGCTGATCGTGAAGCGCACGTTCGTCGGTCGCGCCATCATGGCCGTCTCGCAGGATGCGCTGGCGCTCCAGCTCCAGGGCGCGAGCCCCGTGCGCATCAAGCGCATCGCCTTCGCGATCTCGATCGCGACGGCGGCGCTCGCCGGCGCGTTCCTCATCATCATCCAGCCGGTCGAGCCCTCGGTCGGGCGCGAATACATCGGGCGGGTGTTCGCGATCTGCGTGCTCGGCGGCATGGGCAGCCTGCCCGGCACGCTGGTCGGCGCGATGCTGCTCGGCATCATCGAAAGCCTCACCGCGACGTTCTACGGCCCGTCATGGGCGCCGGCGGTGTCCTTCGGGCTGCTCCTGCTGACGCTGGCGTTCAAGCCTTCCGGGCTCATGGGGCGCTGACCATGAAACGCGGAATGACAAGCTGGATGTTCGCGCTCATTGCCTGCGCCGCCGGCGCGCTGCTGTTTTTCGCCGCGCGCAGCGCCGGCAACGATTACGTGTTCTTCGCCGGATACACGATCCTGCAATACATCGTGCTGGCGACGGCCTGGAACATCCTCGGCGGCTACACCGGCTACGTGAACTTCGGCAGCGCCGCCTTCTTCGCCGTCGGCGCCTACACGACGGTCTTCTTCCACAAGATCTTTCCGCTGCCGATCCCGCTGCTGGTGATCGCGGCCGCCGTGGCTTCCGGTCTCGTCGGCCTCGGCATGGGCTATCTGACCTTGCGGCTGCGCGGCGCCTTCTTCGCCATCGCGACGCTGGCGCTCGCGGTCGTCCTGCAGACGCTGATCGTGAACTGGAGCTTCGTCGGCGGCTCGCGCGGCGCCTATGTGATCCGCCCGGCCACCGTGTATCCGTTCGACAGCTATATCCAGTACCTGTTCCTGATCATGCTGGTGCTGGTGATCGTCGCGCTGACGACCGCCCGCGCCATCGAACGGTCCCGGCTCGGCTACGGTTTTGCGACCATCCGCGACGACGAGCTCGCCGCCGAAGCCTCGGGCGTGCCGACGCTCAAGCTCAAGCTGATCGCGACCGCGCTCTCCGGCGCCTTCATGGGCATGGCCGGCGCGCCGTTCCCCTACTACATCGGGTTCCTGCATCCGTCCGGCGCTTTCGGCCTCGAATACACCGTGAACGCCATCGCCATGCCGATGATCGGCGGCACTGCGACCTGGATCGGTCCGCTGGTCGGCGCCGTGCTGCTCGGAACGCTGCAGCAGGTGGCGATCGTCACCATCTCGTCGGCGGTCAATCTGCTGCTGGTCGGCCTGCTGCTGGTCGGCTTCGTCATCCTCGCGCCGAACGGCCTCGTCGGTGTCGTCCGGAATCTCCTGCGCAAGCGGCCCGGAGCGCAGCCATGACGACGAACGCCGGCGCATCGATTCTCGAGGTCGAGGGGCTGGGCAAGCGGTTCGGCGGATTCGTCGCGCTCGACGGCATCGATCTCGCGGTGGCGCCGGGCGAGCGCCTCGGGCTGATCGGGCCGAACGGCTCGGGCAAGTCGACGCTGGTGAACTGCCTGTGCGGGACGCTCGTCAACGACCGGGGCAGTGTCCGGTTCGACGGGACCGACCTCAGGGGCATGATGGCGCACGAGCGCACGCGGCTCGGCATGGCGCGCAGCTTCCAGCTGCCGCGGCCGTTCTTCAGCATGACGATCGCCGACAACATCCGCGTGCCGCTGCTGTACGCCATGGGCACCCGGCGCGAGAGCCACCGCGCGGAAGCGCAGATCGCCGAGCGCTGCCACGAGATGCTCGGCCTCGTCGGCCTGCACGACAAGGCGCGGCAGTTCCCGCGCGACCTCACGCAGGTCGACATGCGAAAGCTCGAGCTCGCGCGGGCCATGGCCGCCGAGCCGAAGCTGCTGATCGCCGACGAGGCGATGGCCGGCCTTTCGGGATCGGAAGTGACCGACATCGTCGACCTGCTCATCACCCTCAACGAGCGCGGCGTCACCGTGATCCTGATCGAGCACATCATGAGCGCGGTGATGCGCTTCTCGCAGCGTCTCGTCGTGCTCGTCTCCGGCAGGAAGATCGCCGACGGCGCTCCGGATGCGGTGATCCGCGATCCCGAAGTCGAGAGGGCTTACCTTGGCCAGTAGCATCTCAGTCGCCGGCATCCATGCCGGCTACGGCCACGTGCGAGTGCTGGAAGACGTCTCGCTGACGGCGGGCGGCGGCGAGACCGTCGTCCTGCTCGGCACCAACGGCAACGGCAAGAGCACCCTCATCAAGAGCATCATGGGCATCGTGCGGCCGAGCGCCGGCAGCATCACCGCCGAGATCGACGGCCGGCAGCACAGCCTCGTCGGCCTCTCGACGGAGGAGATCGTCGATCTCGGGATCGCGCTGGTGCCGGAAGGGCGGCGGCTGTTCCCGCGCCTGAGCGTCGAGGAGAACCTGCTGCTCGGCGCCTTCCGAGCCAAGGCCCGCGCCCGCATCCAGGAGAACCTCGCCTTCTGCTTCGAGTGCTTCCCGCGGCTCGCCGAGCGCAGATCGCAGCTCGCCGGCTCGATGAGCGGCGGCGAGCAGCAGATGCTGGCGCTGGCGCGGGCGCTGATGCTCTCGCCGCGCATCCTCTTGATCGACGAGCCCTCGGTCGGGCTCGCGCCCGTCCTGGTCAGCCGCACCATCGACAAGATCCGGGAGCTCAAGGAGCGCTATTCGCTCACCGTGCTGATGGCGGAGCAGAACTTCACCCAGGCGCTGCGCATCGCCGACCGCGGCTATGTGATCGTCCACGGCCGCATCGTCTATGAGGGCAAGTCGGCGCACGACCTCAACAACAACGACCTGATCCGCAAGCTCTACATGGGGGCGTGAAGCCGAACGGCGATCGCGGCGCGATGGCTCCGCCGCCCCGCGACCCTCCGCGATGACCGATCAAAAAAAAACGCCGCACGGTATCCCGCGCGGCGTTCTTCGTCTCACCGCAGGCGGCTCGAGCGCGCCGCCCGCGAAGGCTTACTTCGCCTTCTCGTAAGGGTAGATCACGTCGCCGGTCTTGAGATCGGCCGGCGCCAGCACGGTCTGCGTGTCCATGCCGCGGAACTGGTCGAGCGCGCCGCTCTTGACGCTGTGATACTGCACCTGCAGCATCCGCGCGGTCGCCCATTCGCCGTCCTTGCCGAACTTGATCTCGCCCATGATGGTCTTGACCGGGTTGGCATGCAGCCACTGCGCGATCTTGGTGTCGTCGATGCTCTTGGCGCCGACGATGCCGGCTTCCAGGACCTCCATGTAGCCGTAGCCCCAGGTGCCGAGATAATAGCCGAGCGGATCGACGCCTTCCGCGCCGGCCTTGGCCTGATAGGTCTTGAGGAACTCGACCACGCCGGGCGTCTCCATCGTCTTGGCCGGCACCCAGGTCTCATAGTTGACGATGCCGTTGAGCAGCGGGCCGAGCTGCTGCTTGAACACGGTCGCCTGCAGGCCGACCATCGCGCCGCCGATCATCTTCGGCTTGAAGCCGACCTCGTTGATCGCCTTCACCATGCCGACCGAGTCGAGCGGATAGGAGCAGATCGTCACGATGTCCGGGTTCGACGCCTGGATGGCGCGCACGATCGGCGTGAAGTCCGTCGTACTCGGCGGATAGGTCTTGTCGTAGACGACATTGAAGCCGAACTGCTTGGCGTTGGTGCGCGCGCCGTCGCAGGCGTTCTTGGAGAATTCCTGGTCCGCGGCGACGAGCGCGACCGTCTTCGGTTTCGGATTCTGCGCCGCGGCGACCTCGAAGAAGCCGATCGTGAACGCCGGCTTGGGATCCGGGCCGGTCGGTATCATCGCGAAGTACTTGTCGTACTTGAACTCGCTGTTCACGGCGAGGCCGAAGAGGCTGACGAACACCTTCCCCTTCTGCATCACGACGGGCATCGCGGGCGCGATCTGCGCGGTCGCATAGGGGCCGACGACGAGATCGACCTTGTCGACGTCGAGCAGCTTGGTGTAGATGCCCGGCACCTGCGAGGAGTTGCTCTGATCGTCGTAATAGACGAGCTTGACCTGCCGACCGAGCAGCCCGCCTTTCTTGTTGACCGTTTCTTCCCAGATCTTCGCGCCAAGCAGCGCCTGCTTGCCGTTGGCGGCGAGCGGACCGGTGAGCGACATGGCGAATCCGATCTTGATCGGCTCGCCGGACTGCGCCGAAGCGCCGGCCGCGAACGCGACCGTGGCGGCCGCCGCCAGCAATCCCGCAGTCATCCTTTTCAGAATATGAAACATCGACGACCCTCCCAGAAGTTTTCGATTTAGCCGCGGCTTGACACCGCATTTCACGTTTGTGCGGCGGAATAATACGCGCAAGTTTCGCCCACGCGCCAGTGGCTATCGGGGTTTGCGTTCTGCCCACCACCCGGCTCCCGCTTGAACGCAATGCCGGCGCGCCGGCGTCGCGGTCCACCCGGGTGGCCCTGCGCTTTGCCGTCATAACGAGCGATGATAGCGGCTCGGATCGGCGCCGCGTTTCGCAGCGATGTGGAACGGCTCAGTGCGCCTGCGACACGTTCGACGCCGGACGAAAGCAGCGCCCAAGATGGCGTCAGAGATGGCGCCGGAGCCGTTGCCGGCGTCACGCCGCGCGAAATCCGCCTGCAACGACAACAGCGGCAGGCGCGATTTCATTCCGTTCGAAATCTGCATCTCAGTCTCGCGTTCCTGCCGGTTGCGCTCCGCG
>Ga0182735_1002831_pt1 | contig 10225 bp, 9 predicted proteins | sample eDN5th30CKraftMG_FD_128524 | JGI IMG/M metagenome (GOLD analysis project Ga0182735, IMG submission 128524) | Enriched Miracle-Growth compost microbial communities from Emeryville, California, USA - eDNA 5th pass 30_C Kraft MG (version 2) (version 2) ... | reverse complement strand
GCGGTGGACTATGTCGGCGCGGGAACGATCGAGTTCATCGCGGACGGTTCGGAAGGGCTGCGGGCCGACCGCATCTGGTTCATGGAGATGAACACACGGCTTCAGGTCGAACACCCTGTGACCGAGGCGATCACCGGACAGGATCTGGTCGAATGGCAGTTGCGCGTGGCGTCGGGCGAGCCTTTGCCCCGCACGCAGCGGGAATTGTCGATCGATGGCTGGGCGATGGAGGCGCGGCTCTATGCCGAAGACCCGGCCAACGGCTTTCTGCCGTCCATCGGATCGCTGGAGGCGTTCGATCTGGGCGGGGGATGCCGGATCGATACGGGTGTGGAGCAAGGGGCGGAGATATCGCCCTTCTATGATCCGATGATCGCCAAGGTCATCGCCTATGGTCCCGACCGGGACGCGGCGCGAGAGCGGCTGGCGGCGTGCCTGAGCGACAGCGTCATCTGGCCGCTCAGGACCAATGCGGGGTTTCTGGTGAAGGTGCTGGAGCATCCGGCCTTCGTCGCGGCGGATGTCGATACGGGGCTGATCGGGCGGGAAGGGGACAGGCTGATGCCGCCGGAGCGGCCTTCCGAAGCGGCGCTGGAGGATGCGGCGGCGGCGTTAAGCTTCGGCGGCGGGCCTGGCGGGTTCCGGTTGAACGCGCCTGCGCGGCGGGAGGCGTCTTTCCTGCTGGACGGCGAGGCGGTGAGCGTCTCGTTCGATCCGGGCCGGGGCGGCAAGGCCGATGACGCGGTGTTGATCGCGGAGGGCGGGCAGGTCTGGCGGCTGTCGCAATGGCGCGTGGACGGCATGGCGGCCGGAGGCGCGTCCGACGGGCTGGTGCTCTCGCCCATGCCGGGGCGGATCATTTCGGTCGCCGTCGCGCAGGGCGACAGGGTGGCCAAGGGTCAGAGGCTGCTGACGCTGGAAGCCATGAAGATGGAACATGGGCTTGCCGCGCCCTTCGACGGGGTGGTGGCGGAACTCCATGCGGCGGAAGGCGGCCAGGTCAGCGAGGGCGCCTTGCTCGCGCGGATCGACAAGGGAGAGGAATGATGGCGGGGCGCTTTTTCGATCAGTGGCGGATCGGGGACCGGATCGCCCATGACATCCGCCGCACCGTGACGGAAACGGACAATCTCCTCTTTTCAACGATGACGCATAATCCGCAGCCGCTGCATCTGGATGCGGAGGCGGCGAAAGCGTCGGAGTTCGGGCAGATCCTCGTCAACGGCACCTTCACCTTCGCCCTGATGGTCGGGTTGTCGGTCGGCGACACGACGCTGGGGACGCTGATCGCCAATCTGGGCTATGACAAGCTGGTCATGCCCAGGCCCGTGTTCATCGGCGACACTTTGCGCGCGGAGACGGAGGTGACGGCGCTCAAGCCCAGCCAATCGCGGCCCGGCGCCGGCATCGTCACCTTCACGCACCGCCTGCTCAACCAGCGGGACGAAATCGTGTGCGAATGCCTCCGCACGGTGCTGATCCATGGTAGCCCGGACTGAAACGCCGGATCGATATATATCGTGCGTGTGGCATCCGGCTGAAAATCGCTCTAAGGGAGCGCGGAAACCGTGCCTGCCCTTCGGCTTTCAGCCTGCTTGACGGGGATGATCTAACAAGGAGGGGCGGCTTCGATTTGACGATTCCGCTCGAAAGGAGCACCATTGCATTCTTTGGAACCCCCCCGAGAGGACGCGACGTTGATCCGCCTGGAAGCGGCAGACGCATTGATAGCCCAATGGACGCGGCGCCATGGCGCGGCGCGTGACCAGCTGCTGCCGCTGCTGCATATGTTGCAGGAAGAAATGGGCTTTGTCGACGACGCGCTGGTCGCGCCGATTGCGGCCGCGTTCAACTTGAGCCGGGCGGACGTGCACGGCGTCGTCACCTTCTATCACGACTTCCGCCGTGTTCCGGCTGGACGCCATGTGGTGAAGATCTGCCGCGCGGAAAGCTGTCAGGCGCGCGGCGGGGCCGCGATCGAGGCGGCGGCGGCGGAGCGGCTGGGCGTCGCCATGGGCGGAACGCGCCGCGACGGGCAGGTGACGCTGGAGGCGGTTTACTGTCTGGGCCTGTGCGCCGTCGGCCCCAATGCGCTGGTGGACGGCAGGCCGGTGGCGCGGGTCGATGCGGACAGGCTGGACGCCATCGCGCGGGAGATCGCCGCATGAAACGCGTCTATGTCAGCCGGGACATGGCGTCCGTCGCCCTGGGCGCGGACGAGATCGCGCGGACCTTGGCCCAGGCGGGATGCGACGTCGTTCGTACCGGATCGCGCGGGCTGTTTTCCATCGAGCCGCTGGTCGAGGTGGAAATGCCGGAAGGCCGCATCGGCTATGGGCCGGTCGGCGCGGCCGATGTGGGCAAGATCCTCGACGGGACGCATCCCCATCGGCTGGGCGATGTGGGGGCGCTGCCCTTCTTCGTGAGCCAGCAGCGGTTCACCTTTGCCCGGTGCGGCATCACCGATCCGCTCAGCCTTGAGGATTATGCGGCGCATGGCGGCTGGCGCGGACTGGATGCCGCGCGGGCCGCCGCGCCGCAGCAGGTGGTCGATATCGTCAAGGCCAGCGGCCTGCGGGGGCGCGGCGGCGCGGGCTTTCCCACCGGGATCAAGTGGCAGACGGTGCTGGACGCGCCCGACGGTCCCAGGTTCATCGTCTGCAACGCGGACGAAGGCGACAGCGGCACCTTCGCCGACCGCATGTTGATGGAGGGCGACCCCTATTGCCTGATCGAAGGCATGGCGATTGCCGCGCATGCCGTGGGGGCATCGCGCGGCTATATCTATATCCGCAGCGAATATCCCTTCGCCATCGACACCATGCGCGCGGCCATCGACCGGGCGGCTGGCCGGATCGCGCCGTTCGTCATCGAAGTGCGGGCGGGCGCGGGCGCCTATGTCTGCGGCGAGGAGACGGCGCTGCTCGACAGTATCGAGGGGAAACGCGGTCAGGTGCGCGCCAAGCCGCCGCTGCCGGCGCTCAAGGGGCTGTTCGGCAAGCCGACCGTCATCAACAATGTGCTGTCGCTGGCGGCGGTGCCGTTCATCCTCGCGGAGGGCGCGCAAGCCTATGCCGATGTGGGTTTCGGCCGTTCGCGCGGGACGATGCCGGTGCAGCTTGCGGGCAATGTGAAGCATGGCGGCCTGTATGAAGTCGGCTTCGGCATCACCCTGGGCGAACTCGTGAACGACATAGGCGGCGGCACGGAAAGCGGCCGCCCGGTGCGCGCCGTGCAGGTGGGCGGGCCGCTGGGCGCTTATTTCCCGCCGTCCATGTTCCATCTGCCCTTCGACTATGAAGCCTTCGCGCAGGCGGGCGGGCTGATCGGCCATGCGGGCATCACCGTGTTCGACGACACCGCCGACATGGCGCAGATGGCGCGCTTTGCAATGGAGTTCTGCGCGGTGGAAAGCTGCGGCAAGTGCACGCCCTGCCGGATCGGATCGACGCGCGGGGTGGAGGTGATGGATCGCATCATCGCGGCGCGCGATGCGGCCCCCGTCGCGGCGGAAGGCGCGGCGGGCGGCTATCTGGGCGAGGCGCTCCATTCGCGCGCGCCGTCGCGTATCGATACGGGGATCGCGGCGCAGACGGCCCTGCTGCGCGATCTGTGCGACACGATGAAATTCGGGTCGCTCTGCGCGCTGGGCGGGTTCACCCCCTATCCGGTGCTGAGCGCGCTGGATCATTTTCCCGAAGATTTCGGCGCACCGGCGCCCATCGAACAGGCAGCGGAATAAGCATCATGACATTCACCCGCGAAACCGATCACGGCACGCCGCCCGCCATCGCCACGGGCAAGAGCGTCACGCTCACCATCGATGGCGCACAGGTGACGATGCCCGAAGGCACGTCGATCATGCGCGCGGCGTCGCTGACGGGCTGCTCCATCCCCAAGCTCTGCGCGACAGACAATGTGGAGAGCTTCGGTTCCTGCCGCCTGTGCCTGGTGGAGGTCGAAGGCCGGGCCGGTTATCCCGCGTCCTGCACCACACCCGTCGCGGACGGGATGATCGTCCGCACCCAGACGGAGCGGCTGAAGCAGCTTCGGCGCGGGGTGATGGAGCTGTATATCTCCGACCATCCGCTCGATTGCCTGACCTGCCCGGCCAATGGCGATTGCGAGTTGCAGGAGCAGGCGGGCGCGGTCGGCCTGCGCGAGGTGCGTTATGGCTATGACGGCGCGACCAATATGGGGCAGGCGAAGGACCAGTCGAACCCCTATTTCGATTTCGATCCCAGCAAGTGCATCGTCTGTTCGCGCTGCGTGCGGGCCTGCGACGAGGTGCAGGGCACCTTCGCGCTGACCATCGAGGGACGCGGGTTCGATTCCAAGGTGTCGCCGAGCCAGGGGCAGGATTTCCTGTCGTCGGAATGCGTGTCCTGCGGGGCCTGCGTTCAGGCTTGCCCGACCGCGACGCTGACGGAGAAGAAGGTGGTGGAGATCGGCACGCCGGATCGCGCCGTGGTGACGACCTGCGCCTATTGCGGCGTCGGCTGCACCTTCCGCGCGGAAATGCGGGGCGAGGAGCTGGTCCGCATGGTGCCGTGGAAGGAAGGCAAGGCCAATCGCGGCCATAGCTGCGTCAAGGGGCGTTTCGCCTGGGGCTATGCCCAGCATCAGGATCGTATCTTGAAGCCCATGATCCGCTCCAGCGTCACCGAGCCCTGGCGCGAAGTAAGCTGGGACGAGGCGATTGCCTATACGGCGAGCGAGTTCCGCCGGATCCAGGCGCAATATGGGGCGCGGTCGGTGGGCGGCATCACCTCCAGCCGTTGCACCAACGAAGAGACGTTCCTCGTCCAGAAGCTGATCCGGCAGGGCTTCGGCAACAACAATGTCGATACCTGCGCGCGGGTTTGCCATTCGCCCACGGGCTACGGCCTCAAGACGACCTTCGGCACATCGGCGGGCACGCAGGATTTCGACAGCGTGATGAAGTCGGACGTCATTCTGGTGATCGGCGCCAATCCGACCGACGGGCATCCGGTCTTCGGCAGCCGCATGAAGCAGCGTCTGCGGCAGGGCGCGAAGCTGATCGTGATCGATCCGCGCCGCATCGACCTGGTGAAATCGCCCCATATCGAGGCGGCGCATCATCTGCCGCTGCGTCCGGGCACCAATGTCGCGATGATGACGGCGCTGGCGCATGTGATCGTGACCGAGAAGCTTTATGACGAAGCGTTCATCCGGGAACGGTGCGACTGGGACGAGTTCGAGGATTGGGCCGCGTTCGTGTCCCAGCCCAGCCGTTCGCCCGAAGCGGTCGAGCCGCTGACCGGGGTGAAGGCGCAGGATGCGCGCGCGGCGGCGCGGCTTTATGCCACGGGCGGGAACGGGGCGATCTATTATGGCCTCGGCGTGACCGAGCATAGCCAGGGCAGTTCGACCGTGATGGCGATCGCGAACCTTGCCATGGCGACCGGCAATGTCGGGCGGGAAGGCGTGGGCGTCAATCCGCTGCGCGGGCAGAATAATGTGCAGGGTTCCTGCGACATGGGCAGCTTCCCGCATGAGTTTTCCGGTTATCGCCATGTGTCGGACGATGCGGTGCGCGGGCTGTTCGAGCGGAAATGGGGCGTGACGCTGGACGCGGAGCCGGGGCTGCGGATTCCCAACATGCTGGATGCCGCGACCGAAGGATCGTTCAAGGGACTGTTCATCCAGGGCGAGGATATCTTGCAGTCCGATCCCAATACCCATCATGTCGCGGCGGGGCTGGCGGCGATGGAATGTGTCGTGGTGCAGGACCTCTTTCTGAACGAGACGGCGAATTACGCGCATATTTTCCTGCCCGGTTCGACCTTCCTGGAAAAGGACGGGACGTTCACCAACGCGGAACGGCGCATCCAGATGGTGCGCAAGGTGATGGCGCCCCTGAACGGCTATGCCGATTGGGAGATCGTGCAGTTGGTGGCGCAGGCTGTGGGGCTGGACTGGTCCTACACCCATCCTTCTGAAATCATGGATGAAATTGCCGAATTGACCCCGACGTTCGCGGGCGTGCATTATGCGCGGCTGGAGGCGGAAGGGTCGCTGCAATGGCCCGCCAACGAAGCCGCGCCCCATGGCACGCCGACCATGCATATCGACGGTTTCGTGCGGGGCAAGGGCAAGTTCGTCGTCACCGATTATGTGCCGACGGACGAGAAGACGGGGCCGCGTTTCCCGCTGCTGCTGACGACCGGGCGAATCCTCAGCCATTACAATGTGGGCGCGCAGACGCGGCGGACGGCCAATACCGCATGGCACCCGGAGGACCGGCTGGAAATCCACCCGGCCGATGCGGAGAACCGGGGCATCAAGGATGGCGACTGGGTGGCGCTGAGGAGCCGGGCCGGGGAGACGGCGCTGCGCGCGCTCATCACCGAGCGGGTCGCGCCGGGGGTCGTCTATACGACATTCCACCATCCCGATACACAGGCCAATGTCATCACCACCGACTATTCGGACTGGGCGACCAATTGCCCGGAATATAAGGTGACGGCGGTGCAGGTGGCGCTTTCCAACGGGCCGTCCCACTGGCAGGAAGGCTATGCCGAGCATAGCCGCCTCAGCCGCCGCATCGTGCCGCTTGAGGCCGCTGAATAGGATCGCCCCATGAATGACGAAAATGCGGTGATGTCGACCGCCGACCGCCTGATCTACATGGCCAACCAGATCGCGCGCAACGTCGCGGTCATGGGGCAGGATGAGGCGGCGGCGATGGTCGAGGACCATATCCGCAGTTTCTGGGACCCGATGATGCGGCGGCAGATAGTGGCGCTCGCCGCCGAGCGGCCCGATGCGCTGTCGCCGATCGCCGCCGCCGCCGTCGGCCGGATCGCCGTGCATTGCAGGTGACACCGGGGCAGGGCGCGGTCGCCAACCAGGCGTTCCGGCGGCTGACCCCGGAGGGCGAGGAGGCGTCCGTCATGCGCGACCTGGCGGAGGAAGTGCCGGTCGCGCTGGAGTTCAACGGGATCGGCTATGCCGTACTGATGGCGACGCCGGCGGATATCGCCGATCTGGTGCTGGGCTTTGCCCTGTCGGAGCGATTGATCGAAGCGGGCGATCCGGTTTTCGCGGTCGATGTCCATGCGGCGGAGGAGGGCATCGTCGCCCGCGCCACATTGCCGCCGGAGCGGACCGATGCTCTGCTGGACCGGGTGCGGCACCGCGCGACGGACTCCTCCTGCGGCCTTTGCGGGATCGAGAATATCGAACAGGCGATGCGGCCGCTGCCGCCCGTCACGGCGCGGAGCGGGGCCGACGAGGCCGCGATCTTCCGCGCGCTGGAGGCATTGCAGGCGCATCAGCCGCTCAATGCGCGGACGGGGGCGGTCCATGCCGCCGCATGGGTCGGAAGCGATGGCGCGATCCGGCTGGTGCGGGAGGATGTCGGGCGGCACAATGCCTTCGACAAGCTGATCGGCGCGATGCGCAGGGCGGCATTGGGGGCGGGGACGGACTGGGATGGCGGCTTTGTGCTGCTGTCGTCGCGCTGCTCTTATGAACTGGTGGAAAAGGCGGCGCTCAGCGGCTGTCCGCTGCTGGTGACGATTTCCGCGCCTACGGCTCTGGCGCTGCGCCGGGCGCGGGAGGCGGGGCTTGACCTGCGCGTGGTCGCGCGGCGGGACGCGATGCTGGCGCCGGGCGGATGAAGGGCATATTGGGCGTGGTGCTGGCGGGCGGGCTTTCCAGCCGGTTCGGAACGGACAAGGCGCAGGCGCTGTATCGCGGGCGGACGCTGCTCGACTGGTCGGTGGGCAGGCTTGACGGTTTTGCCGACGATGTGGTGGTGGCCGGGCGGGCGCATCCCGCTTATGCGGGCGTCGAGGACCGGCCCCGCGCCGGGCTGGGGCCGCTGGGCGGAATCGCGGGAGCGATGGCGGCCGCGGCGGAGCGGGGCCTGGGGCATGTGCTGTCGCTGCCCTGCGACACGCCCGACGTGCCGCGCGCATTGTTGGAAGAACTGTGCGGAGAAAAGCGGGCGGCCTATGCGGAAGGCTGCCCGGTGATCGGGCTTTGGCCCAGCGCGCTGGCGGACGAACTGGAGGCGCGTCTGCTGCGGACCGGCGGCCGTTCCGTCCGGGGATGGGCGGAGAGCATCGGCGCGCGCCCCGTCGGGATCGGGCTGAACATCGCGAACGTCAATCGGGCCGAGGACCTGGAGCGGCTGGCGAGGGACGACCGGCTTCCTTTTTCCGATTGAGCGGCGACGGGCTTCGCGCAAATCGCAGAACGATATATCCCGTCAGCGCCGAAAGGATCGAGCCGCCCAGAACGCCGATCTTGACTTCGTCGATCAGCATCGGATCGGAAAAGGCGAGGCCGCCGATAAAGAGGCTCATCGTGAACCCGATTCCGCACAGCAGCGCGGTGGCGTAGATCTGGGTCCATGTGGCGCCGCCCGGCCTTGCGCTCAATCCCAGGCGGTCGCACAACCATATGGCGCACAGGACGCCGATCTGCTTGCCGAAGAAAAGCCCGGATGCGACGCCCAGCGGCAGCGGCGCCAGAAGTTGCGGCAGGCCGATGCCGGCAAAGGACACCCCGGCATTGGCGAACCCGAACAACGGCACGATCGCATAGGCGACCCAGGGATGAAGCGCATGTTCCAGCCGGTGCAGCGGCGATTCCCTGCTGTCGGGCGCGCCGGGCGTGGCGGTGATCGGGATGAGCGACGCGGCGAGCACGCCGGCGATCGTGGCATGGACGCCCGACAGCAGCACCGCCAGCCAGAGCAGGACGGCAAGCGCCAGATAGGGCCGGAGCGCCTTGACGCCCGCACGGTTGAGAATGAACATGGCGCCCATGACAATCCCGGCGGCCAGCAGCGCCAGGCCGCTGATCTGGCTGGTATAGGCGAGCGCGATGATCGCGACCGCGCCCATGTCGTCGACGATCGCCACGGTGGTCAGGAACAGTTTGAGCGAGGCCGGAACCCGCTTGCCCAGCAATGCCATCACCCCGATGGCGAAGGCGATGTCGGTCGCCGAGGGAATGGCCCAGCCGCGCGCCAGTCCCGGCGTCGACGCGGTGACGAGCAGATAGATGAGCGCCGGCACCGCCATGCCGCCCACGGCCGCGACGGCCGGCAGCGCGCGATCGGACCAGCTCGACAGATGACCGTCGACGAGTTCGCGCTTTATCTCCAGCCCGACGAGCAGGAAGAACAGGGCCATCAGGCCGTCATTGATCCAGTGCAGCAGCGAGAGCGGACCCACATGGGCTCCCAGCGCGCCGAAATAGCTTTCGCCAAGCGGGCTGTTGGCGACCGCCATGGCGAGAGCCGCCGCGATCATCAGCAGGATGCCGCCCGTCGCCTCGCTATGCAGGAAATCCCGGAACGCGGAAATCGGTCCCCTTCTAACCATCCCAGCCGTCAAACGATGTGCTCCCCGTGACCGATCCGGCTCCTGCCCTACCGTCCTGCCGTTGAAGGCACAACTGTGCGCTCGACTAGGCTCCCAGCGCCATCCAGAGCGCCATCGCGACCATCATCACATTCTCGGTGAGCGATACGAAGCCCAGCGGCACGTTGCTGTTGCCGCCCACGCAGGCGCATTTGAGTTCGCGCCTGTCGATATAGACCGCCTTGAACACCGACACCGCGCCGATGCCGCCGATGGCAAGGGCGACGGGGATCGAGAGCCAATTGAGCGAATGGGTGAGCATCAGCGTGCCCGCGCCCAGCTCAAGGAAGGGATAGGCCCGGCCGTAAGGCGGGAAGCGGCGGGCGAGCAGGTCATATCCCAGGAACATGGTGGCGAAGCGGTCCACATCCTGCAATTTCAGCATGGCGAGCAGCATCATGGCGACCGCGATGAAACGCTCGACCGCGAGGATGCCGACGAGCGGGGCGAGGGTCAGCCAGTTGACCGACAGCGCGATCAGGGCCGCGACCACGAAGACCGCGAGCACGGGCACATAGCTGGTCGCGCCCGGATCGCGGACCGGCAGGCCGAAATAGCGGCGCAGGTCGTCATGGCCGCCGATCCTCTGGCCGTCGATGAAGATTTGCGGCGTCGTCTTGACGTCATGCTGCGCCTTGAAGGCGTCGGTTTCCTCACGGGTGGTGAGCCAGTGATCCTCGACCGCATAGCCCTTGCGCCGCAGCAGCCAGCGCGCCTTGATGCCATAGGGGCAGATATGTTTGGGCATCACCATCCGATAGAGGACGGCCTTCTTTTGCGGGGCGCTGGTCATGAGCATCCTTTTCTTGCGCGTAATACGGATG
>Ga0182735_1002830_pt1 | contig 10226 bp, 10 predicted proteins | sample eDN5th30CKraftMG_FD_128524 | JGI IMG/M metagenome (GOLD analysis project Ga0182735, IMG submission 128524) | Enriched Miracle-Growth compost microbial communities from Emeryville, California, USA - eDNA 5th pass 30_C Kraft MG (version 2) (version 2) ... | reverse complement strand
GCGCTGTTCGACGTCGATCTGGATATCCAGGAAAAGATGGTCACGGCGCTGATCGGCCCTTCCGGTTGCGGCAAGTCTACCTTCCTGCGTTCGCTCAACCGCATGAACGATACGATCGAAGGCTGCAAGGTCGGCGGCAAGATCACGCTCGACAACGAGGACATTTACGATCCGAAGATCGATGTCGTCGAACTGCGGGCCCGCGTCGGCATGGTGTTCCAGAAGCCGAACCCGTTTCCGAAGTCGATCTTCGAAAATGTGGCCTACGGTCCGCGCATCCACGGTCTTGCCCGTACCAAGACCGATCTGGAGGAAATCGTCGTGACGAGCTTGCAGAAGGCGAGCCTGTTCGAGGAAGTGAAAGACCGTCTGCACGATGCGGGCACAGGCCTTTCCGGCGGCCAGCAGCAGCGCCTTTGCATTGCGCGCGCGATTGCGGTCAGCCCGGAAGTCATCCTCATGGACGAACCGTGCTCGGCGCTCGACCCGATTGCAACCGCAAAGGTGGAAGAGCTGATCGACGAATTGCGACAGAACTATACCATCGTGATCGTCACGCACTCCATGCAGCAGGCGGCGCGCGTTTCGCAACGTACGGCCATGTTCCATCTCGGCAATCTGGTGGAAGTGGGCGACACGGAAACCATGTTCACCGCCCCGACCGAAAAGCGCACGCAGGATTACATCACCGGACGCTTCGGCTGATCCGGAACTGCGCTCAACAGACAGACAGTGCGGCTTCCCCGCAATTTATATTACGAGGTCTTACTATGCCGTCTCAGCATACCGTTCGCTCCTATGATGAGGAATTGAAGTTTCTCACCCACAAGATCGCCGAAATGGGCGGACATGCAGAACGCATGGTCGAGCAGTCGGTCACCGCTATCGTCAATGCGGACAATGCACTCGCACAACGCGTTATCTCCGACGATCTCATTCTGGATGCCAGCGAACGCGAGATCGACGACAAGGCCGTGATGATCATCGCCAAGCGTCAGCCCATGGCCGTGGACCTGCGCGAGATCATCGGCTCGATCCGTATTTCAGCCGATCTGGAGCGCGTGGGCGATCTGGGCAAGAACATTGCAAAGCGTGTTGCCGCCGTTTCGGAATCGCGCCAGCCGGTAAAGCTCTATCGCGGTCTGGAAACGCTGGCTGAACTGGCACTCACCCAGCTGAAAGACGTTCTCGACGCTTATGCATCGCGTTCGGTGCAGCAGATCAACGTCGTTCGCGACCGCGATGACGAGATTGATGCCATGTATACGTCGCTGTTCCGAGAACTGCTTACCTACATGATGGAAGATCCGCGCAATATCTCCGCCTGCACGCATCTTCTGTTCTGCGCCAAGAATATCGAGCGCATAGGCGACCATGCGACGAATATCGCGGAAACAGTTTATTACATCGTGACCGGCCTGCAAATGCCGGCTGAGCGACCCAAGGAAGACCTGAGCCACGGTATTGTCGTGGATGAGGCGCGTAAATCCTGAACTGCATCCGACCGGACCCCGAGTGACCCCGAGTCCGGCGGTTGAGAATGTGTGAATAGCGCGGCGGCACGCGGTCGATTGGGGGGATTGTATCCACCGCCCGCCGAATTTGGATAGGGAAATACTGGATGTCACAGGCACCCAAAATCGCTGTGGTAGAAGACGAAGAGGCGCTGAGCGTTCTGCTTCGCTACAATCTTGAAGCAGAGGGCTACCAGGTCGATACCATGTTGCGCGGCGACGAGGCCGAAATCGCATTGCGCGAGAATGTGCCGGATCTGCTCATCCTCGACTGGATGCTGCCGGGCGTGTCGGGCATCGAACTGTGCCGCCGCCTGCGCCAATGGCCGGAAACCGAGCGCCTGCCGATCATCATGCTGACGGCGCGGGGCGAGGAAAGCGAACGCGTCCGGGGGTTGAGCGTCGGCGCTGACGATTATGTCGTAAAGCCATTTTCGACGCCGGAACTTCTGGCGCGCGTCAAGGCGATGCTGCGCCGGTCCAATCCGAGCATTCTTTCGCATGTGCTGAAAGTGGGCGATCTTGTTCTCGACCGTCAGCAGCATCGTGTTTACCGCAAGGAAAAGGAGGTCCGTCTCGGACCGACGGAATTCAGGCTGCTCGAATATTTCATGATGTCGCCTGGACGTGTCTTCTCGCGCAGCCAGCTTCTGGATGGCGTTTGGGGCCCCGATATCTATGTGGATGATCGCACGGTGGACGTCCATGTCGGACGGCTGCGCAAGGCGATCAATGTCGGTCGTGCGCTTGATCCGATCCGCACCGTTCGCGGCGCCGGTTATTCTTTCGGTTGATCGACACCGTCATTCAAACTCTCAAATACAGCTCTTGATCGGCCCGCCACGTTCCTCGTGGCGGGCCGTCTTGCTGGTGATCAATCATGCGGTTCGCTGACCCGATTCGCATTGGCATGGACGAAAAACGGCGCCGGCCACCCGATTTCACACGTTGTTACAAACGTGTCTCCAAAGTTGAAAGGGATAGGCGGAACCCACCGGAAACAGAATTTCCGCAGATCATTTCAAGCACTGGGAATGTGGATTGAAAAACTGTCCAAGAAGAAGCGAATTAAGGCAGCGATGAGGCGTGTATTGAAAGAATTGAATCTCATGAAATCAATATCTTACCTGAATGCGTAATTCCCGTTAAGAAATTATTAATATATTTTAAGGGGTTGTAGGCATATTCGCATTATCGATTCGAAATTGTTTGCGGGCTGTTCAACCGCTTCCATCATCGTTGGGATTTGACCCTTCGCCTTTTTTTGGCCTAAAAATTCCAAAACCTTGAATTCGATTGAGCGACAGTAGGGCGTGTGATTTTTGATCTTCGTCCTCTTTGACTTGCACCGCAGTCAGACATTCGCATGCATCGTTTCAGATGTATTCGCCTGAGTGGATGACTGGATCAGTTAAGGGTCCTAACATGAGATTGAGCCATTGACGCGCGCCGCGAAGTGGAAATTGCCCGTTCTTATCGGGCTGCTGGTCGCGCCTTTCGTGGTCACCGGCTGCACGACGACCGGAAACACGGGAAAAGCCAATTCGGAAAAGATGGCGGCAAGCCATGTCAAGTCCGTCAATGGCGTGAAGACCTACACCTACACGGCACGTGACAAGGAATGCCTTGAACGTGCAATGTTCTTCGAGTCCAACCGTTCGAGTTCCGATGGGCTTCTCGCTGTCGGCACCGTCGTCATGAACCGTCTCGCATCGGGCCGTTATCCTGATACGATTTGCGGCGTCGTCGGCCAGAAAAACCAGTTCGCGCCCGGTGTTCTCACCCGCAGGATGGATTCCAAAGCGCTGCCCGATGTTCAGGCCACTGCCGACGCAGTGTTGAAGGGCCAGCGTCATCCAAAGCTCAAGAACGCCATGTTCTTCCACACGGCGGGCCTGAGGTTCCCATACAACAACATGCACTATGTGCTCGTTGCCGGCGGCAATTCCTTCTACGAAAAGCGCAATCGCGACGGCTCGCTGCAAAATCCGGTTCCGCAGGAACCATACAACCTTGCTCTCGCCTATTCACCGCAATCGCCTTCCGTTCCGCAGGATGCATCCTACGACGTGACCCTGCCGCAGACCGGTCCGGTTCCGGGAACAGAGCCAACCGTTCAGGTGGCGCTAGCCGAAGCTGCAAAGGCTCAGGACGCAGAACAGAACAGCGGTGCCGGTCCACAGGCTCGTGGTGACCGTCTGGCCGGTCACCGCGGTATTGCGGCGGCTCGAGAGGAGCAGCAGCCCGTGCAGGTGGCCTCCTACCAGTCGCAGTTCGATACTTCTGCTCCGCAATCGGCTTCGCTCGGTTATGCTCCCGCAAGCCAGAAGCAGGCCGACGCGATCGGCGCGCTTCTCCTGTCTCAGGATCGGCCGGAAGCGCCGCTATAATCAGCGCTTTTACAATCGACAATCTGCAACGCCGGTCTCGTTCAACCAGACCGGCGTTTTGCTTTCAGGGAAGAAGCCGTTTTCTGCGAAGGTGTCAGGGCCGGTAGACTGGGCGGTAGATCACCATCGGAGCATCATAGAAATCGGCCTGGTTCTGCCACGCTCGCCTGTCGGCTCTGCGATCGAGGTCGAGCCGCATGAGGCAGTTGGCGAAAGCGTCGGTCCTGGGTTTGAAACCATAGCTTTGGCAAGTCTGCTCGTCTGCTGCGCGACGCTGTTCGGGCGTCATCGTCACGCAACCGGCCAGAACACCGGTAACGCCCAGTAAGATAAGCACTTTCTTATTCATTGCTTTCTGCTTTCTCTGCAACTGACCGCAAGAATGCTATAGCGTAAAAGGCAGGAAAAAAGGTGGTGAAATTATGCCGTCTGATAAACTGCCAGTGATTCCATATCCAAAGAGGTCTTCCACCCATGGCTCATGAACAGCTGAATCCAGTCATCGATCCGGTGAAACTCGAACGTCTCGCGGAAGTCGCCGTTCGTGTCGGTCTGCAATTGCGCGAGGGGCAGGATCTCGTCATTACGGCACCCGTCGTCGCGTTGCCGCTGGTTCGCCTCATCGCCAAACATGCCTACAAGGCCGGAGCCGGGTTGGTAACGCCATTCTTCGCGGATGACGAAATGGCGCTCGCCCGTTACGAGAACGCATCCGATGCGAGCTTCGACCGCGCCGCAAACTGGCTCTATGAAGGCATGGCAAGGGCCTATTCGGACGGCGCTGCCCGTCTGGCTATCGCAGCCGATAACCCGATGCTTCTCTCCAGCCAGGACCCCGACAAGGTTTCCCGCGCCAACCGAGCCAATTCGAAGGCTTATCAGCCGGCACTGGAAAAGATCGCGGGTTTCGACATCAACTGGAACATCGTCTCCTATCCCAACCCGGCATGGGCGAAGCTCATGTTTCCGAACGAACCGGAGGATGTTGCGACCCGCAAGCTGGCCAATGCGATTTTTGCGGCTTCGCGCGTGGACGTCGACGATCCGGTCGGTGCCTGGGCGGCACATAATGCAGCGCTTCGCACCCGCACCCGTTTCCTGAACGGCAAGGCTTACCGCGCCCTGCATTTCAAGGGTCCGAATACCGACCTGACGGTGGGGCTCGCCGATGGCCATGAGTGGCACGGCGGGGCATCCACCGCGAAAAACGGAATTACCTGCAATCCGAACATCCCGACGGAAGAAGTGTTTACGACGCCCCACGCCCTGCGTGTCGAGGGCTACGTGACGAGCACCAAGCCGCTGTCGCATCAAGGCACGTTGATCGAGAATATCGCGGTTCGCTTTGAAGGCGGACGAATTGTCGAGGCGAAGGCGAGCCGCGGTGAAGAAGTTCTCAACAAGGTGCTGGACACGGACGAAGGCGCCCGTCGTCTTGGCGAAGTGGCGCTAGTGCCGCATTGCTCGCCGATCTCTCAGAGTGGGCTTTTGTTCTACAACACCCTGTTCGATGAAAATGCAGCAAGCCACATTGCGCTCGGCCAGTGCTATTCCAAATGCTTTGTCGATGGCGCAAAATTGACGCCGGAACAGATCAAGGCGCAGGGCGGCAATTCAAGCCTTATCCATATCGACTGGATGATCGGCTCCGGCCAGATCGACGTCGATGGCATCAGCGCGGATGGAACCCGCGAGCCGGTGATGCGCGGCGGTGAATGGGCCAACTGAGAATCGTAAAATGAAAAAGGCCGGAATGTTCCGGCCTTTATCTGTTAGAGCATTTTCAGTTTAAACTGTATCACACGAAATGCTCATCTTTTTGTTTTTACGTACTATCCTTTGCAAATCCGCTTCGCACTTTGCCTGGAATGCTCTAGTTCTTTTCCTGAACGTGAGCCTCCAGAAACCACAGCGCCTTGTCGAGGCTGCGGGACGCTGCGGTAAAGATATCCGCCGTATCGTCGTCACCAGCATCATCTGCATCCTTGATCGATTTGCGCAGCAGGTTGGCGACGTCACCGTAGCGCTCGATCAACGCCAGCAGATGGTCGTGAACGGCATAGATGTCGGTCGGATAAGGCTTAAGCTTGCTTTCCTTCGCCACGACCTGCGTGGTGCCATAGGCCGTCCCACCGATCTGCACGGCGCGCTCGGCAATCGTGTCGACATGTTGATCGAGATCGTCGCGGAAACCGTCGAGCATTTCATGAACGGCGATGAATTGCGGCCCCTTGAGGTTCCAGTGAGCCTGCTTGGTGATGAGGGCAAGATCGATTGTCGCGGCGAGGTTTTCGTTGAGTAGCGCGATCATTGTCGTCTTCGTATTGGAAGGAAGATCGTTGCGGGTTGCATGCATCGACTTCTGGGACATTTTATCCTCATATCCTTTTGCTCGATCCGGCTCGGAGAGACTGGTCGCTCATCATCGCGGGGGCAGTTCAACACAAACGAACCCGCCAGATCCTTATGAGGCTCGATTGCTGGAGCGGCCTTTATTGTCAAAGGCAATAAAAAACGTTCCCGCACCCGATAGGGAAATGCATGCCTGCAGTTTTTGTTCCATCGGGGCGACTGAAAAACAAAGCTGATCCGGGTTCCATCAAGTTGCGGCTTGTCGCCGCGCGAAATCTGATTTACCCGGTTGCCCATGAAGATACTCGCGCTTGATACTGCCGCTTCGTGGTGTTCCGTTGCCGTCTACAACTCCGATGGCGATGTCGTGCTTGCCGATGTGAGCGAAAACATCGGCAAAGGCCATGCTGAAGTCCTGATGATCTATGTAGAACGCGCTGTGACAGAAGCGAAACTATCGATCAGCGACATGGATCGGGTGGCTGTCAATGTCGGGCCGGGATCGTTTACCGGCGTCCGTATCGGTGTCTCGGCAGCGCGCGGTTTTGCCCTAGCGCTTGGCGTTCCGGCTATCGGCGTCACCGCATTCGAAGCGCTGGCGGCTGAAACCCATATCGCGAACCCGGAAAATCCGGTGCTGGTCCTGCTCGACGCCCATCGCGGCGAGATTTACGCACAATCGTTCGATGCAAAAGGTTTGACAAGCGCGAAGCCACTTGTCCTGTCGCGGGAGGAAGCGTTGGCTCTTGCAGCGTCCCAGGCGGAAAATACGGTTCTTGCAGGTTCGGCCGCTCGCTCGATCAACGAAGCGATCGGCGGTCGTTTCGCGCTCGGCCCGTCAGAGCCGACCGCGACAATCGGCATCTATGCGCGTCTGGCAGGCTTGCGCCAGCCGGGCGATGCTCCGAAGCCGCTCTACATGCGCGGGCCCGATGCGAAGCCGCAGGTTGGGTTCGCGCTGCCGCGGAAGAGCGCTGGGGAATAACCGATGATGGGCTTGCCGTTCGGACGTTTTGGTCGCAGGGAGGTTTCGGTAGAACCGCTGAACGCACAGGACAGCCATGCGATTCAGCGCATTCACGCCGCCGCCTTCCATCATGGCTGGAGCTCCGATGATTTCAGGTCGCTGATCGGCGAGAACACTGTTTTCGGTTTTGTTGCCCGTGCGGAAGGCAAGCCGAACGATGCGTGCGGCTTCGTGCTGGCTCGCCTGGTTGCGGGAGAAGCGGAAATCCTCACCATTGCGGTTGCGCGCGACGTGCAGCGGCAGGGCGTGGGGCGCGCACTGATGGATGCGGTGCTGCGCCATCTCTATCAGGAACGGGCCGAAACGCTTTTTCTCGAGGTGGACGAGGCCAATGTCGCCGCGCAGGCGCTTTACCGTCGCCTCGGCTTCCAAAAGGTTGGCGACCGTCCGGCCTATTACGAAACCGCGAATGGACGTTCGGCGGCCCTCATCTTGCGGCGTGACCTGAAGAGGGCGCCATGATCGGCGTGATCAGGATATTTCTGGTCGTTGCGGCTATGGTCGCGCTGAGCCTGTCGCTGATTCCGGTCCAATATCTGTTTCTGAAAATGAAGAATGGCTGGAAACGCCGCCTGCCGAACTTCTTCCATCGCGTCGTGGCACGCCTTTTCGGTTTCCGCATCAGAACTGTCGGCCAAATGCACGAAGGGCGTCCACTTCTTCTTGTCGCCAATCACACATCATGGAGCGATATCGTCGTATTGTCGGCGGTAGGACAAGTATCCTTCATCGCCAAATCGGAAGTGCGCGACTGGCCTGTCTTCGGCATGTTCGCTGTTTTGCAGCGCACCGTTTTCGTGGAGCGGGAGCGGCGCGGCAAGACCGGTGAGCAAACCTCCGAAATTGCAAGGCGCCTGGCAACCGACGACGCAATGGTATTGTTCGCCGAAGGCACGACATCGGACGGCAATCGCGTTCTGCCGTTCAAGACGGCGCTTTTTGGCGCTGCGCATGCGGCGATCAAGGAAGCAAATGTTCCAGAAGTCATGGTTCAGCCGGTTGCCGTTGCCTATACGGGCGTTCATGGCATGGCGATGGGTCGTTACTTCCGCCCGATTGCATCGTGGCCGGGCGACGTCGAACTGATGCCGCATCTCAAAGGTATCTTGCGGGAGGGTGCGATAGACGTCGAAGTACGTTTTGGCGAGCCGGTTGTCGTTACGGCCAAGACAGACCGCAAGGCGCTGGCGCGTACGATGGAAAACCGGGTGCGCGCTCTTTTGCAAAGCGCATTGTTGGGGCGCGATGTTCCCGAAGAGTGACAGCCGTCAGATTGTCACCTTCCAAAATGGCGACAAAAGCTGTAGATAGCCGCGCATGAGCGACAATATCACCGATCTCGAACCGCAGGCAGAGCGCGCCAATACGCGCAAGGTTTTTGTCAAAACCTATGGCTGCCAGATGAATGTCTATGACAGCCAGCGCATGGCCGACAGCCTTGCAGCGGAAGGCTATGTCGCGACCGATACACCGGACGATGCCGATCTGGTTCTGCTCAATACGTGCCATATTCGCGAGAAGGCGTCGGAAAAGCTCTATTCCGCGCTTGGTCGTCTGCGCAAGATGAAGGATGCACGTGAGGCGAACGGCAGGGAACTGACCATTGGCGTGGCGGGTTGCGTGGCGCAGGCTGAGGGACAGGAAATCCTGCGCCGTGCGCCGAGTGTCGATCTCGTCATCGGCCCGCAGACCTATCACCGTCTGCCCAATGCGCTGGCGCGGGTTCGCGGCGGCGAAAAGGTGGTCGAGACGGAGTATGCCCTGGAAGACAAGTTCGAGCATCTGCCGTCGCCAAAGCGGGAGGAAACACGCAAGCGCGGTGTTTCTGCGTTCCTGACCGTGCAGGAAGGGTGCGACAAGTTCTGTACCTTCTGCGTGGTCCCCTATACGCGCGGCTCGGAAGTTTCGCGCAGCGTTAAGCAGATCGTGGCGGAGGCCGAGCGCCTGGCCGATAGCGGCGTGCGCGAACTCACCTTGCTTGGCCAGAACGTCAATGCCTGGCACGGCGCGGGCGACGATGGCCGTGAATGGGGCCTGGGCGAACTTCTGTTTCGTTTGGCGCGCATTCCGGGTATCGCCCGCCTTCGTTACACGACCAGCCATCCGCGCGACATGGATGACAGCCTGATAGCCGCCCACCGTGATCTGCGTCAGTTGATGCCTTATCTGCATTTGCCGGTGCAATCGGGATCGGACCGTATTCTCAAGGCGATGAACCGTCGCCACAAGGCGGATGAATATGTGCGGCTGATCGAGCGTATCCGCGAAGTCAGGCCGGACATGGCGCTGTCGGGTGATTTCATCGTCGGCTTCCCCGGCGAAACCGATCAGGATTTCGAAGATACGATGCAGTTGGTGCGTGAGGTCAATTACGCGCAGGCCTATTCGTTCAAATATTCGCCACGCCCCGGCACGCCGGGTGCCGATCTTGACGATCATGTCGAGGAAGCGGTCAAGGATGAACGCCTCCAGCGGCTTCAGGCACTATTGTCCGAGCAGCAATATGCGTTTCAGGATTCAATGATCGGTCGCGAGATGGATGTGTTGCTTGAAAAACCGGGTCGCATTGCAGGCCAGATGGTTGGCCGCTCGCCATGGCTCCTGCCAGTCATCATCGATGACAACGACGACCGCATCGGCGACATCATTCATGTGAAAATCACGTCCACAGGCACCAACAGCCTTATTGCGCAAAAACTGGCCTGAAGGCATGATGATGTCGAGGCAGAAAATTTCGGCGCTCTGAGTCGCTTGCCGTAATCCTGTCGAGACTGTGATTGCAATGCGTGAACGGATTGCGTTCACGCATAGTCTGGTCTGAAAAGTTCGCTACTTTTCAGGATTGTGCTTTAAGGAGATACGGTTGAGCGCTACGGAAAAGCTGAAGTCTGCCAAGCCAACCAATCAAACGCAAAAAAGCCCGACGACCGGGGCCTCGGATAT
>Ga0182735_1002829_pt1 | contig 10227 bp, 6 predicted proteins | sample eDN5th30CKraftMG_FD_128524 | JGI IMG/M metagenome (GOLD analysis project Ga0182735, IMG submission 128524) | Enriched Miracle-Growth compost microbial communities from Emeryville, California, USA - eDNA 5th pass 30_C Kraft MG (version 2) (version 2) ... | reverse complement strand
TTTCAGCCTAACTCATTGGATTCAAATGAATCTCGTCATTGTGGAGTCGCCTGCGAAGGCCAAGACGATCAATAAATATCTGGGCTCCTCCTACGAGGTTCTGGCCTCCTACGGCCATGTCCGCGACCTTCCCGCCAAGAACGGCTCGGTCGATCCGGACGCCAATTTTCAGATGATCTGGGAAACCGACCCCAAAGCGGCGGGCCGGCTCAACGACATCGCCAAGGCGCTCAAGGGTGCCGACAAGCTGATCCTCGCGACCGACCCCGATCGCGAGGGCGAGGCGATCTCCTGGCACGTGCTGGAGGTCATGAAGCAGAAGCGCGCGCTGAAGGATCAGAAGATCGAGCGCGTCGTCTTCAACGCCATCACCAAGCAGTCCATCACCGAGGCGATGCAGCATCCGCGCGAGATCGACGGCGCGCTGGTGGACGCCTACATGGCGCGCCGCGCCCTCGATTATCTCGTCGGCTTCACGCTGTCGCCGGTACTCTGGCGAAAATTGCCGGGCGCGCGCTCGGCCGGCCGCGTGCAATCGGTGGCGCTGCGTCTGGTCTGCGACCGCGAGCTTGAGATCGAGAAATTCGTACCGCGCGAATACTGGTCGCTAGTGGCCACGCTCGCGACACCGCGCAACGAGACCTTCGAGGCGCGCCTCGTCGGCGCCGACGGCAAGAAGATTCAGCGACTCGACATCGGCAGCGGCGCGGAAGCCGAGGATTTCAAGAAGGCGCTGGAAAACGGCACCTACTCCGTCGCGCTGGTCGAGGCCAAGCCCGCGCGCCGGAACCCACAGGCGCCCTTCACCACCTCAACACTGCAGCAGGAAGCCAGCCGCAAGCTCGGTTTCGCGCCCGCGCACACCATGCGCATCGCGCAGCGTCTTTACGAAGGCATCGACATCGGCGGCGAGACCACCGGTCTCATCACCTATATGCGAACCGACGGCGTCTCCATTACGCCGGAAGCAATCCCCGCTTTGCGCAAGGTAATCGGCGAGGATTACGGCAACGCCTACGTGCCGGATGCGCCACGTCAGTATTCGTCGAAAGCCAAGAACGCGCAGGAAGCCCACGAAGCGATCCGCCCGACGGATGTATCGCGCCGTCCCGCCAAGCTGAAGGCGCGGCTCGATAACGACCAGTATCGCCTTTATGAGCTGATCTGGATGCGCACCGTCGCCAGCCAGATGGAATCCGCCGAACTGGAGCGCACCACCGTCGACATCACCGCGAAGGCAGGTTCGCGCACGCTCGACCTGCGCGCCTCCGGCCAGGTCGTGAAGTTCGACGGCTTCCTCGCAGTCTATCAGGAAGGCCGCGACGACGATCCGGACGACGAGGACAGCCGCCGCCTGCCCGCGATGAGCGAAGGCGAGGCGCTGAAACGCGAGAGCCTTGCCGTCACCCAGCATTTCACCGAGCCGCCGCCGCGCTTCTCGGAAGCCTCGCTGGTCAAGCGGATGGAAGAACTCGGCATCGGCCGCCCGTCCACTTACGCCTCGATCCTGCAGGTTCTGAAGGATCGCGGCTACGTGAAGCTCGAGAAGAAGCGCCTCTCCGCAGAGGACAAGGGCCGCGTCGTCGTCGCCTTCCTCGAAAAATATTTCACGCGTTACGTCGAGTTCGATTTCACCGCCGATCTCGAGGAAAAGCTCGACAAGATTTCCAACAACGAGGTCGCCTGGAAGGCGGTGCTGACGGATTTCTGGCGCGACTTCATCGGCTCGGTCAACGACATCAAGGACGTCCGCGTCTCCGAGGTGCTCGACGTGCTCGACGCCATGCTCGGCGAGCACATCTACGAGCCGCGCGCCGACGGCGGCGATCCGCGCCAGTGCCCGAGTTGCGGCACCGGCAAATTGAATTTGAAGGCCGGCAAGTTCGGCGCGTTCGTCGGCTGCTCGAACTATCCTGAGTGCCGCTACACGCGTCCCCTCGCCTCTTCGAGCGCCTCGAACGACCGCGTGCTCGGCAAGGACCCGAAGACCGACCTGGATGTCGCGGTCAAGGCCGGACGTTTCGGCCCCTACATCCAGCTCGGCGAGCCGAAGGATTATGCCGAGGACGAGAAGCCGAAGCGCGCGGGCATTCCCAAGAACATGTCGCCCGCCGATGTCGAACTCGATCTCGCGCTTAAACTGCTGTCACTGCCGCGCGATGTCGGCCCGCATCCCGAGGATGGGGAGATCATCACCGCGGGCATCGGCCGGTTCGGGCCGTTCGTGCGCCACGGCAAGACCTATGCGAGTCTCGAAGCTGGCGACGACGTTTATAATGTCGGCCTCAACCGCGCGGTAACGCTGATCGCCGAGAAGATCGCCAAGGGTCCGAGCCGCCGCTTCGGTGCCGATCCCGGCAAGGAGGTCGGCGACTATCCGGCGCGCGGCGGCAAGATCATGCTCAAGAAAGGGCGTTACGGCGCTTACGTCACCATCGACGGCATCAACGCCACGATCCCCGACGACAAGGAGCCCGACCAGATCACGGTCGAGGAAGCCATCGCGCTGATCGAGGCGCGCGCCGCGAAAGGCGGCGGCAAGGCCAAGCGCGGTGCGGCAAAGAAAGCCGCGCCGAAGAAAGCCGCGAAAAAGGCAACGGCCAAGAGCGACGACGGCGAGCCTAAGGCCGTTGCCAAAAAAGCGGCCACGCCTCGCGCCAAGAGCGTTTCAAAGACCGCTGCCAAGGCCAAGCCTCGCGCAGCGGCGAAAACGGCAACAAAGGCTGTCGCGAAATCGCCCGCCAAGACGGCTGCGAAGAAAAGCGCCGGAAAAGCACGCGGATAATGAAAAAGAAGCATGGCGCGACCGATGGCTTTCCCGACAAGGAGAGCATCGTCGCGTTCATCAAGTCCAATCCTCGCGAGGCCGGCACGCGCGAACTGGCGCGGCATTTCGGCCTCAAGAACGACTCCCGTGCGGCCTTGCGCCGGATCTTGCGCGAACTCACCGACGAAGGCGTGATCGCCAAACAAGGCAAGCGCGTGCATGACGCGCGCGAACTGCCACCCACGCTCGTCGCCGATGTCGTCAAGACCGACAGCGACGGCGACCTGATCGCCGCCCCCGCCGAATGGGCCGAGGACATCGACGGCCCCGCGCCGATCATTCATATCCATACGCCGCGCCGCCCGAAGCCCGGCACCGTCGCGGGCGTCGGCGAGCGCGTGCTGCTGCGGCTGGAGCAGCGCGAGCGCGGCGAACGCTCCGCTCTGTATGTCGGCCGCGTCATCAAGGTGCTGGAGAAGACCAAGCACCGCGTGCTCGGCATCTTCCGCGCCAATCCGCAGGGCGGCGGCCGGATGAGCCCGGTCGACAAGAAACAGGCCGGACGCGAACTCGCCATCGCCGCCGCCGACAGTGCCGACGCGCAGGACGGCGATCTCGTCAGCGTCGAACTGATCCGCTCGCGCGGCTACGGCCTGCCCGCCGGGCGCGTGCGCGAACGGCTCGGCTCGATGAAGACCGAAAAGGCCATCAGCCTGATCGCCATTCACGCCCACGAGATCCCGCAGGAATTTCCCCGCACGGCCATCGATGAAGCGGAAGCCGCCAAGGTCGCTTCTCTGAAGGGCCGCGAGGACTGGCGCGACGTGCCGCTCATCACCATCGATCCGCCCGACGCCAAGGATCACGACGACGCGGTGCATGCCACCCCCGACGACGATCCATCCAACAAAGGTGGCTATATCGTCAACGTCGCCATTGCGGACGTCGCCTACTATGTGCGGCCGGATTCGGCGCTCGATCGCGAGGCGCTCAAGCGCGGCAACTCGGTCTATTTCCCCGACCGCGTGGTGCCGATGCTGCCCGAGCGGATTTCAAACGATTTGTGTTCGCTGAAACCCGGCGAGCCGCGCGGCGCCATCGCGGTGCGGATGGTGATAGGCGCGGACGGCGTCAAGCGCTCGCACACCTTCCACCGAATCCTGATGCGCTCGGCCGCGAAACTCTCCTACGCGCAGGCGCAGGCCGCGCGCGACGGTCGGCCCGACGACACCACAGGTCCCCTGCTCGATTCGATCATCGCGCCGCTCTACACCGCCTATGCACTGGTGAAGCGCGCGCGCGACGCCCGCGATCCGCTCGAACTGGAATTGCCGGAACGCAAGATCCTGCTGAAACCGGACGGCACCGTGGACCGCGTCACCACGCCGGAGCGACTCGATGCGCATCGCCTGATCGAGGAATTCATGATCCTCGCCAACGTCGCCGCCGCCGAGACGCTGGAGAAAAAGGCGCTGCCGCTGATCTATCGCGTGCACGACCAGCCGACGCAGGAAAAGGTTCATAACCTTCACGAGTTTCTCAAGACGCTCGACATGCCGTTCACCAAGTCCGGCGCGCTGCGGCCTGCGGTGTTCAACCGCATCCTCGCGCAGGTGAAGGGGCGCGACACCGAGTCGCTCGTCAACGAAGTGGTGTTGCGCTCGCAGGCGCAGGCCGAATACGCCTCCGAGAATTACGGACACTTCGGCCTCAATTTGCGGCGCTACGCGCACTTCACCTCGCCGATCCGGCGATATGCCGACCTGATCGTGCATCGCGCGCTGATCCGCGCGCTCGGCCTCGGCGACGGTGCCCTGCCCGAACATGAGACGCTCGAAACGCTCGGCGAAGTCGCCGCCGCGATCTCGCTGACCGAGCGGCGCGCGATGAAGGCGGAACGCGAAACCACCGACCGGCTGATCGCGCATTTTCTCGCCGACCGCGTCGGCGCGATCTTCGAGGGCCGCATTTCCGGCGTCACCAAAGCGGGCCTGTTCGTCAAGCTCAATGAAACCGGCGCGGACGGCCTGATCCCGGTGCGCTCGCTCGGCAGCGAATTCTATCATTTCGACGAAACCCGCCATGCGCTGATCGGAACACGCAGCGGTGCCATGCACAGACTGGGTGACGTCGTCGAGGTTCGTCTGGTAGAAGCAGCGCCGGTTGCCGGCGCATTGCGGTTCGAGCTTCTCTCCGAGGGAACGAAGGCGCCGCGCAGGAAACATGAATTCGGCAGCCGAAAACATATCGGACCGAAACACGGCGCGAAGGCGAAGGCTGGGCGAGGCCCGAAGGGCAAAGGCAAGAAAAAGGCCGACAGGCCCGGCAAGGCCAAATCCGGCAAAGGCAAACGAGGCAAATGATGGATAGCGCGGCGGTGCGGACTCCCGAAACACTGACCAAGGTTTGGACGCCGTCCTCGGCCGCGCCGCCCAAGCGCGATGTCTGGACCGCGATGGCGCGCGGCTGGCGTGGGCGTTGCCCGGCCTGCGGCGAAGGCAAGCTGTTCCGCGCCTTCCTGAAGACCAACGAGGCCTGCTCCGAATGCGGACAGGTCTTCAGCCATCATCGTGCCGACGATCTTCCGGCCTATCTGGTCATCGTCATCGTCGGACACATCGTCGTGCCGCTCATGCTGTGGGTCGAGACCAACTATTCGCCGCCCATTCCCCTGCAACTGGCAATCTATCTGCCGATCACGCTCGTCTCGGCGCTCCTGCTGCTGCAGCCCGTGAAGGGCGCGGTGGTCGGGCTGCAATGGGCATTCCGCATGCACGGGTTCGACGACACGCAAACCGGGTCAGACCACCCGGCCTGACGCGCATTCAGATGAACTCGCCTGCAACGATCGACGAGATTCGTCATCCTTATTTGCGCCCGCGGGATTCCGCGGCGCTCATTCTGGTCGATCGTAGCGGCGCTGTTCCCAAGGTCTTGCTCGGCCGTCGGCACGCCAGCCTCGTATTCATGCCCGGCAAGCTCGTGTTTCCCGGCGGCAGCGTCGAGGCGAGCGACCACCGCATTCCGTTCGCGGCGGAACTTCCTCGCGATCTCGCGGCGAAGCTTGTCGCCGGCAGTCCAAAAACAACGCCGACGCGCGCCCGGGCGCTGGCCGCCGCCGCCATCCGCGAAGCCTGCGAGGAAACCGGTCTGTGTCTCGGCAGCAAGCCGCCGGATTCTCTCCTGCCATCGCAGTCGGCGGCACTGAACGGCGAATGGACGCCGTTCGCGCATGCAGGTCTGTTGCCAGATCCCTCGCAGCTCTACTTGATTGCGCGCGCCATCACGCCGCCCGGACGAATCCGCCGGTTCGACACCCGCTTCTTCGCAGCCGATGTTTCCGGAATCGCGCACAGCGTCAGCGGGGTCATTCACGCCGACGCCGAGCTTGTCGAGGCGATCTGGCTCGAGCTCGGCGCCCCACCGCATGCCGACATCCACTCCATGACCCAGCTCGTGCTTGATGAGCTGAATTCCCGCCTCGCCATGGGTCCGCTGACCCATCAGGATGATGTGCCGTATTTTTATTACCGTAATGGCACGCAATTGCGCGACACGCTGTAAGCCAATGTGAAAGCCATGGCGGCTTGCATGAGCCAACGGTAGGTTGTCGCCCGCATGGCATGGACCTGGCGTGACATCGTGGAGAAGGACTGGCTGCGGCGCGTGGGCAGCGGCCTGTCCGTGCTGGTGCATATCGCGCTGCTGGCCTGGGTCGTGTTCGGCTCGGGCGTCAGGCTCTACGATCCTCCCCCGCCCGCCATCAATGTCGAACTGGTCCCGGCCAAGGATGCGCCCGCTGAGAAAGCCGGCGATCTGTCGCTGCCGAGTCTCGAAACGGCGAAGGGCGAGGATGCAAAGCAGGACGAGCCGAAAGCGGACGAGCCCAAACCGGAAGAACTCAAGCCGGAAGAGCCAAAGACCGACGACAAGGCGCTGACACCTGTACCCGAGGACACCAAACCAATCGCTGAGCCGCAGACGCCTTCGCCGGAACCGCCTGCCCTCCCGCAGGCGGCCATCACCGGCGCACCGACCGTGCAGCCTGACGTCATGAGCCAATATGGCGATCCATTCCTGTCCGGCCTCGCCGGCTTCACGCCCGACCAGGTCACCGCCGACCTGAAAGCCGAGATCGTCGCCGCCTTCCGCGCGCACCTGAAGTCATGCCTGAAACTGCCTGCGGGCGTCGCGCCGACGGACGACGCCAGGATCGTGCTGCGCGTGGCCCTCAAACGCAACGGCAGACTTTCCAGGACGCCGACGCTGATGGCGGCGAAAGCCACGCCGAAGGGGCCGCTGATCCTGAAGGCTGCGATTGCCGCGATTGAGGCCTGCCAGCCCTATTCGATGCTGCCCGCCGACAAGTACAAGGAATGGCGGGAACTGGACCTCGAATTCACCCCGGCCGGGTTTGGCTGAGGCGCTGATCGCTGGCGGTCTAAATCACCGGAAAATCGGGATATTTTCGTCTGAAGCCTCGAAAATATCCCTCGAATCACCGCGAAAACCTTGACTTTGGGGCATTCGAGGCTAGGTTGCGGCCAAACGCGGGTCGGCCTCGTCCGGCCCGCTTCAGATTCCAGACATCAGATTCAAGGCATCGAGGTTTTCGAACATGGCCAAAGCGGTCACGATCAAGGTCAAGCTCGTCTCCAGCGCGGACACCGGCTTCTATTACGTCGCCAAGAAGAACTCGCGCACGATGACCGACAAGCTCGTCAAGAAGAAGTACGATCCGGTCGCGAAGAAGCACGTCGAATTCCGCGAAGCCAAGATCAAGTAAGCTGATCTTTCGCACGGCTGAAGAATCATGACGGAGCCTTTCGGCTCCGTTTTTTGTTGGTCCCTACACACGCACCGCAGCCCGCACGCGCCCTGCCTCGCCGAACACGCGCAGATAGCGGGCAACCTCATCCGGATTGCCGGTCGCCTTTTCCGGATTGTCCGAGAGCTTCACAGCCGGACGCCCGTTCACCGATGTCACCTTGCAGACCAGCGAAATCGGATCGAGATCGGCACTGCCGTCCGGCGAACAGCCGACAAAATCGTTGGTGAGGTTGGTGCCCCAGCCGAAGCTGGTGCGCACCTGCCCTGCGAAATGCCGGTGCGTCTGCTCGATCGAATCGATGTCCATGCCGTCGGAAAAGATCAGCAGCTTCTCGTGCGGGTCACGGCCCTTGTCCTTCCACCACCGGATGATGTCCTCGCCCGCCGGGATCGGCGGCGCGCTGTCGGGCCGGAAGCCGGTCCAGTCCGCCACCCAGTCCGGGGCATCGCGCAGGAATGCCTGGGTGCCGAACGTGTCGGGCAGCGCGATCAGAAGATTGCCGTCATAGGTGTGCCGCCATTGATCGAGGATGAGATACGGCGCGCGGTGCAATTCCTCGTCGCTGGTGGCGAGCGCGGCTGCGACCATCGGCAGTTCGTGGGCGTTGGTGCCGATGGCTTCGAGATCGTTGTCCATTGCTAGCAGCACGTTGGAGGTGCCGGTGAAGGCGGAGCCGAGCCCTTCCTTCAGCGCCTCAACGCACCAGCGCTGCCACAGAAAGCCATGGCGGCGCCTTGTGCCGAAATCGGACAGACGCAGCCCTTCGAGCGTCTTCAGCCGCTCCACCTTGGTCCACAGCTTGGCCTTGGCGCGCGCATACAGCACGTCGAGCGCAAAGCGGCCCTGCCCTTTCACTGCCTGACGCGAGCGCAACTCGTTGATGATGGCGAGCGCCGGAATTTCCCACATCGTGGTGTGGGTCCACGGCCCGTGGAAGCGCAGTTCGTATTGACCATCCACCGCGCGCAGCTCGTATTCCGGAAGCTGAAAGGTCGCAAGCCAGTCGATGAAATCCGGCGCGAACATCTGGGTCTTGCCGTAGAACGTGTTACCGGCGAGCCAGATCAATTCCTTTTTGGAAAAGCGCACGGTGCGCGCGTGGTCGAGCTGAGCGCGCAGTTCATTCTCGTCGATGATCTCGGCAAGCCGCACGTGCCGGGTGCGATTGATCAAGGAGAAGGTGACCTGCTCGTCCGGATACAGTTTCCGGATCATCTGCAGCATCAGGAATTTGTAAAAGTCGGTATCGAGCAGGCTGCGCACGATCGGATCGAGCCGCCAGCCGTGGTTGTAGGTGCGCGATGCGATGTCGGTCACGGTCATGACGCGATCATAGCCGCCGGAACGGCAGATCGCCAGCGCGGCCCATTCCGAATGCTCTAGGCGGCGTCCGCGACGACGACGCGGTTGCGCCCGTCATGCTTGGCGCGATAGAGCGCCTGATCGGCGCGCTTGAGCACATCGGCGACCGGTTCGTTCTTCTTTTCCAGCATCGAAATGCCGACCGAGATGGTGACCTCGATGCGCTTCGTGCCCTTCTCGATGGAAAACCCCTCGCCCGCGATCGAACGACGCAACCGCTCCGCGATGATGCCCGCGACATGCAAATCCGTTTCCGGCATCACGATGACGAATTCCTCGCCGCCGTAACGCGCGGCGAGATCGATACCGCGGATCGACTTGCGGATGCGGGTGGCGAACTCGCGCAGCACGTCATCGCCCGCATCGTGGCCATAGGTGTCGTTGATCGATTTGAAGAAGTCGATGTCGAGAATCATCAGCGCGAGCGGCTTGCCGCGCGCGGCCGCCTGCTCCGCGAGCGTGCCGACATGGCTTTCCAGATAGCGGCGGTTGTGCAGGCCGGTCAGCGGATCGGTGATCGCCATCTCCAGCGAGTTCTGCACGCTGTCGCGCAGGAAGTGCGTGTAGCGGCGGCGGCGGATTTGCGTCCGCGCGCGCGCCAGCAATTCGTTCTTGTCCACCGGGCGCAGCAGGTAATCGTTCACGCCGATCTCCAGCCCACGCATCAGTTGCACGTTGTTGTCGGCGTCCGACAGCGCCAGCAGCGGCACGCTGCGCGTGCGCTCCAGCGAGCGGACCTGGCTGCAAAGCCGCAGCCCGTCGAAATTCTCGAGATTGAGCGAGACGATCAGCAGATCGTAATTGCCTTCCGCCGCATGGAACAACGCTTCGGAGGGATTGGGCTCGACATCGACCGCATGCTCCTCGGCCAGCACGGGCGCGAGCCGCTCATAGGATGACGGACGGTCGTCCACCAGAAGAATTTTGCCGCCCTTGCCTGTGTCGGCGATTGCCTCGCGCTCCGGCGCCTGCACGCCGATTTCGTGAGAGGTGATGGCGCGCATGCGCAACTCATCAGTCATCATCTTCAGCCGCGTCAACGAACGCACGCGGGCGATCAGCACCACGTCCGACACCGGCTTGGTCAGAAAATCGTCGGCGCCCGCATCGAGGCCGCGCACCCGGTCGGAGGGACTGTCGAGCGCCGTCACCATCACCACCGGGATGAAATGCGTGCGCGGATCGGACTTCAGACGACGACACACCTCAAAACCGTCGATGTCGGGCATCATCACGTCGAGCAGCACGATGTCGCATTCGGCGCGCT
>Ga0182735_1002828_pt1 | contig 10229 bp, 10 predicted proteins | sample eDN5th30CKraftMG_FD_128524 | JGI IMG/M metagenome (GOLD analysis project Ga0182735, IMG submission 128524) | Enriched Miracle-Growth compost microbial communities from Emeryville, California, USA - eDNA 5th pass 30_C Kraft MG (version 2) (version 2) ... | reverse complement strand
GAAAAGTGGAAACCGGTTTTCCGATAAGATCATGTGCAAAACCGAGAAGCGGCGATGACGATCCCGATCACAGTTCGCGTGCAGCACGATGATTTCGATGTGGCGCTCGAAACGAAGATGCTGACCGCGAACCGCCCGGACATCGGCGCGGTGGTGAGTTTCATCGGCATCTGCCGCAGCGGCGACGACGATCTGGCGATCTCGGAAATGACGCTGGAGCATTATCCCGGCATGGCGGAGACCGAAATCCGCCGCCACGCCGAGGAAGCGCGCCGCCGCTGGCCTCTGTCCGGCGTCACCGTGATCCATCGGTTTGGCACCGTCACCCCCGGCGACAACATCGTGCTGGTGCTGACGGCGTCGTCGCATCGCGAAGCCGCATTCCAGGCGGCGGAATATCTGATGGACTATCTCAAGACCAACGCGCCGTTCTGGAAAACGGAGAGGCGTCTGTCGGGAGCGAAAGACGTGTGGATCGAAGCGCACAGTCATGACGATGCGGCGGCCTCGCGCTGGGAGCGCGAATAATGGCGCGCAAGTCCATAAAGACCGCGCGCGCCAAGCCCCGCATCAAGGCGGCGCCGCTCGCAAAGCCCGGCGAATTGCTGACGCTGCTGGATTTCCTGCGTTATGCGGTGAGCCGCTTCAACGAGGCCGAACTCGTGTTCGCGCACGGCACCACCGATCCGGTGGCCGAGGCGGCATTCCTCATCACCGAAGCGTTGCACCTTGCGCCCGAGCAGTTCGAGACGTTTGCGCAGGCGCGCGCGACGAAGGCGGAAGCCGCAAAACTGCTCGGCCTGATCGGGCAGCGCGTGCGCACGCGCAAGCCCGTGGCCTATCTCGTCAACAAGATCTACATGCGCGGGCTGCCGTTTTATGTCGACGAACGCGTGATCGTGCCGCGCTCCTTCATCGGCGAATTGCTGGATTCGCATTTTGGCGGCGACAGCGAGTTGCCGCTGATCGACGATCCCGGCAACGTGGGACGCGTGCTCGATCTGTGCACAGGCTCCGGCTGCCTCGCCATTCTGGCGGCGCAGACTTTTTTCAACGCGATGCTGGACGCGGTAGACATCTCCAAGGATGCGCTCGCGGTGGCGGCGAAGAACGTCGCCGATTACGGGCTCGAGGATCGCATCTCGCTGCACAAAGGCGACCTGTTCACGCCGCTGGCCCATGAGCGCTATGACCTCATCATTTCCAACCCGCCCTATGTCGATGCGGAGGGCATGGCGTCGCTGCCGGCCGAATGCCGGCATGAACCGAAACTCGCCTTCGACGGCGGTGATGACGGCATCGACATTGTGCGGCGGATCGTGAAGGAAGCCGCCCGGCATTTGACGCCGAATGGCGGCTTGCTCTGCGAAGTCGGCCGCTGCCGCGAGGCGGTGGAGGATGCTTTCCCGACCATGCCGCTGCTCTGGCTCGACACCGAGGAGTCGGAAGGCGAGGTGTTCTGGGTCGGCGCGCAGGATTTGGCCTGAGGAAGCGGGCATGTCGGACGATGCAAAGCGCTTTCTGTGTGAAGCCATCGCGTTGGCGCGGGAAAACGTCTGCAAGGGCGGGCGTCCGTTCGGTGCCGTGCTGGTCAAGAACGGCCAGGTGATCGCGACCGGCGTCAACGAGATTTCCGCAACCGGCGATCCGACCACGCATGCCGAATTGCAGGCCATTCGCGCGGCCAGCCGGGTACTCGGCAGCCCGCGCCTTGACGGCTGCACGATCTATGCGAGCGGCCATCCTTGCCCGATGTGCCTCTCGGCCATGCACCTCACCGGGATTCGGGAATTCGCTTACGCTTATTCCAACGAGGAAGGTGAGCCCTACAACCTCTCCACGGCGAAGATCTATGCCGAAATGGCGAAGCCGCTGTCGGCGCAGTCGCTGAAGGCTACCCACATTCCTGTCCGCATCGCGGGTGAAGACCCTTACGAGATGTGGAAGGCGCGCGTGGAGACATAGGCAAGCCGAGCGTCATGATGTTGCGATATTCGCGTCTCAATGACTGTCGGTTTTCATCACGGCGGCCTATCTGTCAGCGATCATGCTTTTGGTAACGTCCCATAGCGTCTCCACGCGAGAGGCCTGGCGCGATGAATTTCGCGCGATGCTTGCGCTTGGCTGGCCGCTGGTGCTGACCAATCTCGTGCAGATCGCTCTGACCACGACGGACGTGATCGTGGTGGGGCGGCTCGGGCCGGCATCGCTTGCCGCCGCGACGCTTGGCGTCAATCTCTACCTCGCAGTGCTGTTGTTCGGCATCGGCCTTCTGACCGCGACCTCGCCGATGATGGCGAGCGCGATCGGCCGCAAGCTGCACATGGTGCGCGACGTGCGCCGCACGTTCCGGCAGGGACTATGGAGCGCGTTGGTCATCGCGATACCGAGCTGGATCGTGCTGTGGCAGGCGGAAGCGATCCTGATCGCGTTCCGGCTCGATCCGGCGTTGGCTGCGGAAGCCGCCGTCTTCATGCATCATCTGCAATGGGGGCTGTTGCCGTCGCTCGGCTATATCGTGCTGCGCTCGTTCGTGGCAGCCCTTGAGCGCCCGGTGTGGGCGCTGGTCATCACCGGCATGGCGTTCGTCTTCAACATCGCTGCGAACTATGCACTGGTGTTCGGCCATTTTGGATTCCCGGCAATGGGGCTGAGCGGCTCGGGCACGGCGACGGCATTGTCCAACCTGTTCCTGTTCACCGGCATGGTCATCGTGGTGATGAGCGCGCGGCGCTTTCGCCGCTATCGCCTGTTTGGCCATTGGTGGCGGCCGGACTGGCCGCGATTGCGGACGTTGTGGCGGATCGGTCTGCCGATCGGCGCCACCGTGATGTTCGAGATCACGGTGTTCAACGCGGCCGTGTTTCTGATGGGCCAGTTCGGCACCGATGCCATCGCCGCGCATGCCATTGCGATCCAGATCGCCTCGACGACCTTCATGGTGCCGATGGGGATCGGGCAGGCGGCGACGGTGCGGGTCGGTCTCGCCTATGGTGCGCGCGATGCGGACGGAATCACCCGCGCGGGATGGACCGCGTTCACGCTTGCCATCGCCTTCATGGCGGCAATGAGCGCGCTGATGCTGACCGAGCCGCGACTGTTGATCGCGGCCTTCATCAATCTCAACGACCCGGCCAATGCGGCGGTCGTCGGCCTTGCCGCATCGTTTCTGATGTGGGCGGCGATTTTCCAGATCGCCGATGGTGCGCAGGTGGTCGGCGCGGGCATGCTGCGCGGCCTGCAGGATACGCGGGTGCCGATGATTTATGCCGCGATCGGCTATTGGGGTATCGGCATGTCGCTCAGCCTGCTGTTCGCTTTCAGGCTTGGCTTCGAGGGTACCGGAATTTGGATCGGTCTTGCGGTCGGCCTTGCGGTGGTCGCTTGCGCGATGATCGGGCGCTGGGTGCGGCGCGCGCGACTGGGGCTGGTACCTGGAAACGAAAACGCCGCAGCGTAGCGCTGCGGCGTTTTTCAAGATTGCCGTAACGGCGGATCAGAAAACCTGCTTGATCCAGTTGTGCGTGTCCGCCGCGCGGCCGTACTGAATGTCCACCAGTTGCTTGCGCAATCCCATCGCGACCGGGCCGGCGGCGCCACCGTTGATCGCGAAGTCGCCGCTTGTCGAATGCACCTTGCCGATCGGCGAGATCACCGCCGCCGTGCCGCAGGCGAACGCTTCCTTGAGCTTCCCGCTGGCGGCATCCGCGCGCCACTGGTCGATCGTATAGGGCTCTTCGCGCACGAGCTTGCCGGATTCCCGCGCGAGCGTGATGATCGAGTCGCGGGTGATGCCGGGCAGGATGGTGCCGAGCGGCGGCGTCAGCAGCGAGCCGTCGTCGAACACGAAGAAGATGTTCATGCCGCCGAGTTCTTCGATGTAGCGGCGTTGGACCGCGTCGAGGAACACCACCTGATCGCAGCCGTGCTCGATGGCCTCGGCTTGCGCGCGCAGGCTTGCGGCATAGTTGCCGCCGCACTTGACCGCGCCGGTGCCGCCGACGGCCGCGCGCGTGTAGTTCTCCGACACCCAGATCGAGACGGGCGCAGGCCCGCCCTTGAAATAGGAGCCGACCGGCGATGCGATCACGGCGAAGATGTATTCCGCCGACGGCTTGACGCCGAGGAAGATTTCGTTGGCGATCATGAAGGGCCGCAGGTAGAGGCTGCCTTCGCCACCTGGAATCCAGTCGCGGTCGGTGCGCACCAGATGTTCGACGGCGTCGATGAAAACGTGTTCGGGCAGCGGCGCCATTGCCATGCGCTCGGCCGAATTCCAGAAACGCCGCGCGTTGGCGTCGGGGCGGAACAGGTTCACGCCGCCATCGGCGCGCCGGTAGGCCTTGAGGCCTTCGAAAATTTCCTGGGCATAGTGCAGGACGGCCGTCGCGGGATCGAGCGCGAAACTCGCGCGGGATTCGATCCGCGCGCTGTGCCAGCCTTGGGCCTGGCTGTAGCGCACGACAGCCATGTGATCGGTGAAGATGCGGCCAAAACCGGGATCGGCGAGTTTCGCGGTGCGGTCGTTTGCGGGCGTGGGATTCGCAGCCAACTGCTTTTCGAATTCCAGCAAGACCGCGCCGTCGATTTTCTCGAAGGACACGCCCATGATTTTGTCTCCCAATATTGCCGGTCGGATCGTCCCGGATGGCCCGCGCGGATGTCGTTACGATTTCGCGAAATCCGTGAAGTCCAGTATGTTTCGCGCCGGGCAGCCGGACAATCAATCGCTGATTGGCCTGCCGCCGTGGCATTTTCCGAGACTTTCGGGGAACACCGGGAATTTTCCGAAAGTTTCGTAAAAGGCGCCGTCTTTGTAACGTAATGTCAAAATATGTCAACATGGCTGACGTAAATTTGAAAGCCTCCAGAACCGAACTTTCGACGAGCCGTTCGACGGCTTCCGAGGTCCGATGGGACATTGTCGAGCAATTGTTCTTCGCCTACCGCGATTTCGTCGGCGATGCCGACCATGTGCTGGAGGAATTCGGCTTCGGCCGCGCGCATCACCGCGTGATGCATTTCGTCCAGCGTTATCCGGGATTGAAGGTCGCGGACCTGCTGGAGGTTCTGCGCATTACCAAGCAGTCGCTCGGGCGGGTGCTGAAGCAGCTTCTCGACGAGGGCTACATCATCCAGCGCGCCGGCGACAGCGACCGCCGCCAGCGTCTTCTTTTCGCCACCGCCAAGGGCGAAGCGCTGGTGGTGAAACTGGCAAGCCTGCAGACCCGCCGCATCGAACGCGCGCTCGCGCCGCTCGGCCCGGAGGGCGCTTCGAGCGTTCGCAAGTTCCTGCTCGGGTTGATCGACCACGACGATCCCGACAAGGTGCTCGAGGTCATGCTCAGGGGGGCGGGCACCGACATGAGGACGAGACCGTGAACGAGGCGGCGGCCGGTGCGAAAAGACAGAAGCCGATCAACGACGAGGCACCCCATCTGCTGCTGGTGGATGATGACCGCCGCATCCGGGATCTCTTATCGCGCTTTCTCGGCAACGAAGGCTATCGCGTCACCACGGCGAAAAGCGCTGCGGCCGCGCGCGCCAAACTGACGGGCCTCGATTTCGATCTGCTAATCCTCGACGTGATGATGCCCGGCGAAACCGGCTTCGAATTCGCACGGAGCTTGCGCGAAACCTCGCAGGTGCCGATCATCATGCTGACCGCGCGGCACGAGGCGGAAAGCCGCATCGAAGGCCTGCAACTTGGCGCCGATGATTATGTCGCAAAGCCGTTCGAGCCGCGCGAACTGCTGCTGCGCATCGCCAACATCCTCAAGCGCGTTGCGCCAGCCGCGGTGGAAGCGGTGGAGTCGGTCGCGTTCGGGCCTTACGTCTATCATCTGGAGCGCGGCGAATTGCGCAACGGCGAGGAGGTCGTGCATCTCACCGACCGCGAGCGCGAGATGTTGCGCATCCTCGCGGCGTCTCCGGGCGAAACCGTGCCGCGCGGCATGCTGACCGGCAACGGCGCCAACGGCAACGAGCGCGCGGTCGATGTCCAGATCAACCGCCTGCGCCGCAAGATCGAGCGCGATCCAGCCAATCCGTTGTTCCTGCAGGCGGTGCGCGGCATAGGCTACCGGCTTGTGGCCTCGCCATGATCGCGGCCGGTCACTCATGAGCATGCGCCAATCCGCAAAGTCCGTACTGCATCCGCTATTGCGGGGCCTGTCGGTGCTGAACGAGTGGTTCGCACGTGGCCTCAAGGAACTGATGCCGAAGGGGCTCTATGCGCGCGCGCTGCTCATCATCATCGTGCCGATGGTGATCCTGCAATCGGTGGTGGCGTTCGTATTCATGGAGCGGCACTGGAACACGGTGACGCGGCGTCTGTCGGCGGCGGTGGTGCAGGACATTTCCGCGCTGATCGACGTCTACAAGACCTACCCGCAGGACAAGGACCGCGTGCAGTTGCGCCGCATCGCGCAGACGCGGCTCGGCCTCGTGGTCGATTTCCTGCCGCCGAACGACATGCCGCCGCCGGGTCCGAAGCCGTTCTTCTCGCTGCTCGACCAGGCGCTATCGCTGCAACTCAGTCGTCAGATCGGCCGTCCGTTCTGGATCGACACGGTGGGTCGCTCCAATCTCGTCGAAATCCGCATCAAGCTCGATGATGCGGTGATGCGGGTCTACGCCCAGCGCAGCGCGGCCTATGCCTCGAATTCGCAGATCTTCATCTTCTGGATGCTCGGCACGTCGTCGATCCTGCTGATCGTGGCGGTGCTGTTCCTGCGCAACCAGATCCGGCCGATCCTGCATCTGGCGGACGCGGCGGAGAATTTCGGCAAGGGGCGCGACGCGCCGAACTTCCGGCCGCGCGGCGCGCGCGAGGTGAGACGCGCGGCGCAGGCCTTCATGGAGATGAAGGAGCGCGTCGAGCGCAGCATCGAGCAGCGCACCACGATGCTCGCGGGCGTCAGCCACGATCTGCGAACCATCCTCACCCGCTTCAAGCTCGAACTCGCATTGCTCGGCGACGGCGCGGAGGCCGACGGCATGCGCAAGGATGTCGATGAGATGAGCGGCATGCTGGAGGATTATCTCGCCTTCGCGCGCGGCGACAGCGGCGAGCAGGCGATTCCGACCGACATGGCGCAGGCGCTAGAGGAATTGCGCGGCGACGCCGAGCGTCACGGTCACGCCGCGACCGTAACCTTCGAAGGCGATCCGACGGTCACGGTGCGTCCGGCCTCGTTCAAGCGCTGCCTCGCCAATCTTGTCTCGAACGCGGCGCGCCACGCCGACAAGATTTCCATCACCGGCTATCGCGACGATCGCTGGCTCACGGTGACGGTGGATGATGACGGTCCCGGCATTCCGCTGCATCTGCGCGAGGAAGTGTTCAAGCCGTTCCTGCGCCTCGACGATGCGCGCAATCAGGACGAGGGCGGCACCGGCCTCGGCCTCGCCATCGCCCGCGACATCGCCCGCGCGCATGGCGGCGACATCACGCTGGCGGACAGCCCGCTCGGCGGCCTGCGCGCCGCGGTGCGCGTGCCGGTGTAAGTTTTTTACTTCGCCAATTCCCGCGACCGCTTCGTTGCCGCCGCCACGGCGCGCGTCAGCAGCGGCTGAAAACCGCCGGGACCCATCAGCACCTCGAGCGCGGCAGCGGTGGTGCCGCCGGGCGAGGTGACGTTCTTGCGCAGCGTCTCGCTGCTTAACTCCGAGCGGTGCAGAAGCTCACCCGAGCCAGCCACGGTTTCGCGCGCAAGCCGAGTCGCGAGATCGGGTGAAAGTCCCGCCGCGACCCCGGCGCGGGCCAGTTCTTCCGCGAGCAGGAAAACGTAAGCTGGCCCCGAGCCCGACACGGCGGTGACCGCGTCCATCAGCGCTTCGTCCTCGATCCATTCGACGCTGCCGGTGGCGCGCAACAGCGCATCGGCGATAGTGCGTTGCGTGCTCTCGACACCTGTATCCGCGACCGCGACCGTCACGCCGCGCCCGATGGCGGCCGGGGTGTTGGGCATCGCGCGCACCACCTTGCCGCCGCAGGCCTGTGACAGCTTTGCGATCGGCACGCCCGCCATGATCGAGATCACCAGCGTGGAAGGCGACACCAGCGCACGCAGTTGAGGTGCCGCGTCCGCGAACATCTGCGGCTTCACCGCCACCACCAGCACTGAGGCGCCGTGCAAATCGGATGGATTGATGCGCAGGCCCTTGGCGGTCAGCGCCGCAATCTCGCTCGATGGCGCGGGGTCGATCACCGCGAGCTTGCTGGCCTCGACGCCTTGTGCGAGCCAGCCCGTCAGCATCGCGCCGCCCATCTTGCCCGCGCCGGCAAGGACGACGGAACCGTTCAGGTTTGCAAAAATGTCAGGATGAGGTGAGGTCATCGTGCCCAACGCTGCGTCGTCCCCGCGAAGGCGGGGCCCAGAGGCAACGTTGTATGTCATGGCGATATTCGCAACAAGCCGACCGGTCGTTGATTGCGATGCTTCAGACTGGGTCCCCGCTTTCGCGGGGACGACCTCATGGAGATTTGCGTGACGGGTAAGCCCTATGCCTCGCCCATGGTGTCGAACATCGCCGCCGACATCGCCTCGGTCGCGGTCTTGCCGCTCCAGATCACGAACTGAAAGGCGGGGAAGTAACGCTCGCAGGCCATCACCGCTGTTTCGAACATCGTTTCGCATTGCGCGTTCGAGGCCGTCATGTTGCCCGGCAACAGCAGCGACTGCCGGTGCATCACCAGTCCCGACTGTGACCAGAGATCGAAATGGCCGACCCACATCTGTTCGTTGGCGGCTGCGATCAGGCGCTGCACCTCGGCGCTGCGGGCCGCTGGAATCTTCATGTCGAAGGCGCAGGCCAGATGCAGCGCATCGATCTCCGGCATCCAGGTGAAGGAAACCTGGTAGTCGGTGAAGCGGCCCTTGTAGACGATCGTGACCTCGTCTTCGCCGGAACGCTCGAAGGCCAAATCGTTGCTGGCCGCGATTTCCTCGACGACCGCGAGAGGGCTGGATGCTGAATCGAGAGAGATGTCCAAGAGGGACATGCCGGCTTCATCCTGTTGATTGGTGCACGCGGAACGAGAGGCAAAACGGTTTGACGATCGTCGTCGCCACAAATCCGAACCGGCTTTTGTCTTTCAGGCCGTCCGAAGGTGCATGAGAATTGATCTGTGATTTGCGACTCGGGCGCAATCGAACGGCGACTCGTTCCACAGGCATTCGGGAAAAAATCGCAGTCATCAACAGGCGAAAAGAGAACAAACCGGAATCAAATCACGGGCTGCGAGTCCGGCGCAAAAATTTCGCGTCATGCGAGTCCCGCCGATGGCTGCCGCATGATGCCTGGCAGGGCTCCATTGGTACGCGCGAATTCCAGTTAAACGGAATCATTCACGCGTCATGCCCGGCTTTATGCCGGGCATCCACGTCTTAAAAGGCTCAACAAGGAAAGACGTGGATGGCCGGAACGAGTCCGGCCATGACGGCTAGGCTTGTTTCGATGAAACAATCTGGATCGGCGGGAGTGTTTATACAGCCGTTCAGTCGAACAGGCTCGACACCGACTCTTCGGATGCGGTGCGGTCGATGGCCTCGCCGATCAGGGTCGCGATCGAGAGCGAGCGGATATTGGGCGCGTTGCGCACCGCCTCGGTCGGCTCGATGGAGTCGGTGATGACCAGCTCCTTCAGCTTCGACGCTGAGATGCGGGCGACCGCGCCGCCGGACAGCACGCCGTGGGTGATGTAGGCGTAGACATCCTTGGCGCCGTTGGCGAGCAGAGCGTCGGCCGCGTTCACCAGCGTACCGCCGGAATCCACGATGTCGTCCACCAGCACGCAGGTGTAGCCGGAGACGTCGCCGATCACGTTCATTACTTCGGACTCGCCGGCGCGCTCGCGGCGCTTGTCGATGATGGAGAGCGGCGCATTGATGCGCTTGGCGAGGCCGCGCGCGCGGACCACGCCGCCGACGTCGGGTGACACCACCATCACGCTGCCGAGGTCGAAGCGCTCGCGGATGTCGCGGACCATTACCGGCGCGGCGTAGAGGTTGTCGGTCGGGATATCGAAGAAGCCCTGGATTTGCCCGGCATGCAGGTCGAGCGTCATCACGCGGTCGGCACCGGCATGCGTGATCAGGTTGGCCACCAGCTTGGCGGAAATCGGTGCGCGCGAGCCGACCTTGCGGTCCTGCCGGGCATAGCCGAAATACGGAATCACCGCGGTGATGCGGCGCGCAGAGGCGCGGCGCAGCGCGTCGGTGATG
>Ga0182735_1002826_pt1 | contig 10234 bp, 8 predicted proteins | sample eDN5th30CKraftMG_FD_128524 | JGI IMG/M metagenome (GOLD analysis project Ga0182735, IMG submission 128524) | Enriched Miracle-Growth compost microbial communities from Emeryville, California, USA - eDNA 5th pass 30_C Kraft MG (version 2) (version 2) ... | reverse complement strand
GTGAACGAATTACGCGCGCGCCACGATTATCTGTTCACCACCGGCGGCATCGGGCCGACGCATGACGACATCACCGTGGATGCGATCGCCGCCGCGCTGGGCGTTGCGGTGATCGTCCACCCTGAGGCGCGGTCTATCCTGGAGCGTTATTACGAGACACGCGGTGGGCTGACTGAAGCGCGGCTGCGCATGGCGCGGGTGCCGGAAGGTGCGGACCTCATCCCCAATGAATATTCCGGCGCGCCGGGCATCCGGGTCGGCAATTTGTTCATCATGGCGGGGGTGCCGCACATCACGGCCGGGATGCTGGCGGCGCTGACCGGCCAGCTCGAAGGCGGGGCGCCCCTGCTCTCGCGCACCATCGGCAGCTGGGTGGCGGAGAGCGAGATTGCCGATCTGCTGGGCGCGACCGAAAAGGCGCATGAGGGCTGCCAGATCGGCAGCTACCCCTTCTTTCGCGACGGGCGGACCGGCGCTAATTTCGTGATCCGCTCAGTCGACCGGGTCGGACTGGATGCGTGCACGGATGCTCTTGCCGCAGCGCTGGAGGAAGCGGGCTTCGTGGTATGCGAGGGCGGCATTTAGCGGCACGTTGCTTATCGTGGAATGGGGCGCGTCGTAACGGGCGAAAGCCAGCCGCATTTTGTTTTCAATCAGTTGCATTGCCTCGCGGCGATAAGCTGCCCAGATGAGGGCCGGGCGCCGACTCTTCGAGAGAGGGCGGTTTTCCGCGGCGTGGCGGCGGAACCGGCTGCGTATGTGCGCGTTGTCGACATGGTGGGAAGGCCAGGAGCCGGCCAAAATCGGCGCCATCATCGTGGGAACCGATGACGCCGGGGTCTGCGGGTGACATGGGTCCCCGCAGACCCAATCCGGTCATCACGCCTTCCGCGTCTATCCCGATTGACCGCCGTGCGCCGCCGCGCTACCAGCCCTGCCGCTGGTCCGCCGGATGCCCTGTTGGATTTTCAACATAGGCAATGTTGGACGAAGCGCCATGCGATTGAGTTTTTTACAGGAAAACAATCGCTTGCGGGTGTAGCTCAATGGTAGAGCAGCAGCTTCCCAAGCTGACGACGGGGGTTCGATTCCCCTCACCCGCTCCATTTTCCTGTCCGCCAGCATCCGCTCGCGTCTAGACAAACCCCGAAAGTCCAAGGTATTTAGCGGTTGTCGAGCCGCAAGCGTTCACCCACGTTCGCATTCAGCCACCAGCCGCTGGGGGTATGATTGGGGGGTATATGCAAAACGGCCAAGTCGATACCCCCGCACATGGGGGTATATTGGGGGTATAGCCCCCTGAAAGGCAGGCAATCCCGTGGCTTTGACCGATGTAGCCATTCGCAATGCAAAACCCGGCGCAAAGGCGATCAAGTTGGCAGACGGCGGCGGCATGTTTCTGCTGGTCACGCCAGCCGGGGGAAAGCTCTGGCGGCTCAAGTATCGTGTCGATGGCCGCGAAAAACTGCTGGCCATCGGAGCCTATCCCGAAATCGGGCTGGGCGAGGCGCGCAGACGGCGTGAGGAAGCGAGGGAACTGATTGCCCTTGGCAAAGACCCGTCACGGGAAAAGCAGCGGGACAAGGTGCGCGCCCGCATTCAGGCGGCGGATACGTTCAAGGCGATCTGCGACGAGTATTGCGAGAAGCGGCGGCGCGACGGGACCAAGGGCTGGGCACCCGCTACCGCCACGCGCAGCGAATATCTGCTGTCTCTGGTTTGCGGGTCCATCGGCAAACTGCCCATTGGCGAGATTGAACCGGCGGACGTGCTGACAGCCATTCGCCGGATCGAAGGCAAGGGGAAGCTCGAAAGCGCGCGGCGTAGCCTGCAACTGGCCGGGGCCGTGTTTCGTTATGCCGTGGCTACGGCGCGGCTAGTGTCAGACCCTACCCGCGACCTGCGCGGCGCACTGACTGCACCAACTGTCACCCACTACGGCGCGATCACCGACGCAAAGAAGGCGGGCGAACTATTGCGCGCCATCGATGATTACGAGGGAAGCGGGATTACAAAGCTCGCCTTGCAGATTGCCCCTCATGTGTTTGTCCGCCCCGGTGAACTGCGCCATGCTGAATGGAGCGAAATCGATCTGGACGGCGCGCTCTGGATAATACCGGCAGGCAAGATGAAGTCGCGCAAGACGCACCACGTCCCCCTGTCACGGCAAGCGGTGACTTTGTTCCGCGAAGTGCAGGGGATCACTGGCCCGTCTGGCTACGTCTTCCCTTCAGTGCGCACCCGCACCCGTCCCATGAGCGAAAACACAATCAACGCCGGACTGCGGCGGCTGGGGTATGCGACCGATGAAATGACGGCACATGGCTTCCGGGCGATGGCGTCCACCCTGTTGAACGAAAGTGGCAAGTGGAACCCCGACGCAATCGAACGGGCACTTGCCCACGGCGATACCGACAAGGTGCGCGCAGCGTATCATCGGGGCGCGCATTGGAAAGAGCGCGTCGATATGGCGCAATGGTGGTCGGACTATCTGGATCAGTTGCGCAAGGGGGCAAAGGTCATCTACCTTTCCAAGCGTGAAGCCTGACAAAGATAAGCTTGCGGCATTCTCTGCCGAAATCGACAGTCTTGTCGCAGAACTTAAGCGCCCGATTGTGCTGGAATCGGCGTCCGGTGATTGGGTGCCAGCCCGCGAAGCCAAGGCAATTGTCCAAGAGATTTGCGGGATCGGTAGTGACGACGCCATAAGAGCAATCTGCCGCAGGGCTGTTATCATCATTCCTGTGCAGGCACTCACATGGGGCCGGTCCGAAGACCCGCACGACTATATCGATAGGTTCGAGTATTTTCGTGATCGGGAGACGGATTACAGTCATTTTAAGCGAACCATACACCGCACGGCATTCAGCGAGATTTGCGGTTTTTTTGAAGTCTTGGAGACTGCCAGCCGGGAAGATTTTTTTTCGGGCATCGAATACGAAAATTGGCAGACAGGCGATTTCAAGCTGACGGTCGAACGCGATTTTTCGGACGTAACGCTAACTGTGGTCGGCTTGCAATTCGACAAGACTGCATTGACCCAATCTTTCACAGGTATGGCGCAGGCTCCTGCCCCGGAGCCGTTCGAGCGCACCAACGGGAAACGGGGGCGTCCGCCTAGCCCGGCTTGGCCGGACTGGATTGCTGAATTGGTCGCATACATTCACGAGCATGGTTTTCCGGCTGGTGAAGGCTCTCAAGGCCAAGAGGCGCTGATATCGGCCATAGCTGATCGCCTTGCGCTAAGGGGACTTGAAAGTCCGTCGCGGGCAACCGTGCAGGCTGCGGCGCGTGCAGTCCTGGAGCGCTTGCGATCCTTCGACAGTTAGTTTCTGGCATTTCTGGCGCTATTCGGCAGCATTTCCTGCGCGAACACCGATGATTGTCGCAGCCCATTGACGGGCTGGAGACACCGCATGGAACGCCTTGTTTATTCTGTGAAGGAAACGGCCCGACTGTTGAGTATGGGGCGAACTTCCATTTACGCCATGATCGCAGACGGGCGGCTGGAATCGTTCAAGCTTGGCCGCCGAACATTGATAAAAGGCGAATCAATTCGCCGTCTGGTGGACGGGCAGGCCTGATCGCCATGCCGTCGCAACGGCCCACTCCGCGCAGGGTCAAGCTGCACCGCATCTACAGCACGGCAGAACTGGCCACATGCTGCGGCGTCCATAAGAACACCGTCCGGCACTGGCAGGCCAACGGGCTGGAGCCTGTCAGCAAGGGCCGCCCTACCTTGTTCGACGGGGCAACGGTTCGCACCTTCCTCGCCAAGCGCAACGCCAGCCGCAAGCGCCCTTGCCCACCCGGCACGCTCTATTGCTTCAAGTGCCGCCAGCCGCGCGCGCCTGCCATCGGTATGGTCGAAGCCACCCGCCAGAATGCCACCACGGGCAACCTGAGAGCCATTTGCGAGGCCTGCGGGACCATGATGCATCGTCGCACCCGCTTGGCCGCAATCCCGGCGATCATGCCGAATCTGGACGTCCAAATCAGGGAGGCAGGCCCACGCATATGTGAGCGCGCCGAACCTTCCCTGAATTGTGACAATCAAAAGGACTGACAGACCATGGCAAAACACAATGCCGCAAACGCCCGGATCAAGCGGGAATACTTCACCTATCTGAAGGAAGCGCAGCGCCGCGACGAAGGATCGATCGATGCCGTAGCGAAGGCGCTGGCGCGCTTCGAGGAGGCAAACGGTCACAAAGACTTCAAGACCTTTCACCGGGCGCAGGCCGTGGCCTTCAAGCATAAGCTGGACCAGCAAACGGCTGTCCGCACCGGCAAGCCGCTCAGCCGGGCGACGGTCAATTCCACCCTGTCAGCCCTGCGCGCGTTCTTTGTCTGGCTGGCGGGGCAGCCCGGTTACAAGTCCCGCCTGTCCTATGCCGATGCCGACTATTTCAACCTGGCCGAAAAAGATGTGCGGATTGCCAAGGCCGCGCGGCACAAGGCGTTCCCGACGCTGGAACAGGTCCACCACGTTATTGCCACCATGCCGACCGGCAGCGGGATAGAGCAGCGCAACAGGGCGCTGGTGGCCTTCGCCCTGTTGACCGGTGCAAGGGACGGGGCGCTGGCGTCGTTCCGGCTGAAGCACGTCGATCTGGTGCAAGGCCGCGTCGATCAGGATGCGCGCGACGTGAAGACCAAGGCCAGCAAGAGCTTTGCGACGTGGTTTTTCCCGGTTGGCGGCGATGCCCTTCAGATAGTGAGGGACTGGTGCGAGTATCTGCGCACCACCCAGCTTTGGGGCGATGACGACCCGCTGTTCCCGCCCACGCAAATCGGGCTTGGCGAGAATGGCGGCTTCATGCCGATTGGCCTGCGCCGGGGCGAATGCTGGCAGGGGGCCGGACCAATCCGCGACATATTCCGCAACGCCTTCACGGCGGCTGGCCTGCCCTATTTCAACCCGCATTCCCTGCGCGATACGCTGGTGCAGCTTGGCGAACAGGTCTGCACCACGCCGGAGCAATTTAAGGCTTGGTCGCAGAATCTGGGGCACGAGCGCGTTATGACGACGCTTACCAGCTATGGCACGGTTGCCCCGCACCGGCAGGCGGAATTGATCCGGGGCATGGGCGCGGCGAAAGGCGCGGCGAGCAAGCTGGCGGCAACGGTCGATCCAGCGTTGGTGGCCCAAGTGGTCGCAGTGATGCAGAACTTGCCGGGCAACGGGGCGGGCGGACTGGGGGGTAGGCCAATCTCTGACTTTTGCGCGGACAGGACCGGCGCGTCTCCCGTCCTAAGGCGCTAACCCCGGATTTCCTTCAGACGGTTCATCCCGTCGCCATGCCCCCTTGGCGTCCAGCCGCACCCGCTGCTAAGCCTTACGCCGGTGCAGGGGGTGAAGTGTGCAACTGTTCAATACCAAGACAATCAAACGCCATATCGCCCGCGCCGCCGCGCCTGATCCTGCAAAGCTCGAAATCCTGCGCCAGTGGGGTGAAACTATCCGCGACCGCTCGATAGAGACGCAAAAGGAAACTGCCCTCCACGGCAATTTCAAACAGCGGATCATATGCGACGTGCTGGGCTATCAGGACTTCAACGATAGCGGCCAGTGGACCGTTGACGTTGAAGCGCAGATTGGCGCGGGATCGGTTGACCTTGCCTTAGGGCAATTCAGCAAGGGCGAACGGCGGATCATCGCCCCGTTCGAACTGAAAGGCGCAAAGACCAAGAACCTTGATGCCATCATGCCGGGCCGGGCTAAGACCCCGGTTCAACAGGCATGGGAATACGCCAGCGACAACGTGGGCACCAAATGGGTGCTGGTTTCCAACTATCTGGAAATCCGCCTCTACAGCTATGCAGACGGGCGGCAATTCCACGACAGCTTCGATCTGGCGAAGCTCCATGATCCAGCCGAATATCAGCGTTTCATGCTGCTATTGTCGGCGGACAATCTGCTGTCCGGGCAGACCTTGGCAATTCTGGACGAAAGCCGGAAGGAAGACCGCGACATTACCGCGCGGCTCTATGCCGACTATCGCACCCTGCGCAGCGATCTGATTAGGGCGGTTCGCACTGCCCTGCCTGAAGGCGACCCGCTGGACGCGATCCGGCTGGGCCAGACCATTCTGGACCGGGTGCTGTTCATCGCCTTTGCCGAAGATAATGGCCTGTTGCCCGATGACAGCCTGCTGAATGCTTTCCAGCACCGCGACCCCTACAACCCCAAGCCGGTCTGGCAGACGTTCCTGGGCCTGTTCAACGCGATTGACCGGGGCAACGACCAGCTCAAAATCCCGCGTTACAATGGCGGCCTGTTCCAGCCGAACGCCACTATCGATGCGCTGGCCGTGCCGGATCATATCTGCGAGGGCTTCAAGCGGCTGGCGGAATATGACTTTGCCAGCGAAATTTCCGTCACCGTGCTGGGCCACATATTCGAGCAGTCGATTGCCGACGTGGAGCAGCTTCAGGCCGAAGCGCTTGGCGAAGCGCCGGTGGAGAAAAAGGCCAGCGGCACCAGCGGGCGGCGCAAGCGTGACGGCGTGGTCTATACGCCAGACTATGTGGCACGCTTCATTGTCGATCAGACGCTGGGCACACATTGCAAAGAGATATTTGCCGAAATCCTTGGCCGATATGCCGCTAAGGGGGCAAAGGCCGATGACGAGGCGATTTCTTGGAAGTCAGCCAAGGCGGAAAAGCAGGCATGGGCCGAATACCGCGACCGGTTGACAGCCTTGCGCATTGTCGATCCGGCCTGCGGATCGGGCGTGTTCCTGATCATGGCTTTCGATTACCTGAAGGCAGAACTTGGGCAGGTGAACACCAAGCTGGCCGAACTAGAAGGCATGGGCATGGCGGGCAGCCTGCTCGACCCCGACAGCGAAATCCTGACACACAACCTGTTCGGCGTGGACGTGAACAGCGAAAGCGTCGAAATCGCCAAGCTGAGCTTGTGGATCAAGACTGCGCGGCGCGGCAAGGTGCTGGACAGTCTGGACGCCAATCTGCGTGTAGGTGACAGCCTGATCGAAGACAGTAGCTTTGCCTATCGCAGTCACGGCTTTGAATGGAAAACTGCGTTCCCAGACATATTCGCGGCGGGCGGTTTCGATGTGGTGTTGGGCAACCCGCCCTATGTGCGGCAGGAACTGCTCAAAGAGCTGAAGCCATATCTGGAAAAGCGCTTTGAGGTATATAATGGCGTTGCCGACCTCTACGCCTATTTCTTTGAACGCGGGATCAAGCTTTTGAGACCGGGTGGGCGGCTGGGTTACATCAGCAGCGCCACGTTCTTCAAAATTGATTCGGGCGCACCCTTGCGCGATTTCCTGCGCCAGCAGGCCACCATAGAAGCGGTGATCGATTTTGGCGATCATCAGATTTTCGAAGGCGTCACTACATATCCGGCCATCCTGACTATGCGGGCAGGCGCACCTCCTGAAGGGCATGAGCTGCAATTCTGGAAGATTGCAGAAATGCCAGCCGATAGCTTCGCCGATGCCTTTGAGGATGCCGCTAGCCCTTATCCGCAAGACGCGCTTTCACAAGCATCATGGCATCTAGAGTCGGCGGAATTGCGGGCCTTACGCGATAAGCTTTTCTGTGGAGGGTCGCCACTTGGCAGGCATCTTGGCAGCGCCACGCGAGGCCTCACTACAGGGCGCAATGAGGCCTTTGTAATCGATAGAGTTACGCGCGATAGGATCATCCAAAGCGACCCCAAGTCTGCCGAAATTTTCAAGCCTTGGATCGAAGGCAAAGATATCAAGAGATGGCGCGCTGAAAGCCGCGACCTCTATCTAATTCTCTTTGAGCGCGGCTGGACAAATAGAGCATTCGGGTCCGATGATGAGGCTGCGCAGTGGGAGCGCCTCCAAGCCATCTATCCCGCAATATGTGCGTGGCTTTCTGCGCAAGAAGACCTTTGCAAGAAGCGAATCGATAAGGGCGATTATTGGTGGGAGCTTCGAGCGTGCACTTATTATGATCGATTTAATAAATCAAAAATCCTTTCGACTAAGATATCAAGTGGGCCAACATTTGCGGTTGATCAAAATGGTGCTTTTTTGGGGAACACCTCATATTTCATGAATGCCGATGAAGACATTTATTTTTTTGCCGCTGTATTAAATTCTTCGGTGGCCGCGATGCTTCTGCCGACCTTGTTTGTGGTCAAGGAGGGCGGTTTCTTTGAAATTCAGCCAGAAGGGTTGGCGCAAATGCCAATTCCAGCCGCAAGCGACGCTCAAAAGGCCGAACTTGGCCATCTGGCCAAAGCAGCACAGGCCGCCGCCGAACAGCGCTATGGGTTGCAACAATCGATCACCCGGCGCATCCCGGACCTTGCCGCTGATCCCGCCAATGCCAAGCTCACCCCCCGGCTAAAGGAATGGTGGAACCTGCTCGACTTCGCCGCCTTCCAGAAGGAAGTCGAAAAGGCGCTGAGGGCCAAAATCCCCCTTCAGGAACGCAACGAGTGGGAAAACTGGATCACCACCAGCCGCGCCGAAATCCACGGCCTGACAGCCGAGATCGCCCGGCTGGAAGCCGAGATCAACGCCAAGATCTATGCGCTTTTCGATCTGACCCCCGATGAAATCGCCTTGCTTGAGGCCAATGTCTGAATTGGCGCGATGTCAGCGCGACCATTGGCATGACTTGAAAGCAAGTCGGGCTGCACAATTGGGACAACGGGCGGAATTGGCGGAAATCCGGGCTGTTCCGGGCAACTTCAGTGAATCCGACTGGCGCACAGACCAGCAAGTCACATTTGACGGTAAAGCTGCCACCGCTGGAATGGCGCAGATTTGCAGCCTTTCCGCCTGCGATTTGTCGCGTACGGTGTGCCTAATTTTGCTACCGTCGATTTGAGACCGGGCCTGCTTCCTGATTATAGTGAAGCGACATGCGACCTTGTCCGGTATGATCGGGGGCTGCCGGTTGATCGGAAGCAAGGCCTCAGCAATGGGACACTCACCAAAAAACCGTTAGGCGCAGACCATCGGCACCCTAAGCTAGAAACAGCTACGGCCACCCTAGGGTGGCCGCAGGATCTGCCGCCCGACCGAAGTCGGTATCGGCGATAGCGATTGCTATGTGCACAGCATCTAGTAACTGTGCGCTTTCTGTCAATGCCGTTTTTCGATGAAGGTTGCGTTAAGGACTCTATGAAAATCTGCTATGTCGATGAAGCGGGCTGTACCGGCGCTCTTCCGTCCCACACGTCGCCGATCCAGCCTGTGCTTGTGCTAAGCGGCCTGATGATCGACTACACGGACCTTCATCCGTTGACCTCCGGTTTGCTCAACATCAAGCGAAGGTTCTTCCCAAACATCGCTCCAGCGGCTCCCCACCTCGGCTGGGTGCTTCCGGAGGTGAAGGGCTCAGAACTCAGAAAGAATGCGTGTGCCAGTTCTCGCAACGTGAGGCGTCACGCGTTTGGATGTATGGATGCCATGATGCGGTTATTTGAAGCCTGCAATGCAAAAGTTGCAGGGCGCGTCTGGGTCAAGGGAATTGGGCAACCTCTAAATGGGATGTCAGTCTATACTTACTCAATCCAGTCAATATACGCGGATTTTCAGAATTATCTCGATGCCAACAACGATTATGGCATGGTAATCGTGGATAGTCGGCTCAAGCACCTAAATACAGCGGTTGCCCATTCTATCTTTACTCAAAAATTCCGCGCCGCTGGTGACGCGTATGATCGGATTGTCGAACTGCCCGCATTCTCTCATAGTGACAACCATGCGGGTTTACAGGCAGCAGACATGCTCTGCTCTGCATTTATGACACCCATTGCGGTACATACGTACTGCGCTGGCCATGTGAATAACATGCATGTGCGGCCTGGCTATCAAGCCCTCAAAGATCGATACAAGGAGGATTGCCGAAAACTCCAGCATAGATACAGGGAAGCAAACGGCAAGAGTAGAGGTGGTTTCATTGTCTCAGATGGCATTGGCCAGCGTGCTGGCGGCCTAATGTTCCGCTGATGCCGCCATCCCAACAGCATTCTCGAAGTCCTGACGAGAGCCACGCCAACGGCCTCCAGCAAATCACTTTGGGGGTATTGTTGGGGGTATCTCTACCAAATGCCGGGCATAACTCGGCTGAAATCAGGCAGAATTCGCCACTCTCGCGGTTCCCCTCACCTCCAGCCGTCCTGACCACCCTCAAATTTCGGATACGATTTTCGGCGGAATAGGCGCGCTTCAGGGTCTGCTGGTGCGAGATGGCGTGTCCGCCTCCGGCGGGTGAG
>Ga0182735_1002825_pt1 | contig 10241 bp, 8 predicted proteins | sample eDN5th30CKraftMG_FD_128524 | JGI IMG/M metagenome (GOLD analysis project Ga0182735, IMG submission 128524) | Enriched Miracle-Growth compost microbial communities from Emeryville, California, USA - eDNA 5th pass 30_C Kraft MG (version 2) (version 2) ... | reverse complement strand
TTCGTGTTCAACCTCGCGCGCAAGCACGCCTCGGCGGTGCTGGGCGGCATCGGGCTCGTCTCGACGTTCCTCGCCCTGTGGGTCGCGACGCTGTTCGACGGCGGCCTGACGATCGACGGTCTGACGGCGTGGATCCTCGCGCCGTTGGTGGTGTGGATCGTCACCGCGCTCGCGGGCTGGATCCTCGGCGCGCTGATCGTCGACCGCTGGTGGCAGCGCCGGCAGGACGACCGCACCACCCAGCGCGCGCTCGCGAAGGCCTCCAGGCGCAAGCAGTAGTCACCTGCGGTGCTGGTCTCCTGACGCTGCCGGCTCTGGCGTCACGCCTCCGCGAGCAGCCGCAGCCAGATCTCGCTCAACGTCGGGAACGGCGGCACCGCGTGCCGCAGGCGCCGCAGCGTCACGCCAGAGGAGACGACCACCGCTGCGGAGAACGCCAGCTCGCTAACCTCGGAACCGACGAACGTGGCGCCCACGATGGTGTCGTCGGCGTTGTCGATCACCATCCGCGCCCTCCCCTGGTAGCCGTCGCGGTAGAGCCCTGCGCCAGCGACGCTGTCGAAGTCCGCGTCGACCGCTCGAGCGTCGACCCCCTGCTCGAGCGCCTGGGCGAGCGTCAGGCCCGCGCTGGCCACCTCGACCGCGCTGAACACGACCTGGCTCACCGCGCGCCGGTCCGCGGTGGCGTGGTGGTCGTCCCACTCGCCCGCGGCCGGCTCGACGCCTCCGGCGCGTGAGGCGATCACGTCCCCGGCGATCAGCCCCTGATACTTGCCCTGGTGCGTGAGCAGCGCTCGCCCGTTGGCGTCGCCGCAGGCGTAGAGCCAGTCGGTCCCCTCGACCAGGAGCGTGTCGTCGACCTCCAGACCGCCGTGAGCGGCCCGCGGCTCCAGCCCTACGCTGCGCAGACCGAGGTCCTCGACCGCGGCCCGGCGTCCGGTGGCGAGCAGGACGCGCTCGACGTCCACGTCGCCGCCCGTGGTGGCCACGCGCCAGCCTCCGTCGTTCTTCTCGAGGCTCTGCACCTCGCCCTCGACGAACGTCACGCCTCGATCCTCCAGCGCGCCACGCACGCTCTCGCCCGCGAAGGGTTCGAAGGCGCGCAGCAGCGGTCCTCGCGCGACGACCGTGACGTCGGCACCCAGCCCGGTGAACGCGGTCGCCATCTCCAGGGCGACCACGCCTCCACCGACGATCGCGAGCGACCGCGGCACCGCATCGGTCGCGAGCGCGTCCGCAGAGGTCCAGACCTCGGACGAGTCCGCACCGGGCACCGCCGGTCTCTGCGGCACGCTCCCGGTGGCCACCACGACGGCCCGGCGCGCCGTGAGCGTGCGGGCGGGCTCTCCTCCCCGCGCCTCGACCACCACACGGCGGGGCCCGTCCAGCCGGCCCGTCCCGCGGACGAGATCGATCCCGGCGCTCTCGAGCCACTCGACCTGGCCGTCGTCGTGGTAGTCCGCGACGAAGCTGTCGCGACGACGGAAGATCGAGCGCACGTCGACGTCACCGTCGTCGCTCACCCCCGAGCCGTCGACGTGCGCGGCCCCGTCCCGCGCGGCGATCGGCCGCAGGATCGCCTTCGACGGGGAGCACGCGTGGTACGAGCACGAACCTCCGACGAGGTCCCGCTCGACGACGACCGCGGTGAGGCCGTGCTTGACGACCCGGTCCGCGACGTTCTCCCCCACCGGGCCGGCGCCGAGGACGATCACGTCCCACTCGTCAGCGGTGCGGGGCTCGGTGGTCCGGCGCTCGGTGGAGCTGGTCTCATCAGTCATGGTGTGTGCCTCCTCGGCCAGGCTAGGTCGGCGCGCACGCGCGCGCGAACGCTCGCGGCGCCGTCGCACGGGCTAGCGTGGGCCCATGTCCATCGAGTTCCGCGACGTGTCAAAGGTGTACCCCGACGGCACGGACGCCGTGCGCGACCTGAGCCTGCTGCTGCCCTCCCACCAGCTCACGGTCCTCCTCGGGTCCTCGGGCTGCGGCAAGACGACGCTGCTGCGGATGGTCAACCGGATGGTGGAACCGACCTCGGGCTCCGTGCTGATCGACGGGGAGGACGTCCGGGACCGCGACGCCGTCATGCTCCGCCGCAGCATCGGGTACGTGCTGCAGGACGGCGGGCTGCTCCCCCACCGCACGGTCCTGGACAACGTCGCCACGGTGCTCGTCCTCGCCGGACGCCGCCGTAAGGACGCCCGCGAGGAGGTGCTGCCCCTGCTCGACACCGTCGGCCTGAGCCGCTCGCTCGCCTCGCGGTACCCCGCGCAGCTCTCCGGAGGGCAGCGCCAGCGCGTCGGGGTCGCCAGGGCGCTCGCCGCCGACCCCAACATCCTGCTGATGGACGAGCCGTTCGGGGCGGTGGACCCCCTCGTGCGCCGCGAGCTGCAGGACGAGCTGCTGCACCTGCACGAGACGCTCGACAAGACGATCCTGTTCATCACCCACGACGTCGACGAGGCGTTCCGGCTCGGCGAGCACGTCGTGCTCCTCGCCGAGCACGGGCAGATCGTCCAGCAAGGACCGCCGCGGGAGCTGGCCGAGGCCCCCGCCACCGCCTTCGCTGCGCGGTTCGTCGAGGCCGGCCGCGGTGCTCGCACGCTGCGTGAGGCCCGGCCGAGATGATCCACTGGTTCACGCACAACGGAGGACGCCTGGGCGGGCTGCTCGAGCAGCACGTGGTGCTGACGCTGTGGCCGCTCGCCGCGACCCTGGTCCTGAGCATCCCGCTGGGAGCGGCGGCCGCGCGGCTGCGCTGGCTGCGACGCGTGCTGCTGCCCCTCTCGGGCGTCCTCTACACGATCCCGTCGCTCGCGCTGTTCCTCACCCTGCCGAGCCTCCTCGGCACGCGCGTGCTCGACCCGGTGAACGTCGTCGTCGCCCTGAGCATCTACGGCTGCGCGCTCATGGTCCGCACCGCGACCGACGCCTTCAGCCAGGTGCCCGCCACCGCCAGGGAGGCCGCGACGGCGATCGGGTACGGGCCCGCACGCCGTTTCCTCACGGTCGACCTCCCGCTCGCCGCACCGGTCCTCCTGGCGGGGACTCGCGTCGTCGCCGTCAGCACCGTGAGCCTGGTCAGCGTCGGCGCCCTGATCGGGGTGGGCGGGCTGGGCGTGCTCTTCACCACCGGGTACCAGCGCTCCTACCCGGCCGAGGTCGGCGCGGGGATCGTGACGATCCTCGCGCTCGCGCTCCTGCTCGACGGTCTGCTCCTCGGCGTCGGCCGTCTCCTCATGCCGTGGAGACGCGCCACCGCACCGGAGAGGCGGTCGCGATGAACCTGCTCCACGAGGCCTTCTCCTGGCTGACGACCGCAGACGCCTGGGGCGGTAGCGACGGGCTCGGGCGTGCGGTGGTCGACCACCTGTCCATCGTCGCCGTCACGTTCCTCGTCTCGGCGGCCGTCGGCGTGCCAGCGGGTGTGCTCATCGGCCACACCGGGCGCGGGCGGGTGGTCGGCGTCGTGCTCGCCAACGCCGCGCGAGCCCTGCCGACGCTCGGTCTGGTGACCCTGTTCGCGCTGGGTCTCGGGATCGGGATCGTCGCGCCCGTCGTGGCGCTCACCGTGCTCGCCGTGCCGCCTCTGCTGGCCGGCGTCTACTCGGGTATCGAGAACGTCGACCGTGAGGCCGTCCAGGCGGCCCGTGCCGTGGGCTTCACGCAGCGGCAGGTCATCACGCAGGTCGAGCTGCCGCTCGCGCTCCCGGTGATCCTCGGGGGCGCACGCTCGGCCGTGCTCCAGATCGTCGCGACGGCGACCGTCGCCGCCTACGTGTGGCCCCACGGGCTGGGTGCGCCGATCCTCTCGGGCCTCGCGCTCTCGGACTACCCGCGGGTGCTCGGGGCCTCGGTCGTCGTCATCGTGCTCGCCGTCGTACTCGACGTGCTCCTCGCCGGTCTGCAGCGGCTGCTCACGCCCCGCGCCATGCGCCCTGCCCGCGCCCGCGGGCGCCAGCGAGCACGCGACCACGCTCCGGTTGCGGACCTGGCACCTGATCGAGTTGGGTAGGGTGACGCGCACCGTGCGCGGGACGGAGACGAACACCATGCGCGCACGCCACACCCTCCTCGCCGCGGCCGGCATCCTCGCTCTGGCCGCGGGCCTCGCGGCCTGCTCGAGCGACGATCCGCTGGCCCCCGCGACGAGCGGCAGCACCTCCACGGCTCCCGGGACCGTGATCGTCGGTTCCGCGAACTTCACCGAGAGCGAGGTCCTGATGGACCTGTACGGCCTCGCGCTCGAGAACGCGGGGCTGACCGTCACGTACAAGCCGAGCATCGGGGCGCGCGAGGCCTACGTCGCCGCGATCGAGGACGGGTCGCTCGACATCGTCCCGGAGTACACCGGGAACCTGCTCGGCTACCTCGACCCCTCAGCGACGGCCACCTCGAGCGACGACGTCCTCGCCGCCCTGCCTGCCGCTCTGCCGGCGACGCTCAGCATCCTGACCCCCGCGGCGGCCGAGGACAAGGACTCTCTCAACGTGACCAAGGAGCTCGCGACGGCCAACGGCCTGAGCACCATCGCCGACCTGGCGAAGGTGAAGGGGCTGAGGCTCGGCGCCAACGCCGAGTTCGAGGAGCGGCCCTACGGCATCCCTGGGCTCAGGTCCGTCTACGGGATCGACGACGTCGACTTCGTGGCGATCAACGACGGCGGTGGCCCGAACACCGTCAAGGCCCTCACCTCCGGCAAGGTCGACGTCGCCGACATCTACACCACCACGCCCGCGATCGCGGAGAACGGCCTCGTCACGCTGCAGGACCCGGAGAACCTCATCGCCGCCCAGAACGTCGTCCCGCTCGTCGCGACGCGGGTGAAGAACGACACCGTGACGGCGGCGCTCGACGCCGTGTCCGCGAAGCTCACCACCGAGGACCTGCTCGCCATGAACGCTCGCACCAGCGGCGACGAGAAGGCCGACCCGAAGACGGTGGCCAAGGACTGGCTGACGCAGCAGGGGCTCATCGGCGGCTGACGCTTGGTCGGGCACGACCTGGAACCGTCCCGACGGTGACCGGGCGGCAGCCGCCGGGTGTCGCGGTGGGCGTCACGATGAACTCCTCGAGAACAGTCGCCTCGCACGGCGAGATCCATCTGGTGGCGCCCTCGGGCGCTGCCAGGATCGTCCTCGTGAAGGACGATCTCGCCGCGCTCGCCGAGCGCACCACCAGCCCCACCCCGTCCCGTCTGCTGCTGCACGTCTCGCAGGTCGCCGCCCCGGCACGGGTGCTCGCCGCGAGCACCTCGGTCGCCGACCTCGAGGGCGTGTTCTGGGACGACAACCTGACGTCCGTGGTCGTGACGGACCCCGAGGCAGACCGCGCAGGCCTGATCTCCAGCCGCCAGTTCCACGCGGCGATGTCGGGCCGCCTCGGCTACGGTCGTGCCGTCCTCCTGCGACGCACGGCCGGAGACCTCACCGACTGGCGGCCGCTCGTCGTCCCGCACGATGCCGCGATCAGCGACGTCGCCACGTCCGCGATGAACCGCAAGCGCGAGCACCGCTACGACGACGTCCTCGTGCTGGGCGACACGTGGTCGCTAGCCTCTGCCGCGGACGTCACGCTCGCTCTCGTGAGCAGGCTCGCGCAGACCTCGACGCACGACCCGCTCACCGGCCTGCCCACCCGCGGCTCGACGCTCCACGACCTCGCGCGCCGTTGCGAGATGGCGAAGGGCGGACGGGCCCGCGTCGTGCTCATGCTCATCGACGTGCGCGGCATCAAGCACGTGAACAAGGTCCATGGTCTCGCCGTCGGCGACGCGATCCTGCGCCAGATCGGCCGGGGCCTCGACGACGCTCGGCCACGCGGCTGCACCGTGGGGCGCATCGACGGTCACGTCTTCGCGGTGATGGCGACGCTGCCTCCGTCGGACGACGCCCGCGCGATCATGGACGCGAGCGCGATCACCCGCCAGATGCTCGCCTCGGTACGGACCTCGCACCCGGACGTCCCGCCGGACCAGAGCGCCCGGGTGTTCACCGGCGAGGCCCTCTCGACGGCGACCAGCGCGGTCGCGCACGACCTGTTGCACGCCGCCGAGCAGCGCGCCCGCGAGGCACGCCGGCGCGCGAAGGCAGAACGCGGCTGACCGAGCAGGTCGACCAGGCGCGCCGGAGCGCCTGGCCGACCCGTCAGGATCGACCAGGCGCTCGGTACGACGACGTGCTCTGAGCCGCCTGTCAGCGGACGCGGAAGGTCTTCGCCCTGCTGCTCTTCTTCACCCCGGCCGAGCCCTGGTAGGTCACCTTGACCTTGGTGCTGCCCTTGGCCTTCGCCCGGAACGTGACCTTCGCGACGCCGTGGCTCAACTTCTTGGCCTTCGCGACGGTCTTGCCCGCGACGACGATCTTGACCTTCCCGGTCGGCACCACGCCGGAGGCCTTCACCGTCACCTTGACGGTGACCTTCGCACCACGCTTCGGCTTCTTGGTGACCTTGATCGTGGTCTTGCTGGTGGCCTTGGTCACCTTCGCGGTCGGAGCAGAGGTCACGGAACCCGACAGGTGGTCCGGCTTGGTCGCCGTGACCGTCACCGAGAGCTTCTTGCCCACGTCGGCGCTCGTGACGGTGCGGCGCGAACCGGTCGCTCCCGAGATCTTCTTGCCGTCGCGCAGCCACTGGTAGCTGCGCGAGACACCGGCGACGCTCCAGGTGTCGCCACCGGCCGCGAGCACCTTGCCGACCCGGGCGGTGCCCGTGACCTTGGGCTTGCTGGTCGCCTTCGGCGCGGGCTTGGACACCGCACGCACGGTCGTGCTGCCCAGGCCGGTGCTCGTGGTGGAGTGGTTGCTCGAGGTGACGGAGACGAGCGACGAGCCCGTCACGGTCGCGCTGCCCACCGCGACGGTCGTGAAGGTCACCTTCAGCAGCGTGACGTCGCCCGAGGCGGCCGGCGAGGTGCCGAGCTTCGTGTGGGTCACCTTCAGCGCGCCGCCCGACGCGGAGGCGTAGGTCCTGCCGCTGATCGGCGTGGTGGCGCTCCCCGGGACGTACGACAGGACCTTCGGGTCGTAGCCGAGCGTGAGGGTGTACGCGTACAGGTCGTCGACGTCGTCCGCCGTGACCGTGACCGTGACCGTCTTGCCGAGCTCCACCTGGGAGGCGGACGACGTCACGCGGTAGGAGGTCGTCGCGGCGGAGGCCGTGCCGACCGCCGCAGGTCCGACGATCCCGCCGGCCAGGAGCGCCGCGGCGGCCGCCAGCCACACGGCACGACGGGTGCGGGGTGTGCGAGTCATCGAGGTGGGTCGCTTTCTCTCGTCGGTCATCGTGATCACTGGTCCAGCGCCGGGTAGAGGCTCGGCGTGGTGCGGTGCTCGGTCGCCTGCTCGTAGGAGTAGGCGATCCCCAGCAGCGGCCCCTCGGCGAACTTGCGGCCGAGGAACTCGAGGTTGACGCCGGCGCCGACGATCGCGGAGGTGCCGTCGTCGGCCGTGGCCTGGCCCATGGGGACGGTGACCGCGGGCATGCCCGTGTTCGGGCTCAGGCGCATGTTCGTGCTGTAGGTGTTGTACGGCGTGCCGCTCGGGTAGATGATCGCGTCCAGGTCGTCGTCGTCCATCGCCTGGGTGACGACGGTGGCTCCGTTCGCGATCGCGGTGGTGTGGGAGCCCGTAGGACCGGCCCACGCCTGGTACTGCTCCTCGGTGACGTTGTTGCGCTGCACGTAGGTCGAGGTCCGCGAGGTGACGAACCGGCCCGAGGCGAGGATGTCCGAGATCGAGCGGTTCGTGACCTGCGGCGCGAGGTGGTTGGTGATGTACGAGCTCAGATCGTGCTTGAACTCGTTGGTGCTGCCGCTGCCCTCGTTGAGCACGGTGCTGACGCCGTCGATCGAGATCTCGACCACGGTCGCCCCCTGGGCCTCGAGGTCGGCCTTCGCCTGGTTGAACAGGCGCACGGTGGTGGCGTTGGTGCTCACCATCGACGCGAGGTAGCCGATCCGCTTGCCCTGGAGCGCCTTCGGGTCCAGGTAGGAGGTGTACGACTCCGGGATCTTGCCCGCGGCGGCCGCCGTCGCGGGGTCGGCCGGGTCGACGCCCGCCACGGCGTCGAGCGCGATGGCCGCGTCCGAGACGCTGCGCGCGATCGGCCCACCGGTGTCCTGCGAGAGCGCGAGCGGGATGATGCCGTCCCGGCTCGTCAGGCCGACGGTGGGCCGCACGCCGACGAGCTGGTTGTAGCTGGAGGGCACCCGGATCGAGCCTCCGGTGTCGGTGCCGAAGCCGATCGCGCCCAGGTTGGCCGCGATCGAGGCGCCGGTGCCGCCGCTCGAGCCGCCCGCGGTCCGGGACGTCACGTAGGGGCTGGCGACGAGCGTCGTCGAGCCGGCGGCCTGGAACGAGGAGTACTCCGAGACGAAGCCGTAGGCGAACTCGTCCAGGCTCGCCTTCGCGAGGATGATCGCCCCGGCCGAGCGCAGGTCCGTGACCATCGTGGCGTCGTCGGAGGTCAGGTTGTCGTCCCAGCAGCCGCAGCCGCCGGTCGTCGGCATGTCGGTGGTGTCGTAGTTGTCCTTCAGGATGACGGGGATGCCCTCGAGCATGCTCGTGGCCTCGCCGGCCGCCCGCTTGGCGTCGGCCGCGTCCGCGAGCTCGAGAGCGTCCGGGTTGACCGAGATGATCGAGTTGAGCGCGCGACCGCCGGTGCTGGTGTCGACGACCGTCTTGTCGTAGGCGGCGATCCGGTCGAGGTATGCCTGGGTGATCGCGTGGGAGGTGGTGACGCCGGCGTTCATGGCCTTCTGCATGTCGAGCGCGGAGGCCTCGACGAGGGAGAAGGGGCCGTCGTCGTAGATGATGCGCTGCGAGAGCTCGGAGACGTCCGTCAACGTGATGGTCGAGTCGTCGTCGTAGTCGGCCGCCGCCACCGCGGCCCAGCCGCTGTCGCTCGACGTGGTGCCGAGCGCCGCGACGAGCTGGTCGAGGTCGGCCTGGTCGATCGTGCCGTCGCCGTCGAGGTCGCCCTGCGTGTAGTAGGGGGCGAGATAGGCGTCCGAGGCGACGTCGGCGGTCGTCGCGGCAGGTTCGTCGGCGGTCGCGGGCACGGAGGTACCGAGCCCCGCGAGGACGACGGCAGAGACCAGTGCCGCCCCGATCCTGGCCTGGTTCTGTCTGGTGAGGATTCGCATCGTCATCCCTTCGGGTCGTGCTCGACGCCGTCCGGCGGAGCGCGGTCCACGCTAGGCAGCCCATGTTTCGCCGCGCGTCGCCGATCGTTGCCGCGAGGTAAACGCGCTGGTCCGTGCGCCTCACGACGAGGCCTGATCACCCATGTCGTCGTCAGTCGCACGACGTCCCTGATGGCACGATGGGCCCATGACTTCGCACCCTTCTGCGAGCACGGGGCCCTCGAGCACCGAGCTCTCGCCCGTCGAGCCCTCGGCCGATCCCTCGTCGAGCGCCGGCTCCCCTGGTCTCGCCGCGCGGACCTGGGCCCGCCTGTCGTCCTGGTCCCGCGGATACCCGCACAGGCTCGACACCATCGGTCTCCTCGTCGCGATCCTCAGCGCGTGGGCCTCGCTCACACCGAGCCTGATCCCGCGCACCTGGGCCGTGCAGGGGATCGTCACCGGCCTCAGCGTGATCAGCGGCTATGCGATCGGGACGTTCGTGAGCTGGGTGCTGGGCGCCTTCGACGTGCGCCTGCGTCCCGGTGCGCGCGGCACCGCGCTCACGCGACGCCTCACGGCGATCGTCGGTGCGGCGGGCCTCGTCGTCATGCTCGTCCTGGGCTCGGGCTGGCAGGACGACGTGCGTGAGGCGCTGCGGATGCCGACGACCGGCGCGGACTGGGGCTTCGTCCTGGTCCCCGTGCTCGCGGTGGTCATCGCCGTGCCGATCCTCGCGCTGTTCCGCTGGCTGCGCCGCCGGGTGCAGCAGCTCGCTCGCTTCATCGGTCGCCGCGTCCCTCGGGCGATCGCCCAGGTGACGGCGACGATCATCGTGGTGGTGCTGTCCTGGAGCATCTTCTCGGGCGTGCTGTGGAACGGGATCATCGACGGGCTCGAGGCGAGCTTCGCCGCCGCGACCTCGTCCTTCGACCCGGACCTCGACCCACCGACGCTCGCCGAGCGGTCGGGCTCTCCCGAGGCGACGACGCCCTGGGACAGCCTGGGGCGCGAAGGCCGACGCTTCGTGACGGGCGGCGCGACCGTCGCTCAGATCGCCGCCTTCCAGTCCGCGCTGCCGTCCGGCGGCGGTCGGCCCGCCAGCGAGGTCGACGAG
>Ga0182735_1002820_pt1 | contig 10260 bp, 10 predicted proteins | sample eDN5th30CKraftMG_FD_128524 | JGI IMG/M metagenome (GOLD analysis project Ga0182735, IMG submission 128524) | Enriched Miracle-Growth compost microbial communities from Emeryville, California, USA - eDNA 5th pass 30_C Kraft MG (version 2) (version 2) ... | reverse complement strand
GGTGTTTCATTTACGTTAATGAATTGTCACAGATTTGCTGTGCTTGCTATTAAAATCCTTACCTTTAGCAAGTTTTAATTGAAGCAGCGTCCTATGCGAACTTTTATTTTATGTCTCTTATTTGCTTTTTCTTTTAAAACCGGCGTGTTTGCTCAAAAAGTGAGTGATTTCGCTGTCATCGCTTATTATATGGGAGATGCTCAGCAAATCGATCGATACCAAGTAGGTCAGCTTACCCATATCATTTATAGTTTTTGCCATTTAAAGGAAGGTAAGCTTCATGTGGATGATGCAAAAGATTCATTAACGATTATGCATCTGGTAGATCTGAAGCAAGCGCATCCGAAGCTCAAAATCATGCTTTCACTGGGTGGTTGGGGAGGTTGTGCTCCCTGTTCGGAGGCATTTTCTACCGAACAGGGTCGAGCGATTTTTGCAAAATCAGTTAAGGAAGTAAATGATTATTTCGGTACAGATGGATTGGATTTGGATTGGGAATATCCGGCCATTGAAGGTTATCCCGGGCATTTATATCAGGCTCAAGATCGGCAAAACTTTACAGCGTTGGTACGCGAACTCCGACATGTATTAGGCTCGAACACTGAAATCAGTTTTGCTGCTGGTGGTTTCCAGAAATACTTGGACGAATCTATCGATTGGCGTGCCGTTATGCCTTTGGTCGACCGGGTCAACATCATGAGTTATGACTTGGTGAATGGTTACGCCACCATAACCGGCCATCATACACCCTTATACAGCACCCATGCTGATAAAGAATCAACCCATCGTGCCGTGCAATACCTGCTTGGCTTGGGTATACCAACACGTAAGCTCGTTATTGGAGCGGCGTTTTATACGCGCGTTTGGAAAAACGTTGCTGCAATAGATCATGGTCTTTATCAGTCGGGCGAGCATACCAATGGATATAATTTTAGATCATATGCCGTTCAATTATCAGCTGATAAAGGCTGGCAATATTTTTGGGATGAGCGTGCACAAGCACCATATTGGTACAATCAAGAGCAAAAGCAATTTGCTACAGGCGATGATCTTGCTTCTGTAAAAGCGAAAACAAATTATGTCGTCCATAATCAATTAGGTGGAATTATGTTTTGGGAACTAACGCTTGATACCACGCAAGACGGCATGCTACAAGCTATTCACGATACCATTCATTCCGATACAAAATAAAAGGCAGCCTATGCAGTTAAGAACCGTAAACGTAACGCGTTATGTGACACCTTTAAGAGAAGGTGGGTCGATGCCTGCTATTATTGAGGCAGATGACAATTTTTTATATGTATTGAAGTTTCGGGGAGCGGGGCAAGGTACACGTGCCCTCATTGCAGAGTTATTAGGGGGTGAAATAGCCCGTGCATTGGGATTGCGGGTGCCCGAATTGGTTTTTGCGGAACTGGGACCCGATTTTGGTCGATTAGAACCTGATGAAGAAATTCAGGATCTCTTAAAATTCAGCGTTGGGTTGAATTTAGGTGTCCACTATCTTTCAGGAGCTATTACTTTTGACCCAGTGGCCAATACCGTTGATGCAGTGACGGCCTCTAAGATCGTCTGGTTGGATGCTTTATTGATGAATGTAGATCGTACTGTTAAAAACACCAACATGTTGATTTGGCATAAAGAATTATGGCTCATTGATCAGGGTGCATCCCTTTATTTTCATCATAATTGGCAAAATTGGGAACAACAAGCAAAGAAACCATTTGTACAAATTAAAGATCACGTGTTGCTGCAACAAGCTACTGCGTTAAGGGAAGTTGGTGATGTTTTAAAAGGTCTATTGAATGAAACATTTGTGCAAGAACTCGTTGCGTTGATACCAGCAGATTGGTTGGCTGAGGAGACCATATTTCAGTCGACCGAGACACACCGACAAGCTTATGCACAGTTTTTAAATGAGCGAATAGATCATGCTGACCTATTTATAAAGGGGGCCGAAGATGCAAGAGCAGCACGTATTTGAGTATGCTATTTTGCGACTGGTGCCGCAGGTAGAACGGGAAGAATTTGTCAATATTGGTGTGGTACTGTACTGCAGTGGCCGGCGATTTTTGCAAATGAAAGCACACTTGGATACCAAGCGTTTGCAAATCTTCGCTCCATCGTTAGATTTAGATGAAATCAACGCACACCTCCGTGCTTTTGATGCCGTCTGTCAAGGTGGGAAGGCTGGCGGAGCCATTGGAGCATTGACTATGGCCGAACGTTTCCGATGGTTAACGGCAACCCGGAGCACGGTGCTACAAACATCGAGGGCATATGTTGGTTATTGTAAAGATCCAGCCAATAAATTGGATGACATCCATAAACAAATGGTTTTAGTATAGGTATACTCCGGTTGTTTTTTTATTTTCGTATTTCATAATCAATTAATTTACCTAGGATGAACAGGTATTTTTTTATATATAGCTTTATTATAGCGCTGATTAGTTTCTGCCTAGCGGCTAACGCGCAATCTGCTAACCAAATAAGTTGGAAATTGCAATGGAGCGACGAATTTAATGGGTATGGATTACCCGATAGCAATTACTGGAGTTATGATGTAGGCGGGCATGGTTGGGGTAATAATGAACTGCAATATTATACCAAAGCAGACACGGGTAACACGAAGATACAGGATGGTTGTTTATGGTTAACAGCGAAGCATGAAGATAAGGCTGGAAAAGCCTATACATCTGCCCGCCTAGTTAGTAAACACAAAGCCGATTTTAAATATGGCCGGATAGAGGTGCGGGCATTATTACCAAAAGGTATTGGTCTTTGGCCGGCCATTTGGATGCTTCCAACCGATTGGAAATACGGTGGGTGGCCAAAAAGTGGTGAGATTGATATCATGGAACACGTAGGTTATATGCCTGATAGTGTATTTGGTAGCGTCCATACGAATAAATTTAATCACGTGATCGGTACACAAAAAACAAAAGGCATAGCTGTAACTAATCTATATGCCGATTTTCATGTGTACGCTATTGAATGGACAACACAACAAATTGATTTTTATTTGGACAATAAACGATATTATAGTTTCCGTAATTCGGGGAATGGTAGTGATGAATGGCCTTTTGACCAACCTTTCCACGTATTGCTCAATATAGCGGTAGGAGGAAATTGGGGTGGTCAAAAAGGAGTGGACAACCGTTCGTTTCCTGCTACCATGAAAGTTGATTATGTGCGTTATTATACAGCAAAATAAAGGGTGGTTATTCGCTTTATAAAGGGATGGAGAGTAACGGTACATCCAGTCCTGCTGCCATCATACGCGTTTTGCTGCGGTGTACAACCGAAGCCCAGAACCCATATCGATTAGGGACCATAATGATGACATCGGGCTGATAAGACAAGATTTCATTTTTGATTTCCTTGATGATAGCACTTGACTCCACATTTTTATAAAAATATTGAATGCCCTGCATATCTGCCTTTAAGACATTAGCTGGGTGTAAAGGCTCATCTTGCAGTTGCGTTAATTTTTGCTGAACATTAAAAACTTCTACTTCAGCATTCCAGCTGCGAGCCATTTGTTTGATTCTATCCAAAATGGTTTTGTGTATACCGCGTACCACATCGCAGGCGTATAAAATTTTCTTGACTCCTTTAAAAGTAACACCCATTGGAATAGCAAGCACCGGAAATTTAAGTTTCTGTATCATATTGGTGGTGGTATTGCCTAATAGTTCCTGTTCGAGCGAGCGTTGGGCCATACCCATTACAACCATTTCTGCTTGGTGCTTCTCCATCAGGCGTTCTACTTCGTCTTCTATGTTTAATAAGGTCGATTCTACTTCTACGGCTATATCATATTTTTTTCGGAGACCTTCAGCACGTTGTTCTAAGGCAAGGGTATTTTTATCAATCATTTTTTGCACATTTTCGACCGAAAGAATGGTATTCGAAGCGTGTAAAGGTAGTTTAAATGAGTTGAATAAGATGAGTTTACCTTGAATGATTTCGGCTCCGGCAGCAGCATATTCTACTGCGTTTTCGGCAATTTCTGAAAAATCGGTAGCTACAATAAATGTTCTCATGACGTTTTGATTTGTAGCTAAATTTACGTGTTAAAACAAGGATTTCGTGCTTTGGTTTCGAATATTACATGGTTTTAACATTCCTAAGGGTGCGTGGTGTGTTCATCTCTAAACTCATGTCCGCAATCTTTACACTTATAAACATTTTTGTAATAGATGGGGAAAACGCCAGCCAAAAAAGAAACAATGGCCGATAAGAAACCTTTTGTTCCCTTCATGGATTTGAAATTCGTATATAACTCGGTTGAGCCACATTTTGGGCAGTGAACAACCTCGTCGGTTTCATCCAAATTGGGGCTATCTTCAATTTCTTGTAAAATTTGTTGTGCATGCGCCACTTCCGAGGTGGGTACATGGAGTTTGATACCACCAACGGCGTAATTATATAAGGGATTTAACGTGACAATGTTTTCATCTTGCAAAAAGCAGGGAATACCTTCGCTCTCTAATTTTGATTTGAGCAAATGCGCTTCTATCGGATTGTCGAATACTTTTAATGTTACAAAATCCATGTTTTATATAATAGGTTTGTATTTTTTAAAGATAAGAAAAATTAATAAAACTTACTGTTGCCTTACATAGGTGGTAGAAGCAACGAAATAACGAGGCGAATGGTTGGTGCTTGAATCGATGGGCGTTTGAGCAATAATGATCAGCTTATCATGGCCTTTGAATACCAGGGTCAACTCGGCTTCTTTTTCTATATGTTCCATCTCGGTAATCAATTTATGATCAGCAATGCGATATTTACCCGATTGTTGATCTAGTTTGATGATGGCTAAGCTATCCGCTTCTGGTACTGTATACTGCCCAACTGATTGAAAGTGACCTGTCTTATCAAAAGTGAGTATACTGAAATTATGCCCATCAGATTCCAACAAATGAGACGCTAACAGTTTATCCTCCCCATACATTTCAGTTAATGTATGTACACTTTTCCAAGTACCGACGATTCTTTGACTTACAGGTAACGCTCGTTTTTCGCAAGCAGCGAATAAAAATATGACAAGTACGTAAAGACTGATCCGGATTGATTGCACAAAGGACATATGAATAAGTACTGAAATATTTTGAAATGACTTATAAATACAAAACAGGATAGGTCTTAAAATATGCTGTTCTGTTAAAAATCGCGCTAATTTCTGTAAAAAGAAAATAGAAAACAAGGATAAAGGAATAGATAAGTAAATATTTTTTTACATTTTATGTATACATGGCTTGCTTTTTGGAAATACTTTGTCTTTATTTGTAGAAATAAACATTATAATCCCTAAGCCGTCATGTTAAAGACAATTAACCAAACAGTTATTAGTTTAGTTTTTTTTATTTTATTTTTTATTTCTATTGTTGGTGCACAACAGATTGGTGACGAAAAAGAGAAAGCAACAGTTAGCTTTGGTAAGGTGGAGCTGGCCGATTTGCAGAAAAAGGTTTACACGATCGATAGCGCAGCGGAAGCCGTTATCATTGCCGATATTGGATCATCTAGAATTGAAGGGAATAATAAAGGATGGTTTTCGCTTATCCATACCCATTATCGAAGAGTGCATATACTTAAAAAATCTGCTTATGATTTAGCTGATGTGACCGTTCATTTATATGTCGATCATGGTGGTCAAGAACGACTAACGAAAATTAAAGCGAATACGTATAATCTGGAAGGTGGTAAAATAGTCAAAAGTTCCTTAGCGGCTCGGGATGTATTTACGGATAAAGAAGATCAACACCATATCGTTAAGCGGTTTACTTTGCCCCACGTAAAAGAAGGCGCAATTATTGAGTATGAATATACAACATCTTCTGATTTTTTGTTCAATTTCCAACCTTGGGTGTTTCAGGGCACGGTGCCGCGGCTTTGGTCTGAATATACGGTAGAAATACCGCAATTTTTAGATTATGTTTTTCTCTCCTATGGGTACAATCCCTTATACATCAAAGCCGATCATGCACAAGATAAAGATTTTCGTATTTCAGATGGTGGTGTCTCTACGAAAACAGACTGGTTTTCCTTTCGCAGTACTGTCAAAACAACTCGCTATGTCATGAAAGACGTGAAGGCTTTGAAAGAAGAACCCTTTACCAGTACGTTGGCCAATCATATTTCAAGAATCGAATTTCAGCTTGCTGGTTATAAGGAGCCGTTGGCTTATAAACGCATTTTGGGCAATTGGCCCTCCGCTTGTCAGAAGTTGCTTTCATTGGATGATTTTGGTGCCGATTTGAATAGCGATAACGCATGGCTATCAGATGAAATAAAATTAGCAAATGCAACTGATACCGCTTTGCTTGCCCAAGCTACAGCTGTTTATTATTATCTTAGAAATCAGTATAAGTGTAATGATAATTATGGAATTTACCTCAGTAAGCCCGGTCTTAAGAATGTAGTCAAAGCAAAGGGCGGCAAAGTGGCAGATGTCAATCTATTGTTGACAGCCATGTTGAATTATTTAAAGATTGATGCGCATCCCGTTATTCTCAGTACAGCAGGGCATGGCAGAGCACATCCTTTTTATCCATTAATGAGCCAGTATAATTACGTCGTTGTGAAAGCGTCCATCAACAATCAAATGTATTTGCTTGATGCCAGCCAACCCACCTTACCCTTTGGAAAATTAATGCCTTACTGTTATAATGGAACTGCACGTGTCATCGCCCGCAGGGGAGAGCCGTTGCTTTTGAGCGCAGATTCTTTGACAGAAGCAAGTCAGATTCTAATCACATTACAGCCGAATGATGCAGGCGAAATAGCAGGCAATTTTCGAAAGAGACCGGGAGATTATGAAAGTATCCGTTTACGTACAAAAGTTCAAAAAGACGGCATAACGGGGCTAAAAAAGGAACTGGAGAAAAAAATAGGAACAACGATGACCATTGATAGTCTGCAATTAATCAATGCAGATTCGTTAAATATAAAACCTGAATTGGTTTATCATTATACCCTCAAAAACAGTGATGATCAGCTGATCCTGATCAATCCTTTACAGGCCGAGACGACTAAAACCAATCCATTTACATCGGCAGAACGCCATTACCCCATTGAAATGCCCTATGGATATGATGAGGTGATACAGATGAGTCTCACTGTGCCAAAAGGATATGTAGTAGACGAAATGCCTAAAGCATCGATTATTAGCTTGGATGAGGAGAGAAACTGTTTTTATCAATATAGAATACAAGAACATGACGGAATAGTAGAAGTGTTATCGCGTTTTGTGGTAAAAAAGGCCAATTATAAAGCCGCAGAATATACGGCATTACGATCATTCTTTGAGCTAGTGGTTAAAAAGCAAAATGAATCAATTGTTTTGAAAAAAATATAATGGTATGGTAAAGTATGTGTGGTTTTGCCTGCTTTTTGAATGGTGTACCCTGGGGGCATTTGCACAGTCGTATGCCATAGCTACTGTACCAGCGACACTCCAATCAGAAGCCGATGTCGTTAAGCGGATGGAAAAAGTGTCCTTTCAGGTACTCAGTCCCAAAAAGACAATTTTGAAGAGACAATATGCATTAACGATTTTAAACGAGGAGGGTGCCAAACATAGTCGGTTTGAAATATATTATTCCAAACTCTCGTCCCTTAAAAGCTTTGATGGAGCCCTGTATGATGCCGATGGCAGGGAATTAAAAAAGATAAAGTGGAAAGATTTGAGAGATGAGAGTGCGGTGTCAGGAGGCAACTTGATGGACGACTATCGTGTGAAACGTTATGAACCTTATCATCGAGATTACCCCTATACGGTGGTTTATAATTACGAAGAAGAACATAACAATAGCTTGTTTTTTGAAAATTGGCAACCTGTAGAAGGCGAAAAATTTGCCGTGCAGGAGAGTGCTTATACCATTACCTATCCGACAGGCACTTCCATACGATATAGGGCGTTTAATTACGATGCTGTGCCGCAAAAGACTACAAGCAAAGGAACGGAGTCTCTTACTTGGGTGGTAAAAGACCTAAAAGCTATTAAATACGAGCCTTTTAGTAAACCGGTTTATGAGTTAACACCGGCTGTATTAACCGCACCCGAGGTATTTGAAATAGAAGGTTATCAAGGAAATATGGCCACATGGAAAAGTTTCGGTGAGTTTGTGTATACCTTAACGAAGGATAGGCAGACGTTACCACCTAAGGTCAAACAAGATGTACAAAGCTTAGTACAAGGCCTCGATAACGAATACGATCAGATCGATGCGCTGTATAAGTACCTACAAAAAAGTACCCGTTATATTAGTGTGCAACTGGGATTGGGTGGTTGGCAGCCTTTTGATGCTACCTATGTGGCAAAAAACGCATATGGCGACTGTAAAGCGCTGGTTAACTATATGCATAGCTTATTGCAAGAAGCTGGTATACCTGCATATTATACTTTAGTGCGGGCAGGTAAGACAAACAGAAAGGTGATAGCCGACTGGCCTTCACAACAATTTAATCATGTGATTCTTTGTGTTCCTTTACAGCAGGATACCGTATGGCTGGAGTGTACAAGCCAAACACTTCCTACGGGATACCTGAGTGCCTTCACCGGAAACCGCTGGGCACTTCTAGTTGACGCAACAGGTGGAAAACTAGTGCGTACGCCCTTGTATGGACTGGAAGAAAATCGGCAGTTGCGCTATACAAAAGCCGATATGAAGGAAAACGGTGATCTAAAGGCAAGCGTGACCACTACTTATAGTGGTTTACAGCAGGATAATGTGCATCAGATGATTCATTATTTGACTCCTGATAAAATAAAAGATTATCTGAATACATCCATGCCTTTATCGACCTATGAGGTCGTTGACTTTAACTACCGACCCTCGGATGGTCGCATTCCAAGTATCCAAGAAAAGCTGAACATCACTGCAAATGGTTATGGTAAGGTTACAGGAAGAAGACTAATTGTACAACCCAATGCGCTCTCAAAGAGACAGGGAAGACTAACGAAAGAAACGCGGCAATCGGCCATCGTTTTAGATATACCTTATGTAGACGTTGATACCGTTCAGATACAGCTTCCGCAGGGTTATACCTTGGAAACCATTCCTCGGGCAATAGCCATGGAAAACAAGTTCGGCACTTTTCATTTGAAAATGGAATTAAAAAATAATGAGTTGTGGTGTTATCGGTTATTTAAACAGTATGCTGCCGAGTATCCGGCAAGCGATTATGAATCCTTACGGTCATTTTACGATGCCGTATATGAAGCCGATAGGAAGCAAGTGGTGATGATTCGGACAGCAACCGAGTAAATGACCGCAGCAAAAAAGGATCTTTATATCAAAATATAATACTAACTTGGCCGTAATAAAATAGCAATCATATGGCTGAATTTAATCTGAAAGACCTAGAGAAAATCAGTAGAAGTGAGGAAATCATTGATATGCTGGTTGACCATGATATTATTAAGGAAAAGAAATTCCGAAAACAACTGGCCTATGAAAAAGAGCTCGCCGTATTACAATTTGAATTGTTGAAGTTGCAGCAATATGTAGCGGCAAATAAGAAGCGGCTTTTGCTCATTTTTGAAGGAAGGGATGCGGCAGGAAAGGGTGGGACCATCAGTCGGATGATTGCTAAACTGAATCCCAAGAAATATCGTGTGGTGGCGCTACCAAAGCCTACAGAAGAGGAGCAGGCACAATGGTATTTTCAACGATATATGAAGCAGTTGCCCCGAGAAGGGGAGATCGTGTTTTTTGATCGGAGCTGGTACAATCGGGCGATGGTAGAACCTGTTTTTGGCTTTTGCACTTCCGAACAGCATCAGCAATTTCTACAGCAAGTGAATCAAGTAGAAGAGCTATTGATAGGTGATGGCATCATCCTTTTGAAGCTCTTTTTAGCTATTTCTAAAGAGGAGCAAGCGGAGCGCTTAGACGATCGTAAGCAAGATCCGATGAAACAATGGAAAATTGGTGATCTTGATCAACAGGCGCAAGAAAAATGGAGCGATTATTCGCATTATATCAATGAGATGTTTGCCAAAACGGCCAGTAAAAAATCGCCTTGGATAGAAGTGATAACAGACGATAAACAGACAGCACGCTTGGAAGTCATGAAGTATGCACTGCTCCATACAGAAGGGTTTGTGTCTAGTCATGATATCCAATTGGAGAAAGATGTCATAAAAAAACACGATTAAAAGTGTTCGTTTTTAATCCTAAACATTTTTCCGAAATTCGCGACTGCCAAAAGACGTATGAAAGTTTGTATAGCAGAAAAGCCCAGTGT
>Ga0182735_1002819_pt1 | contig 10260 bp, 9 predicted proteins | sample eDN5th30CKraftMG_FD_128524 | JGI IMG/M metagenome (GOLD analysis project Ga0182735, IMG submission 128524) | Enriched Miracle-Growth compost microbial communities from Emeryville, California, USA - eDNA 5th pass 30_C Kraft MG (version 2) (version 2) ... | reverse complement strand
GCCGCAGCCGCGATAGCCGGGCTTTTGCGTGCGCTTGCCGACGCGAGTGAGGAACGCGATGATCTGCGCGCGCGGATCGCCCGGATGCGCCGCCACCGCCTCGTCGAAACGGCCCCAGAACTCGCGGTCATATTGCTTCAGGTAGCAGGCGGCCAACTCGTCCTTGGAGGCAAAGCTGCGGTAAAGGCTGGGCTTGGTCACGCCCGCCGTCCGGACGATCTCGTCGACGCCGATCGCCCTTATGCCCTGCCGGTAGAACAGGTCGCGCGCAACCTGCATGATCTTTTCGGCAGCACGCGGAACCGATCCATCGCCACCCTTGATCCTCGCATCAATATTATTGTCACCTGTCATTCGCGGGCTCGCTTGACAATGTTACCGATCGGTACGCATTATGCGCCATCCGAAACGTACCGGTCAGTAACATGATAGCCCGTTCCCAGCCATTTGGCCAGCGCTATGCGCTCGTCGTCGTGGCCGTCATCTTCCTCGCGCTACTGGTATCGGCGGGGCTGCGCTCGGCGCCCGGCGTCATGATGCTGCCGCTGGAATCCGAGCTTGGCTGGCGGCGTGACGCCATCTCGCTCGCCGCCGCCGTCGGCATCTTCCTTTACGGGCTCACCGGGCCGTTCGCCGCCGCGCTGATGGAGCGTTTCGGCCTGCGCAAGATCCTGCTCGGCGCGCTGGCGCTGATGGCGGGTTCCACCGCGCTCAGCCTGTCGATGACCGAGCCGTGGCAGATGGTGGCGACCTGGGGCGTCTTTTCCGGCGTCGGCTCGGGCGCGGTCGCCACGGTGCTCGGCGCCACCATCGTCAACCGCTGGTTCAAGACCAATCGCGGCCTGGTGATGGGGCTGATGTCGGCCTCGAGCGCCACCGGCATGCTGGTGTTCTTGCCGGCGCTGGCGTGGCTGGCGCAATCGGGCGGCTGGAAGCCGGTCGCCATGGCCGTCGCCATCGGTTGCGCGGCGATACTGCCACTGGTGTGGCTGCTGGTGCCGGAGCGGCCGTCTTCCATCGGGCTCGTCCGCTATGGCGCGGACGCCGACGACGTGCCGCCGGTTTCGCCTGCCGCCCAGGGCAACTTCATCGCCCACACGCTCGGCACCCTGCGCCGCGCCGCCGGCACGCGCGTGTTCTGGTACCTGTTCGCCACGTTCTTCGTCTGCGGCTTCACCACCAACGGGCTGGTCGGCACCCACCTCATCGCCTTCTGCGGCGACATGGGCATCCCCGAGGTGCAGGCCGCCGGGCTGCTGGCGCTGATGGGCGTGTTCGACCTCATCGGCACGACCATGTCCGGCTGGCTGACCGATCGCTTCGACCCGCGCAAGCTGCTCGGCATCTATTACGGCATCCGTGGTCTGTCGCTGATCTACCTGCCGCTGTCCGGCTTTTCCGGCACCGCCTTGACCATCTTCGCCGTGCTCTACGGCCTCGACTGGATCGCCACGGTGCCGCCCACCCTGCGCCTTGCCAACGAGGCCTTCGGCGACAATTCGGGGCCGATCGTGTTCGGCTGGATCGTCGCCGGGCACCAGGTCGGGGCGGCCAGCGCCGCCTTCTTCGGCGGGGCGCTGCGCGAAATGCAGGGCGACTATACGCTGGCCTTCCAGATCGCCGGCATGACGGCCATCATCGCCGCCTGCCTGTCGCTGCTGATCGACACCAGCAAGCCGGCCTTCGAGCCGGAGAGCCAGCCGGCCTGAACCGCTACCGGCCCGCCTGCCGGCGGATCGCGCTGGAGGAAAGCAGCGAGCGCGGGCCATGGATGAACGTCCAGGCCGGCGCCCGCATATGCGCGAGGCGCGGCGCATAGGCCTCGTCGACGCGGGCATGGTCGAAGGCCTTGGCCACCACGGAGGACAGGAACGACAGCGTCGAGCCCGGCCGGTCGATCACGGCGATGGGGAACGTCATCATGATCTCGCGCCAGCGCTGCCAGTGGTGGAAGTCACGCAGCGAATCCGCGCCCATGATCCAGACGAAATCGACGCCCGGATTCTTCTTGCGCACCAGCGCCAGCGTGTCGGCGGTATAGCGGACGTGATAGGCGGCCTCGAAGGCGGTGACCTTGATGCGCGGGTTCCTGGCGATGGCCTCCGAAAGCCGCAGCCGCTCGGCCAGCGGTGCGAGCTCACGCACGCTCTTCAGCGGGTTGCCGGGCGTCACCATCCACCACAACTGGTCGAGCGCCAGCCGCCGCAGCGCAATGTCGGCGACCAGCGCGTGGCCCGCATGCGGCGGGTTGAACGAGCCGCCGAACAGGCCGACCTGCATGCCGCGCTCGACATACGGCATGCGCAGGTAGCGGGAAGCAGGTTTGCTGTTCGCCGAGAAAAGCACGCGTCAGACGCCCCCCGCTGGCCTGCCGATCCCTGGGAGGCACCCACACCTGCCCCCACCCTTAACCCCTCCCCACAAGGGGGCGGGGAAGGTTTCGGCTCCGCTGCTACCAAGACTCCAGAGTCGGATGCGGTGGGCCGGTTTCCCCTCCCCCTTGTCGGGAGGGGTCACGGGTGGGGGTACTTTGCTGTCAACCCCTATATGCGAATGTCCCGCCCGGACGAGGGTCAACGGCCGCACCTAAGCCCGACCAGCCGCTGTCACGGCCGCACCTGGCCGCTTCCGCGCACGCGGTATTTGAACGAGGTGAGTTGTTCGACCCCGACCGGCCCGCGCGCGTGCATCTTGCCGGTGGCGATGCCGATTTCCGCGCCCATGCCGAACTCGCCGCCGTCGGCGAACTGGGTCGAGGCGTTGTGCAAAAGGATGGCGGAATCGATCTCGTTGAAGAACTTTTCCACCGCCGAAGCGTCCTCGGCGACGATCGCCTCGGTGTGGTGCGAGGAAAAGGTCTCGATATGGTCGATGGCCGCCGCGACCCCGTCCACCAGCTTTACCGACAGGATGGCGTCGAGATATTCGGTGGTCCAGTCGGCGTCGGTGGCCGCAACCGCCTGCGGAAAGGCCTGCAGCACCTCGGCGTCGCCGCGGATTTCGCAGCCCTTGTCGTGCAGGGCGGCAAGCACCGGCACAAGGTGCGTTGCCGCCACAGTGCGGTCGACCAGCAGCGTCTCGGCCGCGCCGCAGATGCCGGTGCGCCGCATCTTGGCGTTCACCGCCACCTTCACCGCCATGTCGAGGTCGGCCGAGCGGTCGATATAGAGATGGCAGATGCCTTCCAGATGCGCGAACACCGGCACGCGCGCTTCCGTCTGCACGCGCGAAACCAGGCTTTTCCCGCCGCGCGGAATGATGACGTCGAGATTGCCCGAAAGCCCCTTCAGCATCTCGCCGACGGCGGCGCGGTCGGTGACCGGCACCAGCTGGATCGCGTCCTGCGGCAGGTTCGCCGCCCTCAGGCCCTCGACCAGGCAGGCATGGATGGCGGCGGAAGAATTGGCCGAATCCGAGCCGCCGCGCAGGATCACCGCATTGCCGGCCTTGAGGCAGAGCGCGCCGGCGTCCGCCGTCACGTTGGGGCGGCTTTCGTAGATGACGCCGATGACGCCGAGCGGCGTGCGCACCCGCTCGATATGCAGGCCGTTCGGCCGATCCCACTCGGCGATGACCTCGCCGACCGGGTCGCGCAGTTCGGCAATGGCGCGGATGGCGTCGGCCATGGCGCGGATGCGGGCCGGCGTCAGCTTCAGCCGGTCGAGAAAGGAAGCCGCGAGACCGCCTTCCTCGCCATTGGCCATATCGATGGCGTTGGCGTCGAGGATTTCCCGCTCCCGCAGCACGATCCCCTGCGCCATGCCGACGAGGGCGGCATGTTTGCGCTCGGCGGTGGCCACGGCCAGCGGTCGGGCGGCGGCACGGGCGCGCCGGCCGATATCGGCCATCAGCGCCGCGACGTCGTGTCCGGAATTGTCACGCTTGGTCAGCATGGTCATCCTCCTTGGTACTCGCCGGCATCGTCGTTCACCACCAGGTCGTCGCGGTGGATCATCGCCGAGCGCGCCTCGTAGCCGAGCACCGCTTCGATCTCGGCCGTCTTGAGGCCGGCAATTCTTACGGCATCGGCGGCATCGTAGGCAACCAGGCCGCGCGCGATCTCGCGCGCCTCGGGCGACAGCACCGCCACCGTGTCGCCGCGCGAGAAGTTGCCGCTGACGAGCTTGACGCCGGCCGGCAGCAGCGACTTGCCCGACAGCAGCGCGCGCACCGCGCCCGCATCGATGGAAAGGCGGCCCGCCGGCTCCAGATGGCCGGCGATCCAGGTCTTGTAGCCCTTCACCGGGTGGCTGCTCGGCTTGAAGAAGGTCGCGCGCTCGCCCCGCTCCACCGCCATCAGCGGCGAAAGCCGCGCCCCGGCCGTGATGATCATTGCGGTGCCGGCCATGGTGGCGATCTTGCCGGCGTCGAGCTTGGTGCGCATGCCGCCGCGCGACAGTTCCGAAGCCGCCGCCCCGGCCATAGCCTCGATATCGGGCGTGATGTGCTCCACCAGCGGGATGAACTTCGCCTGCGGGTCTCGTGCCGGCGGCGCGGTGTATAGCCCGTCGATGTCGGACAAGAGCACCAGCAGGTCCGCGCCCATCATGGTGGCGACGCGCGCCGCCAGCCGGTCGTTGTCGCCATAGCGGATTTCGGAGGTCGCCACCGTGTCGTTCTCGTTGATGACCGGAACCGCCTTCATCTTGAGCAGGGTGGAAATGGTGGCGCGGGCGTTGAGATAGCGGCGGCGCTCCTCGGTGTCGCCGAGCGTCAGCAGGATCTGGCCGGACTTCAGGCCATGGTTGCCGAGCGCCTGCGACCACGCGCCCGCCAGCGCGATCTGGCCGACGGCGGCGGCCGCCTGGCTTTCCTCCAGCTTCAGCGCGCGCTTGCCAAGCCCCAGGATGGTGCGGCCGAGCGCGACCGCTCCGGAAGAAACCACCAGCACTTCCACGCCGTCTTCGGTGAGTTCGGCAATGTCGTTCGCCAGCGAGGCCAGCCAGTCGTGCTTCAGCCCCTTGGAGCGATCGACGAGCAGCGCCGAGCCGATCTTGATGGCGATGCGCCGGTATTTTTTCAGCGATAGCGTCATGCGAGCCAGCCAGAAGTTCCTTCGCGGGGAAGCAGCGTCACGATCAGCTCTCCCACCGCGTATCGACCGGGGCGGCGGGCGCGCGAGCCTCTTCCACCACCGCCATCAGCGCCCGCAGAACCGTCTCCACCCCTTCATGGGTCACGGCCGACAGCAGCAGCGGCGCGCGGCCGGCCGCACGCTTCAGCGACGCCGCCTTCTTCTTGCGCTCGTCGGCGTCGATCGTATCGACCTGGCTGAGCGCCACGATCTCCACCTTGTCCTCGAGCCCGTTGCCATAGGCTTCCAGTTCGCCGCGCACGGTCTTGTAGGCCTTGCCGGGGTTTTCCTCCTGCGCCGACACCAGATGCAGCAGCACGCGCGTGCGCTCGACATGGCCGAGGAAACGGTCGCCGATGCCCACGCCCTCATGCGCGCCCTCGATAAGGCCGGGGATGTCGGCCAGCACGAACTCGCGCGCATCGATGCGGGCGACGCCGAGGCCCGGATGCAGTGTGGTGAACGGATAGTCGGCGATCTTCGGCTTGGCCGCCGTGACCGCCGCGAGGAAAGTCGACTTGCCGGCGTTGGGCAGGCCGACCAGCCCGGCATCGGCGATCAGCTTCAGCCGCAGCCAGACCGTCATCTCGATGCCCGGCAGGCCGGGATTGGCGCGCCGCGGCGCCCGGTTGGTCGAGGTCTTGAAATGCTGGTTGCCGAAGCCGCCATTGCCGCCCTTGGCCAAAAGAAAGCGTTGGCCGACCTCGACCATGTCGCAGATCAGCGTCTCATTGTCCTCCTCCAGCACCTGCGTGCCGACAGGCACTTTCAGCGTCACGTCCGCGCCTTTGGCGCCGGTCATGTTGCGGCCCATGCCGTGCATGCCGGTCTTGGCCTTGAAATGCTGCTGGTAGCGATAGTCGATCAGCGTGTTCAGCCCGTCTACCGCCTCGACCCAGACGTCGCCTCCACGCCCGCCGTCGCCGCCGTCCGGGCCACCGAACTCGATGAATTTTTCACGCCGGAACGACAGCGAACCGGCGCCGCCGTCGCCGGAGCGGATATAGACCTTGGCCTGATCGAGGAATTTCATCGGATCTGCGGTTTCTGCCGTTGGCGGGTTTCGGGCGAGCCATGCTCTACCCTATTGCGCGGGCAAGGGCGAGTGGACACGGCATGTTTTGCCGTGCCCGCCGCCACAAGCCCGCTGGCGCTCACGAGCGCGCCCAGTTGCGAAGGCTGGTCCAGGTCTTGCGGTCGAGGCGGTAGCGCTCGACCGGAACCTGGCCAGCGACGATCGAGTTCAGCATGCCCTGCCCCGCATACTGGAAGCCGCACTTGTGGATGACGCGGCGCGACGCCGGGTTGATGACCCGGCAGGAGGCCTGCAGCACCTGGATGTCGGTGCAGCGGAAGGCGAGGTCGACCAGCGCGTGCGCGGCCTCCGTCGCATAGCCGCGCTTCCAGTACGGCTCGCCGATCCAGTAGCCGAGTTCCAGCCCGCGCTCGGTCGAGTCGAGCCCCGCGCAGCCCACCAGTGTATCGGTGCCGGCAAGCGTGAGCGCGTAGGTGGCCCCGCCGCGCCGCGGCGCCCGGGCCATGGCCAGGAAGGCGCGCGCCTCGGCCTCGCCATAGGGATGCGGCATGCGCGCCAGCATCTGCGCGACGTGATGGTTGTCGGCGAGCGCGACGAGCTGAGCGATGTCGCTCTTCTGCGGCGCCCGCATCACCAGCCGCTCGGTGGCGAGCACCGGGCTGGCAATGACGATACTCTCGTAGTCGCTGTCTTCCGCTTCGGCAACCATGTGGAAATTCCTCCAGGCAAAGAAAAAGGGAGATGGTGCGTCCCATCTCCCTGATCCTTTTCCTGGCATGGCCAGACACCGGTTCCCGAGATGGGAGCCGGTTTAAGTGCGGAACCGGCTACTCCGCGGCCTTAAGCATCGGGTTTACCGACACGTAGGTTCGGCCATTGGCTTTTTTCGTAAAGGTGACGGCGCCGGCTTCCAGCGCAAACAGGGTGTGGTCCGTGCCCATGCCGACATTGACGCCGGGATGCCACTGAGTACCGCGTTGACGGATAATGATGTTGCCCGGAATGACGGCTTCGCCGCCGAACTTCTTCACGCCAAGGCGCTTGGAGTGCGAATCGCGACCGTTGCGCGACGAACCGCCAGCTTTCTTGTGTGCCATTTGTCTAACTCCTTTGCGCCGCGAGGGCGCCTCGAATCCTTATGAACGCGCTTTGCGTCCGTTTCAAGTCCGATGTCGGCCCCTGGTGACGGGGCCGGCAGCTTACTTCTTCGCCAGTTCCTTGGCCTGCTCGCGCCAGTCCTTGATCTGGTCGGCGCTGAACGGCATGTTGGCGTCGATCTTCTCGACGTCGGCGTCGGAAAGCGCGGCGATCTGCGCGAAGGTGACGATGCCCTGGGCGTTCAGGTCCTTCGCCGCGACCGGGCCGATGCCCTTGATCACGGTGAGGTCGTCGGCGTCGCCTTTCGGCGCCTTGAACAGCGGCGCGGCGGCGGCCGGAGCGGCTTCCTTCTTCGCGGCGGCCTTGGCGGGCTTGGCTTCCGCCTTCTTCGACGGCTTGGCGCCATCGGTCAGGATTTCGGAAATCCGAACCGTGGTCAGCAGCTGGCGATGGCCGATCTTGCGGCGCGAATTCTGCCGGCGGCGCTTCTTGAACGCGATGACGGTGCGGTTCTTGCCCTGCTCGACGACTTCGGCGGCAACCGTGGCACCGGCCACGAACGGCGCGCCGAACACGACGTTCTCGCCTTCGCCATGCGCCAGCACGCTGTCGATGACGACGATATCGCCGACGTTGGCTTCCAGTTTCTCGATCTTCAGGAGATCGTTGGCGGCGACGCGATACTGCTTGCCGCCCGTTTTAATGACTGCGAACATTTTTAGCCTTTCGCTGTTCGGTCGGCCTTAATGGACCGCTGGTTCTTCACGAAGGAAGGGCGGTCTGACCGTCTTTTTGTCAGTCTGCGGGTTTCAAAGACAAGCGGCGCGGAAAATTCTCCACGCCGATTGCGCGCCGTCCCTAGCCGAAGGTCGGCGTCAAGTCAAGGATGCGCCGCCTCACACCAGACCGCGCTTCTCCATCATCGCTTCGGGCGACGGCATCTTGCCGCGAAAGGCGGTGTAGAGCGCCTCGGGGTCCCGCGAGCCGCCGGCGGCGTAGATGTTCTGCTTCAGCCGCGCCGCCAGTTCCGGATTGAACGGATCGCCGGTTTCCTCGAACGCCGAAAAGGCGTCGGCGTCGAGCACTTCCGACCACATGTAGGAATAATAGCCGGCCGAATAGCCGTCGCCGGCAAAGACATGGCCGAAATGCGGGGTGCGGTGGCGCATGGCGATGGTGTCCGGCATCGACAGCGCAGCCAGCGTCTCCGCCTCGAAGGCAAGCGGCTGCGCCGGCGCATCGGCCCGCGCGTGATAGGCCATGTCGACCAGCGCCGAGGCGGTGAACTCGACCGTGGCGAAGCCCGCGCCGAAGGTGCGCGCCGCCAGCATCTTGTCGAGCAGCGCCTTCGGCATCGGCTTGCCGGTCGCCACATGCAGCGCGTGCTTTTCCAGCACCTCAGGCACCGTCAGCCAGTGCTCGTAAAGCTGCGACGGCAGTTCGACGAAGTCGCGGCTGACCGAGGTGCCCGAAACCGACGGCCATGTCACTTCCGTCAGCATTCCGTGCAGCGCGTGGCCGAATTCGTGGAACAGCGTCTTGGCCTCGTCCACCGAAAGCAGCGCCGCCTCGCCCTTCGGCGGCTTGGCGAAATTCATGATGTTGTAGATGACCGGGCTCGAGCCCGCGCCAAGCCTGTAGCCGGATTGCAGCGAACTCATCCATGCGCCGGAGCGCTTCGTCGGCCGGGCGAAATAGTCGGCCAGGAACACGCCCCGTTCCGAGCCGTCGGCATTGCGCACCACGAAAGCCCGCACGTCCGGATGCCAGGCGGCGATGCCCTTCTTTTCCTCGAAGCCGATGCCGAACAACCGCGTCGCCACGTCGAAGCAGGCCTCGATCACCCGGTCGAGCTGCAGATAGGGCTTCAGTTCGGCCTCGTCGAAGGCGAATTTCTCGGCGCGCAGCTTTTCCTGGTAGAAACGCCAGTCCCAGGCGGCAAAGGTTTCGTTGCTGCCGGCTTGCGTTGCCAGCCGCTCCAGTTCCTTCTGGTCGGCCGCCGCCTTTTCCCGCGCCTTGCGCCAGACCGGATCGAGCAGGTCATGAACGGCCTGCGGCGCCTTGGCCATGGTGTCGTCCAGTTTCAGCGCCGCATAGGAGCCATAGCCGAGCAGCGCGGCCTTCTCGGCGCGCAACTTCAACAGGTCGCGCACCACCTCGGTGTTGTCGCTGGCGCCACCGTTCTGGCCGCGCATGGTGAAGGCGCGCCAGGCGATCTCGCGCAGGTCGCGGCGCTCGGAAAAGGTCGTGAACGGCTCGTAGATCGAGCGCGACAGGGTGACGGCGTAGCGGCCCTTCTGGCCGCGCGTCTCGGCCGCCTCGGCCATCGACGCCTTCACGAAATCCGGCAGCCCGGCAAGGTCGGCCGCGTCGAGGAACAGCGCCCAGTCGCTTTCGTCGGCAAGCACGTTCTGGCCAAATTTCGTGCCGAGCGACGACAGTTCCTCGTTGATGGCGGCGAGCCGCTTCTTGCCCTCGGCATCGAGCTTCGCGCCGGAGCGGACGAACCCCTTCCAGGTCTTTTCCAGCACGCGCAGCGTCTCGGCGTCGAGGCCGAGCGAAGCGCGCTTCTGGTAGAGCGCGTCGATGCGGGCGAACAGCTTCTCGTTCATCGAGATGGCCGAAAAATGCCGCGCCATCTTCGGCGATACGTCGCGCTCCAGCGCCTGGATGTCCTTGTTGGTATGGGCGCCGGCCCGGCACCAGAAGATCGAGGAAACCCGGTCGAGCGGCTGGCCCGCCAGTTCCAGCGCGGCCAGCGTGTTGTCGATGGAAGGCGCGTCGGGATTGCCGGCGATCGCCTCGATCTCGGCCTCGTGCGCCTTGAGCGCCGCGTCGAAGACGGCCGCGAAATCGCCGTCGCCGATGCGGGTGAAGTCGGGCAGGCCGAGCGGCCCGGTCCAGAGCGTCAGCGGATGGGCGGCGAGGTCGGGCGTGGCGGGCATGGCATGTATTTCCGGGATGGTTGCGGGCAGGACGGAAAGCCCGATGTAAGGCCGGCGCCATGATCGCGCAACCGGCGCGCCGGCCGCTCGCCTTCCGGTCCGGCATC
>Ga0182735_1002817_pt1 | contig 10264 bp, 9 predicted proteins | sample eDN5th30CKraftMG_FD_128524 | JGI IMG/M metagenome (GOLD analysis project Ga0182735, IMG submission 128524) | Enriched Miracle-Growth compost microbial communities from Emeryville, California, USA - eDNA 5th pass 30_C Kraft MG (version 2) (version 2) ... | reverse complement strand
TACTAATTGTTCCGTTAGCGGACTACCGATATGTCCTAAAGAACCTGTTACTATAATCTTCATTTTTTATGCATTTTATTTGTACAAAGGTCCCTCTTTGCATAAAAATGGATGTAGCCGAATCGATCTATTTTGTAGCTATAAAATCAATCGGCCGATTGTTTCTTCAAATCCTTTTCTAGAGCTAATTTTCTAAAAGAAGGTAAGACCAATCCAGCTGTCACAACCGTAAGCAAGGTCATTGTGCTGCCAAAGATTAAATTCCGGATATTTAAAAGACGCGTAGGGTTCTGAATTAACCATGCTTTAAATTTGACGACCAAACTACTCGCGCTGTATATGGGCGATATCGCAAAAGGCGCGGGTGCAATACCCGAAGTTACATTGAGAATAAGTGCCTTTTGTTGCTTTTTAAGTAAAGGCAAAAAAGCTTGTACCATCCGGATCGGCCCCATTAGGTTGATCTGCGCCAATATAATGGTAGTGAAGGATGTTCCGATAAGCAGGCATCCTGAAGACTTTTATGACGATTATGACGAAGATTATTGGGATGATTAAACAGGTTAGCACACCGATGCAATTTCCCTTTTTCCGGAACCCCTGTTTTCAAAAGCTTTTAACTCGTTAATTCAGTTTTTTTCATCTCCCGGCCTCTCCAGCATTCCGCCAACGATGAAAAGAACTCTCATCAGCTTGCCATGGCAGCTGCTATGCGGCACGCCGTTCAGTTACGTGCTGATGCAGGCCAACGCCTGCAATACTGATTGGGCTACAAAGTGTCGGGGTTGGGCTACAAACCAAATTCATTACATCCTGAAATTTGTATCAAGAAAAAATTAAAATCATGAGTACAAATAAAATTGCATTGGTTACCGGTGGAAGTCGTGGCTTGGGAAGAGACATGGCCATCAATATCGCCAAAAAAGGATTAGATGTAGTGATAACTTATCAATCTAACCAAACGGCTGCTGACAGTGTGGTGTCTGAAATTGAAAAAATAGGACAGAAAGCATTGGCCTTACCTTTAGATGTGAGCATCTATGAAAATTACGAACCCTTCTTTTCGGATAAACTACTGCCGGCATTAAACAACCATTTTCAGGCTTCGACCATTGATTATCTCGTACACAACGCCGGACAAATTGCACCCGCACCCTTTGAGACCGCGAGCATCAGCGAGTTTAAAGACATGATACACATCCATTTGATGGCACCATTCTTTCTTACACAGCATGCCTTAAAGATTATGAACAATGGCGGTGGCATTATTAACATTTCCAGTGGGCTTACCCGCTTTACAACCCCTGGATTTGCAACCTACGCAGCAATGAAGGGCGGTTTGGAGGTACTAACCAAATATCAGGCAAAAGAACTGGGTGCCCGTAAAATTCGTGCCAATGTGGTAGCGCCAGGTGCCATTGAAACCGACATTATGGGCGGCGCCGTGCGAGATAATTCAACCCTTAATAAAGCACTGGCTGCCGATACAGCATTAGGACGCGTTGGTTTACCCACCGATATTGGTGCTGTGGTTGCCTTTTTATGTACCGATGAAGCGTACTGGATCAATGCACAACGTATTGAAATATCCGGTGGAATGAATCTTTAATTTCTTCGTATTTTTGGGTAATGAAAACATGCACGCATATTAAAACAATTAGCGAATTTCATCAGCGAAATCGGTTGTCCAAGCCGGAGCATCCCCTGATCAGCTTGGTAGACTACGGTCAAATGTACCACGATGAAATGCTATTGCATTTTACGCAAGGATTCTATTCCATTGCCTTTAAAAAGAATGTTATCGGTAAATGGCAGTACGGACGGCAAGATTATGACTTTGATGAAGGACTCATGTCTTTTTTTGCTCCTAATCAGGTGCTGGATATTACGATTGACGAACAACAGTTGAAGAATAAACCATCAGGATGGATTTTACTCATCCATCCTGATTTCCTATGGAACACCGAGCTATCGCAAAAATTCAGGCAATACGATTTTTTCAATTACGCGATTAATGAAGCACTTTTCCTATCAGAAAAAGAAGAAACAATTATTGCCCAAATTTTCGCGAATATACAACAGGAATACGCTTCAAATATGGACGAATTTAGCAAAAGCATCATCGTCTCACAGATCGGGTTATTATTGAACTATTCACAACGATTCTATAAAAGACAGTTCCTCACCCGGGAAAAAAACAATCACGAAATTCTCACCCGTTTTGAAAAAATTCTAGTGGATTATTGTAGCAGCGAGCTACTGACTAAGAAAGGCTTGCCAACGGTATCTTATATCAGTGAAAAACTTCATATCACACCAGATTACCTTAGCACGATGTTGCGGCATATTACCGGACAAAACACTCGCCAACATATACAGGATAAAGTCATTGAAATGGCTAAAGAAAAATTATCGACCACATCGGCTTCCGTAAGCGAGATTGCCTATGGCTTGGGTTTTGAACATCCACAATCCTTTAGTAAGCTGTTCAAAAAACGCACAAAACTAACGCCTCTTGAATTTCGAGCAAGTATGAAGGCAACAAGCGCTCCCCAATAATTTGCACGACGGCCGACCCCGCCGCCGCTCGCTTTAAAATAACTTCAGTTTCTTGCGTATCTTGTAAAAATTAACTGACCTTAAGCGGCTACTAATGACATCCACCCAGAAAACACCCGCAAAAGAACATAACCAGTTAAATTCATCCCTTAAAAAATGAAGTTCATCAGAAAAGGAGTAGATTTAGTAATAAATCTTCGCTGGAAACTTTATTTTTGAGCATGCCTCGGGTGAAAAGAATAAATATAAAAAAACTGTTCATTTTTTTCTTCTCCACACTGATTTATGCTTTGTGTCAAATGCTTTTCAGCATTATTCTCATGAAGGAAGATTTATGGGCTAATTTCCACATACAGTTATCAGCACATTATATCGTTATCTTCATCATGTGTTTTGCTGATTATGGCTTACTGCTACTTTTAAATAAATATCTACCTTATTCCAAAAATATATTTTATCGTATTGTGGCGGGCCTTATAGGCATCACATTGATCTGTTTGGTCATTCTGTGGATGTTTAATTACATGATCTACGACGTATTTCATATACCCGAGGAAGGTCTTCCCCCCTTCCTGGTGAAATTTGCATTTGCCATGACAACCAATATCCCGATTCTGTTGGTATTTGAATTAATCTATTATTTCCAGTCGGAACAAAAAGCTATAGCCGATTCCGAAACAGCCAAGCGCAAAGTGCTGTTATTCCAGCACGAAACCTTAAGGTCACAGATAAACCCACACTTCCTCTTCAATTCGTTGAATGTACTTTCTTCATTAATCTATATCAATCCCGACAATGCCAATAAATTCACCAAAGCCCTTTCCAAGACCTATCGGTATGTACTTTCTCTTACCCGACAGCCGGTTGTTTCGGTAGCGGAAGAATTAGATGCCTTGGATTCGTATATTTTCCTTATGCGAATGCGGTTCGAAAACTCGTTCACTTTTACGGTAGATAAAATAGCAGACTGTGAAAAGAACAAAATTATCCCGCTCACTTTGCAACTGCTGATAGAGAATGCTTTTAAGCATAATATCGCAACCGAAGAATCACTGTTGCACATAAAAATTACGGTCGACCCTGATTATATTACGATTGAAAATAACATTCAACCGTCTAGCGATGTGGATAAAGGCGGTATAGGACTCAAGTACATTACCAAGCAATATAAGCTTTATGCCAAAGACGTCGTCGTGACGCATACCGGCGATCTATTTATTGTAAAAATCCCTTATATCCAACAATGAAATACCTAATAGTAGAAGACGAACGATTTGCATACGAAGAATTAAAACGGATGATGGCGAAACTACGCTCCGGTTATCTCCTGGAGAAGCAAACCAAAACAGTTATCGATACCATCGGCTTTCTGAAAACATCCTCGGTAGATTTAATTTTGATGGATATCCGTCTGGCCGATGGCAACTGCTTCGAAATATTCAACCATGTAAAGGTCAACACGCCTGTCATATTTACCACCGCTTACGATGAACATGCCATCAAAGCCTTTAAGCTGAATAGCATCGATTACCTGTTAAAACCTTTTGATGAGAAGGAGTTAGAAGCGGCCTTAATCAAATTCGAAAACATCTTTCATAACCACCACTATATAACAGACCCCAAGCGTTTTGAGCAAATCCTACCGGTTAAAACCAAAAATCGTTTCCTGATATCGAAGGGAGATAATTATCACTACATAGAAACCACTGATATCGCGCATTTTTATAGTGAAGACGGCGTCGTTTTTCTCCACACCCTTCACGATAAACGGTATATTATTAATTATACTTTAGATCAGCTAGAACAGCAAGTTGACAGCCGTTTGTTTTTCCGTGTATCACGTAACTGCATTGCGAACGTAAAAGCTATTGAAAGTGTTAACAAATATTTTAACAGCCGACTGAAGCTTTCCTTTCTACCGGCATGTCCACATGAGGTGCTGGTCAGTCGTGTACGCGTCCCTGACTTTCTGCGATGGATGGACGGGATCGTGGAGTAGCTCCAAACACGGAAAACTTCATCCCTTCCATTCTATAGTTCATAGGGCAAATTCTTAGGTCTGTCGCTTGCACCTTTCAATAGCGGATCATCCATCGTTCTTTTGTTCAACATTAAAAACAAAATTAAATTTTAGAACGATGAACAAGAACGCAATCACATTTTTCCTAGCAGCCGGCGCCCTATTTCTTTCCCTACAAATGTCAGCTCAGGACAAACCTGTATCATTCGGTATTAAAACCGGGCCCAATCTATCCAATTACCGCTTAGGTGGTGATATGAAAAACTTTAAAAGTAAAAGGAAAATAGGCGGTTCCTTTGGCGGTTTCGTTAAATACGATCTGAGTACCAATTTTGCCTTGCAATCCGGGATTGATGTGTATTATGACATCTCGAATCTAGAATCCAAATCAACTCAATCAACTACCAAATTCAAATCCGTTGGTGTAGAAATCCCACTCTATGGAATGGTTCAAGGACAGCTCGGCAGTGGGAAAGCCTTTATAGGCGTAGGCCCTTATGTCGGTTATGGCGTCCTTGCAAAAGCCGGTGGCGTGAACCTGTTCAAAACGAATGGGGAGACCGGAAGACCTGCCCTAAAACGTTTCGATTATGGTGTCGGCGGCATTATAGGATACCAGTTTGATAAAAACTGGCAAATAAATGCCAGTTATCAATACGGGTTGGCCGACCTGCATAAAGCCCAGGGAGGCTCCATGAAAAACCAACGTGCAGCCATCGGAATAGCCTATAAATTCTAAAAAAGCCAAGCCATAGAACAGGTTGCGTACAGCAGTGTAAATATATGCCCCTAAAGAAAACAGCAAATAAACGTAGGGTCTTCCATTTCATAATTGTCTTAGCGTTATACAAGACATTCATCCACCAGATGCTGAAGTCTGCCATCTATTGCTTTCGACATCACTTCATTCACCCTTCTTTTGCTTCCTATATAATAAATAATGCAAATAAAAATTTAAAAATCATATGAAGTTCATATCATTCTGCTTAACAACGTTAGCTATACTACTCTATCTCGAAGGCAACGCGCAACAAGTGTCTTTCAGAACCGAGTATATTGGAAATTCGGGCTATTATTATCTGCCTCCGGGTGAAAAACCACGAGAAAAAATCGGTAATAGCAAAGGTTCCGCCATGGTTTACCAAGGAGCCGTCAACATTCCCTTATCCATGAAAATGAATGAAAAGAATCGTCCCACAGCTTGGGGGATTGGCCTTGGCGGATCATACGTCTCTTTGAAAAACCGAAATTTTTCAGATGAAATGGTTTCCGAAATCATGAATATACAACTCGGGGTTTACCATCTACGTCCGTTAAATGACCGATGGTCGATGCGGGCCAGCCTAGGAGCCGGTATATTTGCTCCCACTACCGATTTCTCCAAGCTGACATTTAAAAATGTGCTGGGAAGCGGGGGCCTTGTTTTTATCCGGCACCTGAAACCGAATCTGGATATAGGCGGTGGCGTATCAATCAATAGCTCTTTAGGGTACCCCATGATATTTCCGGCGGTTTATGTTAAATGGAAGCTTCACGGAAAATACGATGTCAATGTAGAAGTAATCGAAGGCCTTGAATTATCGGCAGGTTACGATTTCAACGATCGGTTCAAACTATCTTATGCCATTGAAATGAATGGGCAGGTCGCCTTGCTGAAAAAAGACGGCAAAGACGTGATCTTCTCGCACCAGTATATCGTTACAGGTTTTCGTCCCGAGCTCAAGCTCGGTAAAACCGGGTTAACCATGACCGGTATGGTGGGACTAAACCTATACCGTCCGGCTGCGTACAGCGACAGAACCTTGAAGGGTGTATTTGCATCCGATAATGATTACTTTTTTTCTGTTTCCCCTTATGCATCGGTTGGCTTAAAGATGAAACTCTAAATATGAACCCGAAGCAGATACTAAAACAACTTGCTTATAGAAGTGCTTATGCCGGCCTATACATCATAAGTCTGCTACCGATGACCTTTCTATATGCATTGGGTTCCATCACTTATTTTCTTGCTTATTATATCATCGGTTACAGAAAAGAAGTCGTTATCCAGAATATAGCACGCGCCTTTCCGGATAAGCGATACGGAGAAGTCCATGCAATTGTAAAAAAGTTCTACGCTTGTTTTACCGCCTATTTTGCCGAAATCATCAAAAGCATTTCCGTTTCGGCTGAAGTGCTTGACAAGAAAATTGTATTTGAGAATCAAGAATTAATTGATCAGTACATAGCCTCCGGACGAGACGTTATTGCTTGCTTAGGCCATTGCGGAAATTGGGAGATGCTAAATTTTATGCCTTTTAAGATGCAATACGACATATATGCCGTTTACAAACCCCTTCGCTCAACCACGATGAATAAGCTGATGATTAGATTCCGGTCTCGTTTTGGCATGAAGTTATTACCTGATAAAGCGGTTGTACGCCAAATACTAGCTAAAAGTTCAGGTCCGGCCGTCTATCTATTCCTTGCCGACCAATGTCCGCCGATAAAAGAAGAAAAATTCAGGTTCACTTTCTTGCACCAGGATACATACGTCTTTTCAGGCATGGAGAAATTGGCACGCACGAGTCGATCGGCCGTCATCTACTTGCATATTACACAGCTATCTAAAGGGTATTACAAAATAACTTGTTTACCAATCTGTTCCGAAGCATCAGCTACGCGAGAGGGCGAGATAACCCAAAAATATATAAGCCTCTTAACCGAAAACATCAAAGAAGAACCCTATGGCTGGCTATGGACACACAAGCGATGGAAAATATAATTAGGAAAACCGAAATTGGTTTTAGAATAACCACTGTGTGCAACCCCAGATGCTTTGAACCAAAAACCTCATCAAATTGGGCAACATCAAAACCCTCCATTCGTGTAGGGCGAGCATCGCCATCACTCGTCCTTAATACTATTCACTGGGTTGACCCGCGCCGCACGCATGGCCTGCATACTCACAGTAAGCAGTGCAATAGTAATGGCTATTCCGCCCGACAACACCAGCATCCACCATTGAAGTTCTATACGATAGCTGAAGTCATTGAGCCAGTTATTCATCGTCCACCAAACGACAGGTATGGCCAATACAATAGCGATAACAACCAGTTTAATAAAATCCTTGGACAGCATCGTGCTGATGCCTATAATAGAAGCGCCTAATACCTTACGTATACCGATTTCCTTGGTGCGTGTTTCGGCGATATAGGAAGCGAGTCCAAACAAACCAAGACAAGAAATGAAAATCGCCAATAAAGAAAAAACAAGAGCCAGTATCGCCATTTGTTCCTGCTCTCGGAACTTCTCTGCATACCGCTGATCAACAAAATTGTAGGTAAAAGGGTAAGCAGGGTTAAACTTTTTAGCAATCTTTTCGATCCCTTGCAGGTTTTCAGCCATGGAAAACTGCGGATTACTCCGAATCAAAATGTTCATCATATAATTTTTTGAAGCACGGATCAACATCGGATTAACATCCCGATAAGGAGACCCGGTGATAAAATCTTTTAAAACACCTACAATAGTATAAGTATCGTCTCCCCACTTCAAATATTTGCCAACCGGATTTTCGAGCCCCATCGTTTTGATTGCGGTTTCATTCAGCATAACGGACATACTGTCTGCTGGCAATCTGGCATAATCTAAGTCTCTCCCCTCTTTTAACGTTAAGCCCAGTGTACGCACAAAATCGCTTTCTGCTTTTATAATGCTAAAAAAGCTCTTCTTTTCCTGTTCCGGTGTGGCGCCTTCCCAAGAGAACATGCCGCTGGCACTTGATCCGTCTACGGTAATTGGCCACCCGGTTCGCGTCACTTGACTGGCCATTCCACTTCGAATCAGCTCTTCTTTAAATACTTCGTAGTTTTTACCCATATCGCCTTCCGAGGGAATCTCAATCAGTTGTGAAACCTGATAGCCGATTGCTCTTTTCCCTGCAAAGTTGATCTGCAGACGAATAACTATGGCTGCTGCAATTAATACAACGGCGATGCTGAATTGCAAAACAACTAAGACCTGTCGCAGGTTTACCTGGCGCGACTTACCCACCATTCCCCTTAAAGTTTTGATAGGCTTGAAAGCCGAAAGGACAAATGCGGGATAAACGCCTGCGAGAAATCCTGTTAAAACAATAAATGCGAAACCCAAGCCCCAAATGAATGGGTTCGCCCAATCCATCACAAGCGGTTTATCTAATATACTATTGAATACCGGTAAAAAAAGAACGGTTATGCCCAAGGCGATGATACCCGATATAAAAGCTAAAAGAATGGATTCAACCAAAAATTGCTGGATCAATATCTTTTTGGTAGCTCCCACTACTTTACGGACGCCCACTTCTTTACTGCGCTTTTGACTCCTGGCAGTCGCTAGATTCATAAAGTTGATACAAGCAATTAATAAGATGAGAAGACCGATTCCGACTACTAGACGTACCTGTTCGATCTGACCACCCACAGGGATTCCATTTTCAAAGCGATTATAAAGATGCATCTTGGGCATGGGATAAAGGAAAAGCGAGCTCCCACTAAAATCGGAGACATTAGTTCGAATAAAGGGTTCGACTTTTTTGTTGAAAGCCCGCACGTCACTTCCCTGTCTTAGCTCAATAAAAGTGTTATAAGTATTCGTATTCCAGTCAGTGCCGTAACTTTTTTCTTTTTCCGGTGTTATTTGCGTGAGATAGGTAAACTTAAAATCCGTATAGCTAGGCAGGTCTTTCATTACACCCGTCACTTTAAACGGATCTTTGTTATTTATGGTAATTATCTTTCCAAACGGATCTTTGCTACCAAACAGGCTTTTTGCCAAACTTTCTGTGAGCACAATACTGTTGGGTTCTTCCAAGGCATACTCGGCCGATCCACGAAGAAAGGGAAAATCGAATATGCGTAGGAAATCAGCATCTACTTCATGTCCACTGGATTTGAGATTTTTATCTCCATATGAAAAAAGATGTTCCGCAGACCAATACATACGTGCCGCATGCATCACCTCGGGGTAATGTTGCTTAAGAGCTGCCGCTGCTGGTGGTGAGGTGATATCACTCACACTTATCTTCCCTTCGTTAGCCGTGCGATTCCATAATTTGTAAATATTTGCCTTATTCGGATAGAAATTGTCGTATAACTGTTGGTTCTGTACCCATAGGGCGATAAGCAAAACAGCGGCCATGCTCACAGCCAGTCCAATCATATTGATGGCGGTATAACCACTATTCTTCAAAAGGCTTCGTCGAGCGATCTTTATATGGTTCTTGATCATACACTTATTTTTTTATAGTTATTTCCAATCCCTCTCAACGGGGTCTGATTCATACCTCTCTTACTCAACTCATCGCACCTTAACACCTTCGTGGTAAAATAGGCGAAAGCGTGGTGTGATGACAACCTATCCCAAAGGACATGCCATCAAGTCAATAAACTATAAACCAGAAAGTTACATTTTAACCTGTATCATACTTGTTCGAAAGCGTACAGTAACTCGTTCATTACCGAACAACAGCGGGCTCGGTGAACAATGCACATGGATCGTTGTTATACGAGGTAGAAAATCTCATTGAAAAAACTGTCGCACAATATGGCAAGTTAGACATTGCCTGCAACAATGCAGGTATTGGCGGAGAATCGAACCTCGGTGCAGACCTCAGTATTGAAGGTTGGAAAAACATCATCGACATCAATCTCAATGGCGTATTTT